>Ga0209085_1000776_pt1 | contig 22183 bp, 11 predicted proteins | sample C_131016_EF_Meta_FD_187310 | JGI IMG/M metagenome (GOLD analysis project Ga0209085, IMG submission 187310) | Freshwater microbial communities from Lake Croche, Canada to study carbon cycling - C_131016_EF_MetaG (SPAdes) (version 2) | ecosystem: Environmental > Aquatic > Freshwater > Lake...
ATAGTACTTTCCTGCACCTGTTGTTTGCGTAATTGTGGCGGTTGTGTTGCTTGTGGGGATTGTAGAGCTGACAGCGGTTCCGCCAGTGTACGAGAACGCCGTATTGGAATACAGAGTGTAGTAGTACATCTGGTTGGAACCCAGAGAAGACCAGTTGAGAACAGCGTTGGAGGAAGACAGAGTCAGCGTCATACTTGTCGGTGTGGGGAGGTAGCGCACAACCGAGGACGTAATATACGGCGACAGAACCGACGCATTGGACGACTGAACCACAAAGTAGTAGTAGTTGCCAATCGTCAGTCCTGAGACAGTGGCTGAATCGGTTGTTGTGGTTGAGACTGAACCCACAATGGTTCCATAATAGTTGTTTGAGGTTCCGGCATTGTACAGCGCCCAGTTGTAGCTGGTTGCGTTTGAGTCTGGAATCCAAGACAGAGTGGCGGTTCCAGATACGATAGAGAGTGTCGGGGAGGTTGGGGAAGGTAATGTTGTAGTTGTAGGTACGACAACAACAACCAGCCCAGTTCCACCCGCAGCACCCGCTTGACCACCGGAACCTCCACCGCCTCCACCGGATCCTGTATAATTGATTGCTGCCGATGGAAGGGATGAACCGTTGTTATTGTTACCACCGTAACCGCCACCACCTAAACCGCCCACTGAAAATGTGCCTTGTGGTAGGGCGTAACAACCACCGCCACCACCACCTGCAATGTATCCACCACTTGTAGCTGTTTGCCAGTCGCTAGGCATGGATGATGAAATGATCGAGAGAAGCGATGAGTATAAATTTGTACCGTTTCCTCCAACACCTCCAATCTGACCCCCCGGCGGTCCTGAACTACCAGCACCTGCTGTACCTGCACCTCCACCACCTCCACCACCTCCCGCATCTGCTATACAGTTTCCACCGGCATTACCCAGTCCTCCACCTGTTTTTACACTCGCTCCTCCAGCTGTTGCATTAGCATAACCACCTCCACCGCCTCCCGATCCACCTGTAGAAGGGTTTGATCCACTGGTATTCCCACCGCCCTTTCCACCATAATTTGCACTGATTGAAAACGCCGAGCTAGCAACACCATTTGTAGCGATTGGTCCACCCGTACCGACTACGATAGAATACGTAGTGTTCGTGATTGATGCCGATGTGTAGATCAGCTCTCCAGCACCTCCACCGCCTCCATGACTTGATCCACCTCCACCTCCACCTCCGATGATAAGTGCATTTGCCGATGAAGGCGCAGGTGCTGAAACAACTAGATTTGAATTTCCAGTGAAGATATGATACCGGTTTGCACCTGAAGTAACAATTGTTCCTCCAGAGGACGATGTTGCAGCAGGTGCAACATACTGCACAATCGGACTCAAATACGTCAGAGAGGTTCCATACGCCGTGACCTCGTAGATAGAAAAGTAGTAGAAGGCGCCAGAGGTTTGGGTCTGTGTCACGACAGCTGATGTGCTCGTCGTTGAGTTGGACGACAATGCTGTGCCGCTCGTGTACGATGGGACAGAGTTGGAATACATCGTATAGTAGTAGGTCTGTCCTGACCCATCAGACGTCCAGCCCAGTGTAGCGTTGGACGATGTCAGAGCCAATGTCAAGTTAGCAGGTGTTGGTCTGTATTCCACGACCGCCGACGCAATCATCGGAGACAGACCCGAAGCGTTAGACGACTGAACCGTAAAGTAGTAGTCATTGCCAATCACCAGACCCGACGAAACCGTTGCAGACACAGACGTGGTGTTTGCGTTGGACAACGCTGTTCCAGAGTAGCTGTTGTTGAGAGTTCCACTGTAGAGAACCCAGTTGTAGCTCGTGGCGCTTGTAGCTGCAGTCCAAGATAGTGTTGCGACTCCAGAGCGGATTACGAGGACGGGGGCGGTTGGGGATGGTGTTGTTTGTGGCGGAGCTGAGAGAATAATGATACCGGAACCACCAGAATTATCCGATGAACCATTCCAAAGTCCACCACCACCACCACCGGTATTGTTACTACCCTTGGTTGCTGGGGCACCACCGGTGGCGGCGAGTTCACCTGAGCCGCCTCCATATGTCCCAAGAACACGACTGCCTGTTCGTTGGCTTGGTCCAGCACCTCCACCTCCATATTGGTTTCCATCTGAGTATGTGATACCAATTCCACCAAGAGAGCCCTGGTCAGTAACGGTAGCATTACAACCTGCTCCTCCAATACCACCACCGCCCGCCCCTGCTCCTGTCGCAGAACCGCCTGCATAACCTTGTCCTGTTGTACCTGCTCCTCCGGTTGCCGAAGTACCTACAGACGCCGCACCACCGCCGCAGCCGCCACTGGCTCCGTTGCTCCCAGATCCACCGGCATTGCCGCCATACCCACCTCCAATCGCCGTTGCTAGAGCAGTTGTTGCATTACAAAATTGAGAGTTGCTACCATTTGTTCCAGAACTAAATAGTCCAGATGACGCATTACCCCCTGTGCCTACGATAGCACTGTATGTCCCAGAGGTCAAAACTGAAGTTAATTGTACAAGACCACCAGCACCACCACCGCCGCCAGCATAGTTTCCACCGCCGCCACCTCCTCCTAGGACAAATATATTGAACGAATATCCAGAGTTTGTGATTGTTGTTGATGTACTACCAGTTGTTTTAAAATAATAATAGGTCGTACCAGAAACCGTAGCAGTAGATGTCGAATTTGTAACGGTTACACTCGGCGTAATATTGGGAATATATTGCACAATCGGGCTCTGGTCAAGGAGTGCAGTGCCGTAGCTGCTAACCTCGTAGACCGTGTAGTAATAATAGGTATTTGCAACAGGTGTGAAGGCGTAGGTAACTGACGTGTTTGTCGTGTTGGAAGAGACAAGTGTGGTTACAGCCGTGGCATAGGAGTAGGCGCTTGTAGAGTAGAGAGTGTAGTAGAATGTCGGCGAGGTTCCTGTGTACTCCCACGCCATGACTGCGTTTGAACTCGTGACGCTGAGAGTCAGATTGTTCGTGTCAGGGAAGTAGCGCACAATGGGCGATGCAGCGACCTGGGACACACCCGTAGCATTGGACGCATAGCATGTAAAATAGTAGTACTTGCCGATGGTAAGTCCAGACTGAGACACACTGAAGTTGCTGCCTGCTGTGGTTCCTGACGCATTGGAGGCTGTCGCATCATAGCTGTTGGTGTCAGACTGGTAGAGAACCCAGGCAAAACTCGTAGCTATCATTGGAGCCCAACTCATCGCAGCGGTTCCCACGTCAATCCTGAGGGCCAGAGTGGTTGGTGACGAGGCAGTTAATGGCGTGGCATACTGCGCAATTGGACTCGTAGCCTGCAGCGAAGTACCCGTCGTGGTTGTCACCACCATCGTGTAGAAATAGTAGTTTCCGCCAACAGGAGAAGCGTAGGTGAAGGTGGCTGTGGGTGCAGTGACATCTGCAGGGAATCCAACCTGAGTGTAGCCAGTGTAGGAGTAGATGGTGTTAGAGTAGAGGGTGTACGTGTACTTGGTCGCAGTCGCATACGGTGTCCAGGCACCAACCATTGTTGTGGTAGACTCGGTCAGAGTCAGACCAGTGGGCGCAGGATTGTTCGTGCGGATCAGGAAGTTGGAGATTCCAGACTGAAACAAGAAGCCAGGGTAAAGAGCTGTGTTGGATCCATGCTCAATGGGAGGACCATTGGTACCCTGACCGTTCGGGTAGTAGACCATGAATGCGCTCAATGTGGGCGGAATGACAAAGGACGGAACCGTGTTTCCAGATCCAGCAACGTACTGGATCACACCCAGACTGTTCTTGATGTTCGGGGCATAGACAGGCGTTCCAAACACAGATGCGATGTAGTTGTTACTAGACTTGTCTGCCCAGTTGCTCAGATTGCTGCCCGATGAAAACGTCATGGTTGTCAGATCAGAGCCATCCATCCACAGGACGCAGTTACCCACTGTCTTTGGGTTGAACTGAGCAAGGTACGACATGTTGAGGGTGTTCACGTTAGAGATCGTATTGTTGCAGAGGTTCTCGTTCGCATTGACCAGCAACGTCGAGCCATCAAAGGTCAACTTAGACTGACCAATCGCAGAATTAGACCCATTTGCCGTCAGAATGTTAGAAGTACCCGTGGCGCCCGTGATCGTAGTGAACCCAGGTCCCTGGTTTCCCTGGTTTCCCGAGGTACCCGAGTAGCCAGTCGGTCCCTGGAAGCCCTGGTTTCCTTGAGGACCCTGGTTTCCTTGAGGACCCTGGTTTCCTTGAGGACCCTGGTTTCCTTGAGGACCCTGGACGCCCTGGCTCCCCTGCGGTCCCTGGTTACCCTGACGTCCCTGGTTGCCCTGTGGTCCCTGTGCTCCAGTCGGACCTACACCACCACTTCCTACACGGTAGGAGGATCCATCTGAATAGATCGTGATTGAGGTATTTGATGATAATGTGTACGGTGTAGTCAGTCCAGTGTAGGTTCCTGTGAAGTTCAGTGTTTGTGTTACGCCCGATGCATTGGAGAATGTCCACCAGATGCCCGTTGGTGAGGCTGCAGGGTCTGCAAAGTTAAGTGTGACTGGAGACCCCGTCAACCTGAACATGGTCGAATAGTAGTTAGAGGTTGCTGTCAAGTCAACTGTGACTCCGTTTCCAGATACGTTGGAGGTAATGTACCGCCATTCCGTCGGACCCTGCAAGCGGATGTTGTTCTGGTTCGTGCTGAGTGTAACGTTTGATTGCGAGTCCACTGCAATGGTTCCAACCGTGTTTAAAGGGCCTACGACCGTAGGTGCTGCATTGGAATACGGGTGTCCGTTTGACAGACTGGATTGGATTCCCCACTTCCATGCGAGGTAGCCCTCAATCTTTTGACGCTGCGTTGAGGTTACACCAGTTGGATATAAGATGAACTCTGCAATATTACCGAGGAAATAGCGACTGTATGCATCGTCTGACATCGTCATGTAGGTTAACCCCGTGGGGTGCGGGGCAACTGTATCGATGACTACGTAATTGTTGTAGTAAGTACTTATCGAGAAATTAGGATTAAAGGTACCGTTCACGTAGTAATTGGCGTATCCAGTCTCATTATCTATCGATCCATAGTCAGCTGGTGTTCCCACTAGACCAGATGGAGAAAAGCGTATATTGTTAACACCGCTCCCACCTCCAATATCATACGGAGAGAGCAATTGTATGATTCCAGTATTTGTCGTAAGCTTACAAACCACGAAAAGTGCCGTATTGTTCGCAAATGTGACCTGACTAATTGACTTCATGAGCGAATTGGTAGTGAAACTGACAGCATTGTAGGCTCCATCTGTAACACTGGTTACAGTTCCGCTTGTCAAGTTGAAGTTGTTACCTGAACCAGACTTGTCTTTCCAGACCGTGAGGTTGCTGGTTCCAGAAGAGAACGTCATGCTAGCAGATGTCTTGTCCGCACCATCAAGCCAGATAGCAAGTCCCGAAATTCCGCTATTCGCAGGTGTCAACGGTACAATTCCTGGAGGATATTGAGACACTGTCATCGAATACGCATTGCTAATCGGGTTGTAGTTCATGTTCAGACCACCCGTACCCTTCACATTCAGAGTCGTACCGTCAAAGGTCAAGTTGCTCTGACCAATTGCAGCATTCCCGCCGTTTGCCGTCAGTACGTTCGATGTACCCGTGGCGCCCGTGATGGTAGTGAACCCTGGTCCCTGGTTACCCTGGTTCCCCTGCGGTCCTTGGTTTCCCGATGTACCCGAGTATCCAGTCGGTCCCTGCCAGCCCTGCGGTCCTTGGTTTCCCGATGTACCCGAGTATCCAGTCGGTCCCTGGTTACCCTGGTAACCCTGCCAGCCCTGTGGACCCTGGACTCCCTGGACTCCCTGGACTCCCTGGACTCCCTGGTAACCAATCAGACCCTGCCAACCCTGTGGACCCTGGACGCCCTGGACACCCTGAGGACCTGTAGGTCCGACAGAGCCGACAGCAACGAGTGTCGTGTGAATGTGGGTCGCAGTGCTATCACGCAGTCCAATCATCAGAGAACTTCCAACTGGAGTCGTGGCATACAAGCGAATCGTGAGGTCGGTGGTGTATGTGTGTGCAGGAACGTAGAGTGAATAGGTGTATTGTTGCATGCTTGCCGACTGGTCGACTGCCGTAGCGCCTACAGATGAACCTGTCGCTACAACAGTAGCACCATCGTAGACGCTGAAATAGTAGGTAGGCGGAGAGGATGCTACACCAGGTGTCGCATACAAATTGACATCCCAAAACCCACCCACGGCAACGGTTCCAGGAAGGGAAGCAGCCGAAATGGTGAAGGAAGCAACATAAGCGTTGAGGGTATTTGCGGGAACTGTGATGTTAACTTGCGTTCCTACGTTGAATGATGTTAATAGAGTCCCCGACAATGTGGTTGTCCAAGGATTCACTGTAGTTGGGTAGTCCAACTGGAGAATGAGACCACCTGACACGCCTGCAGCGCCCTGGTCTCCCTGTGGTCCTCTTGGACCAGTCATACCTGGCATGCCCGCAACATACGGCAGACTGTCGAACGGTGTGACACCGTCGCCAATCTTGACGTACTCGAACGTAGCCATTACTGTATGGCCGCAAAGAAATCAGAAACAATCTAACTGAACGGAAACATCCTGTGTGGCGTTCCCAACTGCATCATAGTAAATTCGGAGGTGGAGGTAATCACCTGCTGCGAAATTGACTGATGCGTCATATTTGGACAGGTTCGTCTGTGCGTTGGAAAAGGTCAGTGAATAGACCGTATCCGCAATTGAACCTCCAGAAGGCGTCTTTCGCACAATAACCGTGGTTGAATGCCCCGTTCCAGGTGCTACGTTCAACGATGCCGTCATTCCAGACAAAATCATGGGTTGTTGAACACGAAAAAAAGGAGGAGTTGCAGTTACGTCAGGATACTGAATGAACTGTCCACCACTTCCGTGAATGGTTACAGAACCAGGCCACAAGTAGGCAGGCGTTCCTGTTCCTGGATTTCCAGATGTATTCAAGGTTCCAATTGCCCCATAGAAGATCGTGGTCGGATACACATAGGTTGAGAATCCCTTTTGTCCTGCTGTTTTGGTCACCAAGTCTGTTCCTGGTCCAACTTGAATACCTGGCGACGCAAGATAGGTTGGATTGGTGATGGTTACAGGTGTTGTTTGAAGGATGTCGGAGGCAGTGTAGGTTTGCGACCCCGTTGGTTGAACGGTTCCAATGGTTGTGGACCGCAGCTGAATGGAACCCAAGTTGTTGGTGTCGTTGGTTTCAATGCCTACATAGGACCCTGTGAATGCAGCATTGGTTGGTGGGGCAGCAACATAGATGTTCATATCACGGAAGGTTGCGATATTGGAGTTCGTCACAATCACACCACGCTTGTTTCCCGATCCGTTGCCGTAGATGTTAATAGTGGATCCCTTGTAGCAGTTGAAGGAGAATGTGGAGGCACCCAACGTCCCCGTCCCGTCAAACTGAACACCATACAGATTGTTAGAGGAGGACGAAGACATCGACGCATTACACAAATTCAACACAGTCGTTCGGATTTTGGATGTAACGGTCGCAGTGCTGTCAAAATACAGACCCACTAGGTTATTGGATCCCGAGTAGGACGCATTGCCCAACACCATCGTCAAATCTTCCATACGAGTGTTTGCGGAAATGTAGAACAGTGCCGTGTTCTGAGAAGGGTTCGAACACTGAATCGTACAGGTCTGAGTATTGATCCCTCGTAGGGCAGTCGTTGCAGGAAGTTGAAGCAGTGGATAGAGTGTCGCACCCGTGCTGGTTGTGATGGTTCCATTGGTTCCTGTAGGCGAGATGTTGTAGACTCCAGGAAGCACCCAGATGGTCGTATTTGAGTATTGAGGTGTTGTTACAGACCCAGTTCCAATGACTGCAGCAATCGCAGCGGGAATGGTCAGAAAGGGTAGGCCGCCAATGTAGGCAGTAGAGTCATTGCCGTAGACCTGATCAACACGTGCGACATTACCCAGCTGAGTTGTAGGTAGAGCAAAGTTGTTCATGGTCTTCATGTACCCAATGTAGCCCGTAGCCAGTACATACGTTCCCGTAGGCACGAGTGTTGCAATACCCGTAGGTCCTATAATTCCTGTCGGTCCCTGAACTCCTTGGTTCCCCTGCCACCCCTGCGGTCCCTGGATACCCTGGATACCCTGGATACCCTGGATGCCCTGGATGCCCTGATTCCCCTGCCACCCTTGCCAGCCCTGCGGCCCCTGTACTCCCTGTGGCCCTTGGTTCCCCTGCCATCCTTGCCACCCCTGGTCTCCCTGTGGGCCCTGAAACCCTTGCCAGCCCTGCCAACCTTGATTCCCCTGTGGTCCGGTGGGTCCAGTAACTCCCTGCCATCCTTGGTTACCCTGGTTCCCTTGCCAGCCCTGTGGGCCCTGGTTGCCCTGGTTGCCCTGCCATCCTTGGTACCCCTGTGGTCCTTGGATGCCCTGGATTCCCTCGATACCCTGGTTCCCCTGCCAGCCCTGCCATCCTTGGTACCCCTGCCAACCCTGAAATCCCTGTGGCCCTTGGATGCCCTGGATACCCTGGATACCCTGGTTCCCCTGCCATCCTTGGTACCCCTGCCAACCCTGAAATCCCTGTGGTCCTTGGATGCCCTGGATGCCCTGGTTCCCCTGCCAGCCCTGCCACCCCTGATCTCCCTGGGGTCCCTGGTTCCCTTGATTTCCTTGCCAACCCTGAAACCCCTGCGGTCCCTGGATGCCCTGAATACCCTGCCATCCCTGCCATCCTTGCCACCCCTGAACTCCCTGTGCTCCCTGAATACCCTGAACACCCTGGATGCCCTGGATGCCCTGAATTCCCTGGATGCCCTGGATGCCCTGGATACCCTGAACTCCCTGCCATCCCTGTGGCCCAGTAGGTCCAGTGACTCCCTGCCAGCCCTGGTTTCCCTGGTTTCCTTGCCAACCCTGGAATCCCTGTGGCCCCTGAACACCCTGAACGCCCTGTGGACCCTGTGATCCTGTCGGTCCATCATAGCCCTGCCATCCCTGCCAGCCCTGAAACCCCTGTGGCCCCTGGATACCCTGAACGCCCTGGATACCCTGGATACCCTGAATGCCCTGGATACCCTGAATTCCCTGAATTCCCTGGATACCCTGGTTTCCCTGATTCCCCTGTGATCCAGTCGGCCCGTAATATCCTTGCCAACCCTGGAATCCCTGTGGTCCTTGGATGCCCTGGACTCCCTGGTTTCCCTGAGGTCCCGTTGGACCATAATATCCTTGCCAACCCTGAACTCCCTGTGCTCCCTGAATACCCTGGATGCCCTGAATACCCTGGTTCCCTTGAAAGCCCTGGGATCCGAGAGTTCCAACTATACCTTGAGGACCTGTAAATCCAATAGGACCACGTACACCCTGCGGTCCCCGAGGACCAGTGGATCCCGTGTATCCTGTGGCACCATCGAATCCAGTCAGAGGCACAAGCGTAACGTAGGAGTTTCCAGCTGTCACATTCACAGCAGAAGAGCTATTTGCATAGATTCCGATTGATGCGCCTGCAGGAACATTGATAATTGCAGTCGAAGCAACGAATGCAGAGGTTCCGACCGAAAACTGCGAATACATTTCGCCTTGGCGGTACGTCGGTAGCGTGGATCCATTTATGTAGATTCCTGCATAGGTGTACACAACTGTGGCTCCAGTATATCCTGCGAACGCAATGTACCAGTCAATCAAAAGAGGAATCGAATTAGCAGTTGAGTTTGTGAAGACGTAGTTGGTTCCAGAAAGGACCATGCCCGTTGAGCCAGTGGTGTTCACAGGGTCCAATTGGTTGAAATAGACCAACGTATCAATTCCTGTAGGGAGGATCTGAGTATCGTTTGTCACATACCCCAGCATGGCTGAAGGAACGGGAGCATAGGAACCTGTAGGTCCTGTAGGACCCAAGACGGTAGAAACAGGTCCAGTGGGTCCCGTTGTACCGACATCCGTTGCGACCTTTTTGATGTCAATCGCAATCGAAGGACCTGCGGGTGATGCTCCCGCAGTACCAGCTTCAAATGCAACGGCTGAGACGTTTGCTGATCCAGTTGTTGCTGCAATTTCAATGTAATCTCCTGCATTGAGAGAGACCATGTACGGAACTGAAACAAGAGACGCAACAAGTGTATTTGGCGGAACAGTAAGTCCCCCGTTTGTATCGGGCACATCAACACCGTTCACACGAAGCCATGTATATGCGGTCGTCTCTGTAGGATTCGTATTTCCAAGTTGAATAGACGTGATGATTTCATAGACACCCTGCCGACTTACAACAATTCGTGTGGTTCTTCCAGATCCATTCACAGCAAGACTTGTGCCGTTTTCAACATAGGTCGTATTGAAGGTGAACAAAGTGAGACTTGCACTGAGAATGTTTTGTGTGACTGAACTGCCGTAACTAGATGCAATGTTAGAACCAGTGGTTCCACTCGTTCCTGTACCGACATAGGGCAGCTGATTCCAGGTGTGGATTCCATCACCAACTTTCATCTGACCCGTGTTCGTTTCAATACCAGGCTCGCCTGCATAGAGAACTGGATTCACAGCAGCCCAGTTTGTTGACGTATCTCTACGCAATTGAAACTTAATAGGTGATGTTAGGCACGGTGCCGACATTGTGTTATACGGAGGAATTTCCACCATCAAGGGTTTCCGTACCAGACGCAAGTGCAGAACCACCATCGTAGGCAGCACAGTATGCAGCCATTGCATCGCCGCCGTTCAAGATCGCCGCACAGACCGCACCACATGTATCTGTACATGCGTTTCCGCCGTCCAAAGACACATACTCTGAACCAGCACTTCCACCGTCGTAGGCAGCACAGTACTCTGCACGTGAATCTCCGCCATCCAACACAGCAGCACACACTGCAGCGATCTTCTGGCAGTTGCGAACACATACATCGGACAGCTCGTAGACCTCCACAACTCCAGTCGTGAATCCAGTGGTGTGAGTCGTCTCCTTCATCACACGTCCTGAAGCCCAGAATCCGTTCACAGTTGCCCTTCTGCGAACAGACTGTGTATACATAGATGCATCCCGATTGCCCGAAGATGTGACTCGTTCTTTTCCCGTTGAAATCGGAACCAAAAAGCCAGGTATGTCATGAATCTGTTCTGGCCGTTTGGACTGCTGATAGGATGTATAGAGCAGAAAAGTTAAAAAGAATGTGGCAAATATGCCCTGTAACCCGAACTTCATTGTTTCCACTTGCGATTAGATAGCATCCACATCTACCTCTTCCTCCTCAAAGATGATCTCATCCTTGGGCTTCTCCTCTACGCTTCCGTCCTTCACGAACAGCCTTGGATCTGCCTTAGGCATCAGGGTACGATACCTGGCAAGCTGCTCAGGACTCATGACTGCAATGATTTCATGCGTCTTTCCACCTAGGTCAGTCTCGGCGACAATGACAACACTGCCAATGTCAACCCAAACTGACTTCTTTCCCTTTCCACGCATTCCTCCACGCAGGGGTGCCTGCATGAGAAACGCCTCTCCCTTCTCATTGAAGTGACAGATCTCCATCCGTCCACACCCCAGACGGCGAGTGACCTTACCGACCACCACTCCCTCAATATCTTCGTCGTTGAAGAGATCATCTAGTAGAAGATCTCCCTTGATGCGGTTGTTGCGTGCCTTGTTGCCTTCCGAGTTGCGTTGCGAGCGGTGCCCAGAACCTCCAGTCATATTGCGAGGCATTTTGTCTACTACGAGATTCAAAACGGTGACAAAATACTATCCATTTTACGTCGCCAGAGGCTCCTCAAACGCCGCCCAAAATCGTCTAAAATGGATATGGCAAGTCCAAAACAGATAAGAGATACCGGCATCGACTAAAATGACTTCAATCATCATCAACAATTTCTACCGCGCGCTACTGAGGATCGAGGAGGAGGAGGGTTTCGCCAAGTACACTGCAAAGACGCTTGCAGTGCGACTGGTGGATGACCTTTACCCGGAGGACGGGTACATCACGGTGGACGATAGTCCCCGCACAAACAAGAAGCACATCTGGATCTCACTCGGGCCCAAGACTATGGAGTCGGTCATAGCGTCTTGGAAGGAGACGGAGACGACAGATGCGTCAACGGAGACCGAGTCCGTTGCAGAGCATGTGGAGATTCGTGAGAAGGACGAGGCAACCATCCCGGTTGCCGAGGAGCCTGTACCCGCAGAGACCAAGGAGGTCAAGGTCGCTGAGCCCAAGAAGAAGCTGACCAAGGAGGAGAAGGAGGCAGAAAAGGCCGCCAAGGCAAAGGCAAAGGCAGACAAGGAGGCAGAGAAGGCTGCCAAGGAGGCTAAGAAGAAGGCGGATGCCGAGGCCAAGGAAGCCAAGAAGAAGGCTGACGAGGAAGCCAAGGCTGCCAAGGCCGCAAAGCCTGCTGAGCCGGCTGAGAAGCCCAAGCCAGCCGAGAAGAAGCCCAAGTTCGTGGGCAACGTTGAGAAGCTGAATGCCGGTCAGGAGAAGACCTGGAAGAAGCTCGCAACGGAGGAGGGTGTGGATCTGACGGAGAAGCAGAAGCGCTTCCTGGCCGAGATCAATGCCATGGACAACAAGCTGTTCAAGGCCAAGAAGTTCGAGGAGCACGTGACGGAGTTCCTTGCCAAGAAGGAGGAGCCCAAGACCAAGGACGAGGAGATGGTGCAGGTCACGTTCAAGGACAAGGAGTACCTCGTGAACAGGGAGGGAGTCGTGTACCAGGAGGACAGTTCAGACATTGTCAAGAAGGTTGGCAACGTCGGAATGCTCGAGTTCAAGTTCATGCCGATGCCTACTGCGGCGGACTTCGAGTAAATACAAAAACATAAAGAGGGAACAACAAATCAATTTTTTTACGTAGAGTGGCAGGTAGGGCAAGGCTTTTTGCAAAGCTTGAGGAAGCAGTCATCGGGTGTCACAACATCAGGAGCACGTGGGGCCATGAATGGACCAGCCAAGACATCCACTTGCGGGAATGTGCGATTGTCACGGGCATTCTGAGCCGAGTTGGCTTCCACTTCGTTACGAAGGAGTGCAGTATAGGCTCCTGCACCTGACTGAGGATTGACGAAAAACGGCAGGATCGTATTGATTGCAAGTGTAAACTTCAAGGGCGTGCTTGTAGCCGTTTTTGCATAGACCGTAACGGTTTGTCTAGTGTTGTTGCTTGGTGAAATTCCAGACAGACTAGCTTTAGACCCAGTCGGGTCCAGAACAAACTCAAATCCAAGAGGCACGTTGGTTGTGTAGTAATAGATGAAGGAGTCAAACGGCAGAACTGTAAAGTCAAGATTGTACGGAACGTATTGATAGAGCACAATGTTGGACTGTTTTGGAGATGAAAAGGCATATCCTGTGTTTCCTGGAATGAACACTGAGTTTGGAACTGCCGTGGTTGTGTTGGAGATACAGACTAGTTTATCAACAGAAGTACTACCGGTGTATTGACTCGCCGCACTCTGCGTTGGCCAAGGACCTGCATCTAGGCTAAGTATGGTGTTTCCGACTGCAAATGACCATGCGTTTCCATTGAACGTTAGCGCAGTCGAACGTTGTGCAGGGTTACTATAGATATTCCAATTGCTCAGGTCATTCGTATAGGCAATGAAGTTCGTACCCACATTATCCTCTCCACACATTGCCCAAGATCCATTTGCATACATGATATCCCTGAAGACTGGTGAAGTGACTGCGGTTACGAATGTGCTTGGGGTTGAAATGGTGACCTGCGACCACGTTGAGCCTCCGTCTGTACTGACAGACATTGGCGAATAACCACTAGAAGAATTTGAACCAATAGCAACCAATGTAGAGTTGCTCAGTGCAATCCGAGATACAGTGAATCCACTGAATGTAGTAGTGCTCCAACGGGGATCTGTGTAGACATTGCTCGCCTTAATCGTGATAATGCCAATTCCTGAACCAAGTACAAAATTAGAAGACGTCGGTTCATACTGAAGGACCGTGTCATTTGCGAGTGTGAACCCCACACCAGCACCTGCGGAGGTCATTTGTGTCCAAGATCCAGTGGATTTAACATAATATGAGAATCCCGCTCCAGATCCAGCAATTGTCATCCAATTTGTTCCATCATTTGCTACGGCGTAGAATGACCCAACTAAGCTTGTATCTTGAGACCAGCTAATAGGTCCATTTGTAAACGTTCCATTGTACACACCTGTCATAACGGTTGAAATAACGTTTGATCCGAGCGTGGATATATCAATTCGAATACCAGTCTGACTTGCTTGTGATTTAGATATCCCCGGATTCCATGTTTGACCTGTTACCTTTTGTCCGTTTGTCAATGCCCGAAATTCATAGTCACTTGTGTAACTTATTTGTTTCGTTAAAGTCCACGCATAGATTGGATCATTTCTATATACGATACGAAATACTGGATAGAATTCTGTATGATCGTAAACCTGTTGATAACCAGTAATAAACTGTTGAATTCCATAAAATCCCATGATGACATCGGTCACAGGTGCATTATCTACGGTCACACAGAGCAGAGACGGTGTGGTTGTTACGATACTTCCAGCTGTTACGGTAACATCCAGAAGATAGGTTGAATAAGGTCTCACACCTGTGAAATCTCCTGAAAAGTTTCCATCAGACGTCATAGAAAACACGGGTGCTGGGTTTTGTTTAGGATAGCTTGTAAGCGTATAGATTGGGTTGATCTCTGTATCGGTAGAATACTTGATAGACTTGAAGAGGACATTTGAAAAGACCGTTCCAATTGTGTCAACACTGTTGAGCTGTAAGGTCAGAATGTTATCTGGAATAATGGTGAAGTTATACTCTTTTGTCGCAGTTGGTGGAGATCCGTATCCCGTTGAAGCCAGGACATGAAATGACCCACTTGAAGCAATCGTTGGCATTCCAGACAAAAGACCCGTTGAACTGAGAATAAGGTTATCTGGCAAGTCAAGTGAAGAAAAAGACTGAACAGCTCGGCCGCTCGCAGTAGACACGACCAATTGATACGGTGTAATCAAGCGATTCTGGAAATAGGTAGGCGTATACGTTGGCCATGTGAACGTGTCCTGGTTGATGGTAAAGTAAATTGTGGTCGTTGCTGTTTTGCCGATACGGTCTCTTGCAGTGATTGTCACGGTTTGTCCCGCTAAGTTACTGGTTGGCGTACCTGATATCTGATAGGTAGTTCCAGACACAACCGTAAGTCCGTAGGTTGAAAAGTTCAAACTTGACGTGTAGGTGATCGGAGGCAGAGGCGATGTGGCTGAAAAGACGATTCCAGAAGGGTAATCGAGCAACATCGGCCTGGACACAATCAGTGTATACGGCGTTCCTGATGCAGGTGTTGGGCTACCGAATGCAGGAACATCTGGATTGATCGTGATCGGAACCGCAAGGGTCTGTTGGATTCCATTTGTGTTCGTAGCCGTAAACGTATAACTAGCTGAACTCGGAACTGCAGGTGTTCCACTGAGAGTCCAGTACACATTTGCGTGATTCACTAAGGAGAGGCCTAATGGAAGGCCTGTTGTGGTGAACGATGAAATGGTTGGTTTCGCTCCAGTGTAAAAGTACGTGTTCGGTGTCAAGACAACATCTGTAGTCAGCAGAGGAAGAGATTCATACATGGACGAAGAAACAGATGAACTAATCAGAACTGTCTCTGAGAATGCGAAGCTGATCAGCGAGGATCCGCTGACTTGCGTACCAGTCTGATCGGATCGTGTACCTGTAAGACGAACTGTGTAAGTTGGGTTTGAAGCAAATAAGTTTGCTGCAGCCACCGTTGGCGTGCCTGATAAGACAAGCGTCAGGTTAGGATCCAGAGGACTAAATCCAGAGGACACTACGTTTGAATTGATATCCTTGAACACGAGTCCATCGGGCAATGTGTCCCAGGTATAGCGGAACGTATATGCATAAATCGTTGACGGTGCAATGGATGTGAACGTAATCGGTGTCGCTTCAGTTGCGAGTGTCAGTTCCATCGTAGCAGCGCTCGGAGACACCCGAACAATCTGTCCATTGACTTTCATGGACACAACAGTTGACACGATCTTTCCGTTTGACGAGTTGCTTCCAAACACCGTGTAGTTGCTCTGAGATGATGCAAGTGACGGAGTACCAATAAGATACCAGGTGTTTGAATTCTGATTGCTAAAGGACAGGCCTAGTGGAAGAGACGGCACTGTAAAGACCTTATCGATCGCAAGAACAGTTGAAAACAGTGGGCTGTACCCCAATGAGTTGCTCACGTTCTCGTACTGGTAGAACTGGTAGTTTTGATTTGAAACGGGAGGGTAGAATCGGCCATTACCAACAGTAATCTGATAGCTGACAGTATTTGAGGCGATTATAGTTCCAGATGGATCAACTTCTTGAACGGTCAGCGCATATGGAGTCGTTGAACTTGATTGAAAGGCTCCAGACATGACAAGAGATGAAGGCGAATCTTGAGTAAAGAGTGCTTGAAGATTAGCGGATGAATTATTGTATTGCAATGTCAATGATGTAGGCTCTGCCAAACCAAAGGTCATCTCAAACGGTTCATATTTGTATACGAATGTTTGGATTCCGCTGGTAGTTATCGGTGGCGCAGTCACAATTGTAAGGGAATACGGAGTATTTCTTAGAAATTCATTGTTGTAATACATATTGATACTGAAGTTATAGGTTCCAGGTGTTGCAATCCCTGTTAGACTTGACAATATTACAGTGGTGTTGCTCGTAGTGAATAAACTAAGAAGATCCGATGTTCCAGCTGGCTCCAATGGAATGTCAGGACCTGCATAGAATGTATACGAAAATGGTTGATATGCATTAATCGTGCCAAGTAAAGGAGTTACAGTAATAGGCGGATACGAGAAAATTATAACCCAATTATACGTTGAAAGAATAGTCCCATCGGCTCCATTTTCCTTCACACTATAAATTGGCAGTGTTACGGGGAGTGTTCCTCCACCCGCAATATATTGGTTTTCTATATCCCTGGCGTCTGCTGGTGTAAACCCATTAGGGTACTCTGCACTAAATACAGAATGTCCTATAAACGGAGCAGATCCAAATCTCGTACTAGCTGTAGCAAGATAGCTATCTGGAGCATCCGGTGCAGCAATCGTAAACGAAAAGGTAGATAATACACCCCCCCAAATATCGTCGCTTAGGGAAATTCTAATTAATGGTCGGCCACTTATCGGATTAGCGTTTGAAATAAATATAACATTACTGGAGGAGGATAGATTATATGTAGTAGCACTAATATCAGGTACTGTAAAGGTAGACGTTGTCGCTGTTCCAGTATATGTCCAAGTAATTGTAATTGAGTTGTGGTCATTATCAAGCCAATTAGCGGGGTATGCGGCTCCAGTAATCGTTACCGTTGATTGTTTTCTAACGGTAGAAGAACTTATAGTAAATGTAAAGTTTGAACCACTTGCAACTACAGCTGCTTGATTAGCAAAGTCTGTTGTATACACAGGTGGTCCTGGATTTTCAGTATATGTCCCAGCCGTCCAAGTGAAGTAATAAGGTTGATAAAATACCAATGGAGATGGAAGTGGATTTGGAGAGGTTGTAATACTCATTACTTACTACGTAGATTTAGGTAGGGCGGCTTTAACTACCTTTTTCTTTGGTTTCGGCTTTGGAGCCTCAATCACGGGTAGCACGGGATGTGTAATCGCCGTGAACGCTTGAGAAGCTGTCTCCATTGGTAGATCTCGGTACACCATATCCAATTTGAGTTTCATAAGGCTGGAGCTGACGTCCATACTCTTCCATGCGAACATTTCGTGTAGCAGACAACCATGGGATGGGTTCAAATGGAATACGCTTGGTCTCCGCTTCTTCCTGAGCAGTGGCGTGGTACTGGATGTACAGAAACAGTCCAAATCCGCACGCTACAAGTACAAGCATCACGATGTTCATCATCCACGATGATGCTTGAACGAGGTCATTTTTACGCTGTATCAAATTTGTCTCAATCCTACTCAAGTCAAACGAGTCGACGAGGGCTGAGGAGTTTGCGACGTGCATTGTTCTGTAGCAGGAGTCCATTGTACGCCAAGGAACGACAAGGATTCACGAGCCCAGGGATTTTTCAAACAAGAGCAGACACGTATCTTAGAAGGGTATACAAATACATATCGTTCTAGGTCATATAGTTGGCGACTTGTCCAGTTCTTTGTGCATATGTCATGAGTTCCAGTCTTGTATCTGAGTAGATTGTAATCCATTTATGCTACTGACTGAAGGCTCTGTGTATAAGGATTGCTTTTAAATGCATCAAGCAGACCAGGCTGCTCATTGCGGTTGGTGTAGACATCCTGCTTGAGCGGCTCAACGTAGCGCTGCGATCCCATCTGGGCTGCCGACGGTGCCTGGCCACCGAATGTCATCAGCGGCGCCTCAAATCCACGGGTGTTGTTGTGGAGAGACTCATCACGGTGCGTCTGAACATTGTAGGACTGAGGACCAGCCTGGACAGCCATGCCTCCAACAGGTCCAGCGGGCGGCGCACGGCCCTCAACGGTGAGCTTCATGAACTCCTGGAATGGCTCTGTGAAGGCACGGATGTAAGACATACCGCCTGCGGCGGCTGTCGTGGCGGGGTTCGCCTGCGTGGCAGTCATAGACTCACGGTTCTGGAGCTTCATCAGCTGCTCGGGGTAGAGCGAGTTCGCAACCTGCTGACCCGCAGTTGTATTGACGTGATCCAGTGAGCCATTCTCGCCCGTAAGCACCTGGAAGCGATCGGGCCTGTTCTTCTTGACGGGTGCCTGGAGACCCATATCGGTAATGTAGAACTTACCAGGTGTAGGATCAGATGTGTAGGTAACCTTAGCCTTGTTCGCAACACGGAGTTCGTCGGTCGTCTTGGGCAGGGCGTACTCACGCATGGCGTCCTGATTGTAGCCACCAGACGGCAAGTTCGTGTAGCCGTCATTGACACCAGGACCAACCTGAATCTGATTAATCGGGAAGGTATTCTTCATTGCAAGAGACGAAACCTGACGCTCCTGCTCCCACTCGGTCTCCACGGGCGTCTTCCACGGGCGACCCGTTCCAGCCTCGGGCTTGAAGAAAGCAGGAGCCTCCTCCTTGTGGTGGAATGTCTGCTTTCCCTTGCCAGTGTAGAGATCCAGGATTCCGTCCGTGGCACCAGAGTACATGGACTGTGTCTGCTTGCCGCCAAAAAACGGCACCATGTTCCCGTGTCCAGTGGGAGCCTGCAAGACTTCCACGTTATCCGTCGCAGAGTTCTGCTCAGGGTTCACGAACGTCTCCATGGGATCAATCTTACGAGCAGGTTCGGCGTTAGCTCCAGGTTGAGTTGAAAGGGCGTATCCAAGGGCGGCCAAGCCGACCAGCATTGCGACTTCCATTTGTGTATGACTCAAGACAAAATGGATCTGGGACCAACTAGCAGAAAGCATATCATAGTCAAAATGCCTGCCATTGTTAAGCCGTCTCGTGAGGGAAAGAAGTGGACCGTCACCGAGGAGCGTGATATGATTCGTATGTCTCGTCACAAGCAGATGCCTGAGAGCGAGATTGCTCGCAACCTAAATCGTAGTGTCGAGGGCGTTCGGTTCCGCCTGCTCAAGGTCTTTTCTGAGCACCTCACTGGGTTCGACGACAATGAGGAGGGAATCAGTCAAGTGTCTGACTGGCTCGTCCCTATTGATTCCAAGTATTCGTAAGCCGAGATTGTTCATTCGTAGGAAACGGTGCCACCGCATGCGACTGGGGCTTGAAGAGTAACCAGTGAAATGGATAGGTAGTTTCTTTCCCAGCCTTTTCAACTGACACAGGTGTAGGTGTCTTCATTTTTTCCCTGTTGAATGTCGGTGTAGGCACAATGACTGCGAGTCGAGGATCCATTAAAATATGACGTCAAAATAATGTTGTGGTTGCTCCTCGGAACCATTGTTCTTCTATTGATCTATTTCAACTGGAAACGAGAGCACTTCTTGTCGGCATTTGGGTATGAGATCGCAAACGTCTCTCTCCTCGGAGATGACACGTGCAAACCTGGTGAGGAAAAGGACGCTGGACTTTGCTACCCTAAATGCAGGAATGGATACCACGGAGTTGGTCCCGTCTGCTGGGCAAATACAACAAACATTGGAATCGGAACCGTGATTGGTCTTGAGGATTGTCCGAAGGGTTGGTTCACAGAAGGTCTGATCTGCCGTGAGCCGATCACGGGTGGTGGATGTAACACTCACTGCGACGGAAACTGGAGCTGGAGTGATGGTGGATTTTGCCACACTCACTGCGAGCCAATTGTGGGTGGTCGTCTAAAGGGTCGTTTAGATAACGGAGGCGTGTGCCCTGGTCCTCAGGGCGGAGACAAGCCTGACCGTGTAGATGGAATGTGTTACGGAAAATGTCCTAAGGACCTCCCGCATCACCTCCCTGGTATGCCATATTTGTGCTATATTGGTGGCGATCTATCGTATGGTCGTGGAGTCGGTAAGATCCCGAAACTGCTCCGCATTGCCGGAAAGTATACATTGTTTGGTAGTGATTAAATATCACGGTAATTGCCCTGCCACATTGCAATACGCTTATCTCCTCCAGAGAGCTTGTCCCTGAACACAAGTGCAGGTCCCTCATCTGAGATATGCCACCTATTTCCAACATCGATCGAATTGACCTGAAGATCCTTCGGAACGACTCCAGCAGGGCCCACGGGTCCCACGGGTCCAGCAGATCCTGCGACTCCCTGATCACCCTTCAGACCCTGGATGCCTTGGATTCCCTGGTCACCCTTGTCGCCCTTAGGTCCGACATCTCCCTTATCACCCTTCTGTCCAACGACACCTACGGTAGATCCAGCTGTACCAGGAACTCCCTGCTCACCTTTGTCTCCCTTGTCACCCTTGTCACCCTTGTCGCCCTTGATTCCTTGTGCACCCGTAGAACCGACAGCTCCTGCAGGACCAATCGGCCCAATAGGACCAGGCACCGTGCTAGCTGCTCCAGCAGGGCCAGGAAGACCCATTCCCGTAGGTCCAGTCGGTCCAGGAACTGTGCTGTCAGCTCCCTTCATTCCAACAGGTCCAGCCATTCCAGTGGGTCCAGTTGCACCAACATCACCCTTGAGTCCATACGGAGCTGCGCTGTATGCAGAAGACACTGTAGGCGCCTCGGACACGGACGCATCGCCATTTGTGAAATGCTCAACGCCGCTCTGCGCAAACTGACTTCCATACGAAACCGCATTAGCAGTCTTACCTGCAACAGTTGAGTCATATCCAGACCATTCTGTACGGGAATACGGTGTGAGATTCAGAGATCCGAGCATCTTCCTGAACTTGGCTACAGCTGACCTAAATGCAGAGGCATCTGTTCCAGGAGGAGGCAGAGGGAGTTCAGCCTTTCCTGACGGCTTAAATCCATAGCAGTTGACACCAAACTTGGTATTGGGGTCAAAGTATCCACCATTCACACCTGGGCGGCCACAGGCAGTGCGCTTCGTGTTATCGGGCTCAGCCTGAAGTGCTTGCCAGGTTCCCTTCTGTGTAGGGTAGAGAGCGAATCCACCTGCCGACCATCCATATCCACACCACTCAGCTCCGTGATTGTAGGCCTCGATGATCTGCTCAAGTGTGGCAAGCTCAGCTCCATAGGCAGCACAGACTGCAGGAGCATCTGCATAGGTGAACTGAGCATCATCGATGTGAAACACCTCACTTCCAACGGAGGGACCCGTAGGAGCCGACGGCTTCGGTGCTGGTGTCGCAGGTGTGGCGGCGGGCGCAACAGATGAATTGAATGCACTCACATCAATGAACCCATAGTACCACAGCACAAGGACAATTAGTGCGACGACCAGCCAAAGTGCGAGGACGGCAATAACCGATCCAGTTGAAAAAAGAACAAATAGGGTAAGGATTCCCACGAATCCTGCTGAAATTGCAAGAACTAATTCAATGGATGCCATCTCTTATTAGTTGAGGCGATAATACATTAGCAATCTCATTGAGTCTGCCATTGGAAACTGTTGCGGTCCGTGGCTGGACACGCTCATATCATTGTAGCACACCCACGTCTTTCCAGGTGGCATATCACGACCATATGTCCACCAGTGACCTCCATCAAAGCAAACCACTGCGAAGAGGGCGTATTCAATCTTGTTGAGAGTCAGGATGCTTGAGTATGTGACAGTTGATCTCAATGATGTCACATGAAAGGTCAGG
>Ga0209085_1000780_pt1 | contig 22151 bp, 30 predicted proteins | sample C_131016_EF_Meta_FD_187310 | JGI IMG/M metagenome (GOLD analysis project Ga0209085, IMG submission 187310) | Freshwater microbial communities from Lake Croche, Canada to study carbon cycling - C_131016_EF_MetaG (SPAdes) (version 2) | ecosystem: Environmental > Aquatic > Freshwater > Lake...
TATCACTGATCTGATTATTATCTGCTACCGCCATTTTTGTCGCTACGGCATCGTGGGTATTCTTACCGTATAACCAATGTCTGTGTTCGATCATAATATCCTCTCTATATACTAAGCGATCGAATGAGCTAAATACTTGATGTAGCCATTGATCAACCCAATTTATTTTAAATTCTTCTCGCATAAATTGACCCATAACATCGTTAAATTTACGATGACAGAATAAGTTTACAGCCAGCTTAGCACCGTGATGATCGTCATTACAGTATACAGCCTTTATTCTATCTAATGGAGAGTTCTCGCTGAGTTCTTTAATAATTTCAAGATCCCAATTCGGCGTCTTAAACACCATATCATCGCCAATCATAGAAATAATTTCTTCTGTCGATGCACTGACACAGGTATTCCACATTTTACCGAGGCCGAGAAATTTACCGTCGTTATGAATTGGTACAATCTTAACACAAGGGATAGCTGCAGATAATTTATATGCTAAATCTCGCGTAGGGTCATCATCGTCAACGCCGAGATAAATATTGACATTACTAATATCGCTTACCGTTGTTATAATAGATGTAATAAGAGTTAACCGACGATTCATTCGCTCTCTTGATGGTACAATAATTGCTATTTTCATATATTATTCTTTAATTAAACACGTCTGTCTTCCCTTAAAAAGTATTTTATAGTTATTTGCTAAAAGATAGGGAATAAGCACTGCACCCTTACCTTCTAAACTCTCTTCGTCGTTATGATATCCTTTTTCTAATGTGTACCGAATATCTGTATCGTCAATTAACACAATATTTCGACTGTTAAGTTTATGCTCAGCTGCTCGATATGCTTCGAGATGTTTTTCAGCGTGTTGTGGTACACCTACATCCCATGCGTCAAGATATAAAAGATCAATACAGCCTTCGAATTCTTTTAAAAATGCAATACCGTCACCGCTATACACGTTCGAATGAGATATTAAATTATGCTTCTTTAATTCATTATATGTTAATCTAGAGCTTTCTTTATTAATATCGCATGTATAGAATTCTTTACATGCGCGTGATAATAAGAGCGAGCTATGACCATCGTTACAGCAGTCTTGAGTTGTGTCGTCGAGATCGTGTATACACGGCTGTCTCATCGACCCGAGTTCAACAATTGTTGTACCATTAAAATGTTTAAATTGTTCGAGAGCACGTTGAATCGATATATACGGTCTCTTGCGAATTGATTGGTTAATATTGTCCATAATTAAAGATTTCCACCATGCTTATATGGTAGATCACCGAATAGGCATATTCTACTACCAGCTGCGTGGCTCATGCCCTGATATTTTATTACAGCATCGCCCCAGCGTTTAATATAGATATTACCAGTACTGTCAATAAATTCATAAAATTTCATATAATCGCTAGTTTTGATCCACTGTACATCAGTAAGATCAAAATGTGTCTGAAACATTGTCGTGGGTTTTGCAGAGTTGAAATTTTCTTTAAAATAATTTATACATGCATCACCAAAACCTTCAACGACATAATCCATATCCGTATCTACACCGACTGTACCATAAACGGATTTTGTTTCTTCCATGCGCTGAAAAATATCATAGGTGACTTTATTTGTAAAATATGAGTCACAATCAAGTCGAAGAAGATATTTTACCTTTTCAAAAAAAGGATCTTTATAAATTTCTCCGGAGAAGAACCGACACATATGTCGGTAGCCTATTGAAAAAAAGGCACTTTCATCCCAATGACCTTTAAATTTTTCCGGTATTTGATCTAAAACTTCCTGCTGATAGTCGGGTAGGTCGAAGTTAACTCTATAGAAAAAAACTTTACTTTTAATATACTGCTTTATATTTTCTACAACAGTTTGTGAAATTCCTTCGTGACCTATAACAACAGGATACGGGTATTCATCAAGAAAATTTTTCTGTAGGCACTTAAGGCTATCATATAGGCGATTTATATGAATCGGGTTATCGTTGACTAGATAAAAGATGCAGCTATTTTTGACCATATTTATTTTTAATTTGTTTAACAGAATTAATTACCTCTTCTCTACTAACGTACGGTGGTTGATTAGGGTAATGGCCGTGTTTCTTGAGATAAATCTCCCGACCACCATAGACATTTTTTTGCCACTGTTCTGATTGATTAGCAATTGATGAATTATCAATAGCGCCTGGCGCTTCTGTTAAAAGATCGTGACTGTTAGCGAGATCAGCAAACCACCAGAATGGAGGGTGGTAGCCAGCTTTAATAATACAATAGGTATGATCCACGTGCTCCCAAGCATTATAAAATTGTTCATCGATATACCCTACTTTTTCTATAATTTCTCTCGTAAAAAAAGAAAACATAGCAACAGTATGTTCATAGAGTGCAATCTTGCAGGATTTGTAATCTAAAATAAGCTTAGGATTAGGTTCAGTATCTTGATCTAAGAGATGACGATTATGTAGATCAAAGTTTTGAATTTTTTGTTTACGGTTAAAGGGTGAGCCTGGACCATAATTAAAGTGTTGAATGCCTGATTTTTTACACGCTTCTATATACTGCTTAAATACAGTTTGATCCTTAATAAGCATATCATCTTCAATAATAAAGATATAATTACATTCCTTTTCAAAAAGGTCACGAATCGCCATATTTTTACCCTTACCAACCCCGATTCTACCATCAGTATGCTCAATAAAATCAACTTTTGGGTGTGCGTGCACTGTTTTCCTTATTCCATCGTCAATTACAACTATTCGATCGATACCTGCAGCTTCTTTATCAATGGAGTATAATAAATTATTAAGATAATCCGGGCGTTCGCATGTAATTATTCCGACTCCAATTCTTTCAGCCATATGGTTAATCTTTATATATTAATATAAATACTATCGATGGCAACAAACCCTACCAATAGCACTACGGTAAGTATTCTCAACTTACCACAAGCTCAGCTTGCTACTGCAACCGATTACCTCGTTCTGCAAACTACGAACGGTACACAAATTATCTCCTTTAATAACTTTAACGTTGTAAAGACAGATATAAACGGTAATGCTACTGTTGTCGGTGACCTTACTGGTAACAACGCAACATTTATTGGTGGTATTAATACAATAACCCTTACCGCATCTCAGTACTATACAAACGGCGGACAGAAGGGGTGGACAGATACGGCGCCACTTGTATTAAATGCAAATAACTATTATGATAGTTTTACTATAACAAATGGGTTAATCGTTAGCGCAACACCAACTAGTTTGGATTATACAGGCAATCCAATTTACAAGACACTCAATACACAAATAACAGCACTTTCGACGTCATTCACATCGCAGCTTACAGCTATATCTGGAACGCTTAATTCGCAACTTACAGCTATGTCAAGTTATCTCGTTACACAGTTCGCTGTAGCAACGGCTAGCTACGGTACACAACTTGCTGCGCTTACATCGTATTCAACAGGTATATACGATGCAACGGTAACACCTTCCATTCAACCAGCTGCTAATGGTAGTCTTAGCGGTGCCGTGGTGCAGTTTGTTAATTTCTTTAGTAGCGGGCTACCGTTAAGCTTATCACAGATTGCACCATCAAACTTTATTATTTCCCCCGCTGCTACAACGTTTGCACAAGCTACAGCATTCTATGCTGCTTCGCCATTCGTAGTTCCTGGTAGTGTATCATACTATGGTACAGGTAATACAGGTTTACAGGTAACGGTTAGTGCAGCGAATATTGTTTCAGCTCAGCTACCAGTTAATGTTAGATTGCTTGTATCTTACAATAACTTACCACGTTAAGATTCGTCACCTAACGTCTTAGCACGGACAATACCCGTCCGGAATTTCTCTTCTTCGAGTTCTGCTTTTTGTGCATCCTTTTGATCGCCCATTAACTTTGCGATCAGATCGAGATTATTACCATCTAATACACTTGTCTCTTCAACAACTGCGTCTCCTTGAGGATTAATATAAAGCTCAATCATTGCTATACGCTCTTCCCTTGTACCGAAGACTTCAATAATTGGCGGACGATCTTCATCCGGGAAGAATGGCGACGCACCAGTACGGGTATAGCTATGCTCAATCGCTTTAAACAGATTATCAATTTCCTTAATGTACTCTTCCTCAATATTGCGAGATTCACGAGCCTCTTTCGGTATAGGTGAGAATTTAGTAATCGGTGTAAAGAAGATAATATCTAGAGAATGCATTGTCTCCTTAATAAGCGGTATACACTTCTTAATAAATTCATCACTCATTTTCGATGAATCTTTACTGTTTGACCAAAGTGAATAGACGAGATTATCGAATGGGCAACGATCAAAAAGAATATAATCATCTTTAGAGGTTTTCTGAATATCATCAATTAAGCAATTCAAGATACGCCATTGACCTTCTTCTGTTACTTCCTTATTAAGTGGAATAATTTCGTCTTTAATTATTTTGCGATATGATTCCTCTGACCGCTTATACATTGGCCACTTTTTAATTATGTCATCGATGAGTGTACTTTTACCTTGACAAGCTGAACCAGAAATCGCAATACGCATATAGTCTATTTACCTTCTTGTATTAAACTTTCAAGGCTTTATCCCAGACAAGCAATTGTAGACGTGGGCTAAAGTTTACGCACATTGCCTTTGCATATTCAGCTACTGTAGCTGCCTTTTCAACATGCTCGACCCGCGATCCACAGCAAGGCATGAACCATATATGGCTCTTTGGAATATTAATACCGTGCTTATCATCAACATACTTCTCCCAAATTTCATTAATATCCTCAGCAACATTAATAACAAACTTAAAGCCTGAGTAATGAGCTTTATGCCATTTAAGTACTTCAGGCTTATAAGTCTTCTCCTCTGGATCACCATTTGATCGAAGCTTGGGAGATGTGGTAAACGTCGCTCTAAATTCTGTTACCCAACGCTCGTCTGGAATCAGAGTTGCGTTAGTTTCAAAATCAATACGTGGGACAAATTCATACTTTTCTCTAAAAGCCTCAATAAACTTGAGAAGTGCCTTTTCTTGAATAAAAGGTTCGCCTCCAGTAAGCTTAAGAATTGCACGATCCTTGAGATGCTTAATATATCCATTATCTTCCATAAGCTGGAAGATTTCAGCAAATGTCATTTTATTTTTTACAGACCAGGAGATAAACGAATCACAACCATTAGGACTATCTGGTGATGTAAACCCTTTACACGACAAATTACACATCGACAAGCGCATAAACACAGAAGGCTGACCAATAAACATGCCTTCGCCTTCAATAGTATAAAAAACTTTATCATCAGATAAGAAAATTGTCTCTGTATTAATATCAATCATACGTTCTATAATAATGTAGGTCTACAGGTAATCAAGGTCAAAATAGATTAAATATTATTAGATGAAAAAATCTAAACGCCCGGCGAAAGCCGCGACCGTTGTTACATCTAAGACTAACGCTAATACGGAAGTCAAGGATACTTCACCCTACGTAGCCCAAAGAGAAAAGATTGATTTTACTCTTAATGTTCGAGAGCTTCCTTGGACTGATAAACAAAAAGAGATTATAAATCTCTTTCTTGATAAGAATACAAAGCTCATGATCCTTAAAGGCCCAGCTGGTACATCAAAGACGATTCTTTCGATGTATCTCGGCCTTCAGCTTCTCAATATGAAAAAAGTATCTGATATTGTACTTGTACGTTCTGCTGTAGAGAGCTCTGATTCCAAGCTTGGTTATTTACCGGGGGATATTAATGAAAAGGTTAATGTATATATGACACCTTTTAATGAAAAATTCTCTGAACTTATCGTTGAACCTCAGATTCATCGTTTACATAAGGACAATAGAATTACAATTTGTCCAATTAATTTTGCACGTGGTCTTCACTTTGCTGTAAAATTTGTATGTTGTGATGAGAGTCAGAATTTGACAATCCGTGAATTACAGACTCTTTTTACACGTATGGGTGAATTTAGTAAGATGATTATATGCGGTGATCCGGATCAATCCGATCTTCCATATGGTAAATCAGGCTTTAATACTGTATATAAGGCCTTTGATAATGATGATGCAAAGGTACATGGTGTTCATTGCGTTGAACTAACAGAGGATCACATTGTACGGTCTGAGCTCTGTAGGTATGTAACTCATGTATTCAAGGGTATTATGCCTATTACAAATACAAAGGAATATAGCCCATCCGAATCTGCTAAATCGCGCCCAAAGACTTAAGCTCCTCTAAAGCTTTCATTACAGCGTCATTAGCCTGTTGAATATCAGTAGTCGACTGGTCCTTTAATGCTGGCTTGAAGTTAGTGTTTACCGTGCTGTCAGGCGTTAGACCATATTCTTGCGCTACCTTTGTTAGGGTATCCTGTAACTGAGCGATAAGAGGATCTGGCTGACGTTCGATAGTATCGCTTAAATTAAAGTTCATCGGTGAGTTTGGTACCGCAACACGACCGACTTGTTTAACCCGGTCGCTGTAAATATCACCTAATTTTTGATCATTATTAGAAAATGTATTTGTAAAATCAGGAGCTAGTTTACCTTGGATCATAAAATGATCCGACACTTCACCGCCATAAAGTTGATGAGCGTATTCAGCGTTCACCTACTACCCCAGCTAATATTATCGAAAAGACCAGAATATCCGTTTGTAACACCGCTACCGTTTAGTGGAACTGGTCCTGTCTTTGGCTTATCAGCAGGTACCGGTGGTGTTTCAATCGGATGAACTGTTGTAGGTGGTATAAGATCTTCTAACTTATATTGTTCAGGTTGAATAGTTGGCTGTATAATTTCAGATTCAACAGGTGTTATATATGTAGAAGGTACCGGTGTAGTGAAGCTTGTAGAATACACAACAGGTCTCGGTTCACCATAAATAGCTGAATTTGCTTCATGTTCAAATACTTCAACTCTTTCTACCCAACAACGATGACCATAAGCTTCTTTAATAAATGTTTGAGCTGCTTTAAAACAAAATTCGGCAGTCTTTTCAATTCCTACACCATCCATAATACGAATATCACAACCTCCCATATTATGTAAATGTTGGAATATTTCAATTAAAGGATCATCTTTAGCTACGCATAATGTATGATCGAATTGTTGTTGTAATGTTGCTTTAAGTTGTTTAAGATTTGCAAAGTCAACAATCCAATTCTTATCATCTAATGTTGAACCACCGAAATAGAATTTAGCCATCAATTGATAGCCATGAATTTTTGAACAATGTGATGTAGCTCTCCATTGTCTAAATGCACATGATCCAAGTTCGATAAGTTTAGTACTCTGATAACTCATAAAAATATTATGACTTCGAAAAGTTAGAAATCAACGGGAAGATCGCAAAAAAAAAATTAATAGCTCTCCTCCGTCCCTTCTCTCAAATCCATATTCTCTATTAGTTATTCCCCGTGAGAAATAAATCAACTAGGAGATTAAAGTTTTTAGTAAATTTTCTACGGCTTGATCAAAGCTTTCATGCGCATGCTTACTGATTTCAATGGCCGCGATACGCTTTCTAGCTTTTTCTTTAGACACAGAAGCACCAGGGACTGTATGCATTTTATCTCCCTTTTTATAGCGTACTTTATAGCCTGCTTTAGATTTTTGAATATTATACGGCATAATATTAGCTAGGTCTATTTGGCGGTGTTCTACTTGTAACCGGATGTGGCGGTAGATTCATCGATGCAATATCAGCTGCTGTAGGCTGCGCTACAGGTACACCACCTTTAGTCTGTGTTGCATTTTTTGTAGCTTTCGCTGACGGTGCACCGGCGCTAGCTGCAGGTTTTGTAGCAGGTGTAATGTTTTGTGACTTCTGCCAAGCAGCTGTTACCTGTGCCTGTTGCTGTACAGGTGCACTCCATTTCTTCGTATTGGGGTCATATTGTCTCCAACCATCCTTACCGTATAGATATGTTTTTTTCTTGTCCGCGGTAGTGAATCTCGTCTGCCCTGCTACTGGATTACCCTCAGGCGTCTTTGCATTAGTACCTGTTGTTTGATTTTGCGGTGCTGTGGGTTGTGTCGTCGAAGCCTGAGTATTAGCTGTTTGTTTCTTAGCTTCAGCTTCAGCTTTTGATACCTCTTCTCTATTATATCCTGTCATTATTTGATCAAACGATCTACCTCTAATGTTTTCTTTAGTAAACTTTTCAAGCTGCTCAAAATCTGTAAGCTTACCTAATTGATCCTTTTGTTTGTTCGTTAAGGTTGGATTATTTTTTGTAATATAATTTTTAACACCTGGAAGATTTTTACGAATATATTCTTGCTTTTCGGCTATTGTTTTTAAGTCTTTCCACAACTTAGCTGCACCTGTCACGGCACCAAGACCAGCTTTCTGTACAGCACCACCAACACCTGCAACAGCACCACCAACACTATTTGCAAGCGCAGCACCCTGCGTACCACCTAGAGCACCGTATACAGCACCAGCTCCTTGAATAGCCTTACCAGCACCTTTAATAGCTGCACCAGGCAATTGTGCAAGTCCTTTAACAGCGCCCTTAGCTACACTCTTACCAGCTTTTGCTGCCATAGATCTAGCCGCTTTCATATAATCACCGAGACTTGCCTCATTTAAGGCTACTTTAGCTAAAATATCAAAATTGTTATTCATGGGCAATATAATATTTATAAAGATTTGATATATCTTCATCTGTTAACCCTCTGTCTCTCAAGAAGACCTCAACATCATCAATCGACTCACAGGCACTGATGTTTTGAATGAGCGGGTCATCGCTAGTAATATCTAACGACAGTATGATGAACTGCTTAAGATTATCTAAGTTTTGAGCGGCATTATTAATCATTTCTAAATGTTCATTAGGAATTTGCATAACTGACATACTACCATCTTGATTAGGTATCATAACTAAAACTTTAGTAATTTCTTGATCCTCAGCTAATACATACCCTTCATAACCATTACAATTAGATAGATCTGTACTTTGACTAACATTGATAGGGTCAACTTTAATGCGCACCTTCTTTAGAGCTATTTTCTGCAAGCTCTCTAAAATGATTTGATCATACTTCATCTCTATTATTTATGTTGAACTAGAGTAAGTCACTAGTATAATAATGTTATGTCCGAATATACAAAAGTAGTAAAACTTAAAGAAGCAAACGGTAATCATCCGCGCACTGCTGATGAGAAACAGGTTATTATTGAAAAAGCTGCTGCCGCATATGAGGTTTACCTCGATGCACTTGGTTTTGAATGGCGTAATGACCCTAACAGCTCTGGCACACCTCTTCGCGTAGCTAAAGCGTTTGTCAATGATCTTGCTGCTGGTTGTTATGAGAATCCTCCAAAGATTACCTCATTCCCGAGTAATGGCTACGATGGAATGGTATTCCAGGGCGGGATTCCTGTAAAGTCAATGTGCAGCCATCATCATCTAGCGTTTACTGGTGTTGCGCATGTTGCTTATATCCCATCCCTTGAAGGCCGTGTTATTGGTCTCTCAAAGCTTAATCGAATTGTTGAGCATTATGCTCGCCGGCCTCAGATACAAGAGGGGTTAACCGTACAGATTCATAATGCAATTAATGACGTATGTGAGCAGAACAAGGGTGTAGCGGTTGTTGTTAGTGCATCACATACTTGTGCATGCCTTAGAGGTATTAAGCATGATGGTTGCGAGATGAAGACTTCAAAGCTTAGCGGTGATTTCCTTGAGGATGCTGCTACTAGAGCTGAGTTTTATGACTTCGTCGCAAACATGAAGAGGTGTTAAACACTTCTCTTTACATCTACTAAAGCGTTGAGCCGTTCGATGAACGGCTCTCCTATTAATACCTGCTGCTCATTATCAGCGCGATCTGCAATACTAAAAATAACACCCTTATAGGGCTTATCTCTTAAAATAATATCGAGTACAACCGTTGGGCGGGTTTCGATGTTACCACTGCCAATATTGATATCAATACTACCAGTGCGAGGGAGTGTAATTTTTTTGTCATTAATAGTAGTGAAGGTTACGGTATCATCACCGTTGTCCTCAATATCTACACCATGTAGTACATTGTAGGCTTCGTTACCACTATCTATTTTCGCGACAACAGATCCGACCCCATCTATTGTTATATATTCTGTAACACCGAGTATGGGTCTATTTTTAATAAAATTTTTAAAAGTTTTCATTATAATTATTTTTTCTTCCAAGAAATCCGTTTCGAACTCTTCTTAAGACCTTTTCTGCTATTGCACATTGACATTGTAGGCCGACAAGCTGGATAACTTCTTCTTTTTTCACCTTTTTGCCTACCACATGATTTACCTGTCTTACAATCAACCCAGCCTTTTCCCTTATTACGCGAAAACCATCCATGGAGTCCTTGCGATTTTTCTTTTGAAAAATCTTCCATTAATAGTTGATAAAGGTTATTAAATTTCATTTCTTCTTCCAAATTTTACCTTGACGGCATTTTACAACAGCTCCTGATTTGTAAGCAGATGTTTTTTTACCATAAACAGAATCCGCTCTACTTAAGCAACGATCGCGCTTAACTTTTTGCTCTACAATAAATTGCTTAAATGTTAACACTTCCATCTCCTCCTCGCAGCACATCCTCTCGTCTTCTTACCTGCGCATCCACCTGCCGGAATCCAAGCTTTACTTCTCGCACAAAAACTCTTTCTGCGCTTAGATGCTTTAGATCCCTTCTTGACCTTACCGGTAACAGGCGCCTTAAGATGCGAACCTGTAGCGCGATTATATTTAGCACGACCTTTTGCAGTTAAACCACCACCACGACTGACGGGTAGCTTTTCACCACGCTTAATAGATAAACTCGGTCCATTCTCTTCTAATAATTCAATAAAGCGAGATTCAAACAGATTTTGCATAATTATATTTATATTAGAATAAATATATTTACCTATGGCTTCGAATTATATTGACGATCTTAATGCGCTTTATAGCACACGTGTATTCATAAAAGAAAATGTAGGCATGGGTCCAAATGCTGAAGATAGTGAAAACGGCGCTCCTATGAGAAAGTGCCTTAAATGTAACCGGGTAGCAGAAGATTGCGAGTGCGAATGGAGAGAGAAGAACGCTAAATCAGAGGATGATATTGTATTAGCTAAAGGTCATGGTGAAAATTATGACGATTTTGCTGAAACAGGAGAACACCCTGAACACGAAGCCTCAAATATGGTAAAGCAAAATCTTTATAGAATTGCTAAAATGGCTGCAATGCTTTATGATATTATACCCTGTGACAGTGAGATTGAGCCTTGGGTTGCTGATAAATTAAGCAAAGCTACCGATAATATTAATAGCGTTCTTAATTATAAGGATTATGAAGATTTTAAGCGTAAAGTTGATCAGGATATTGAAATAGAAGAAAAGACAGAACAAGATCTTTATAAGAGTATTGATGCTGGAGGTGAGAATTTAATTAATAAAATTAAAGAACTTATGCGTAGCCAGCCAAAAGAAAGAGTTGAAGATGCTGTCTACGGAATGATAAAGATGCTTGAAGCTTAATTTATTTTAAGTTCTTTCGAATATCATCAAATAAAACTTTAGCCTGATTTTCAGGCATTTGTGTAGGTAATATTTTTTTAAAAGCTTCAAAGTCTCCAGCTTTTGCTAAATTACGAGCCTTTGTAGCGCTTATACCGGAAGCGTCATCGCTATCTGGATCGCGATTTGCACCCGCAACAGCTGTTTTAAAGCTTGTTAGAGCCAAACGTTTTTCTGGATCAGGATTATTGATGTATTTGTTAAAAAGAGTATCGTACTCAGCAGCACGATCACTACCACAGACAAGTATTAATTCTGTATATCCACTATCAATCAAAAATTGAACAGCGTCAAAAATTGTTTTGATCTTGTCAGAATCTATAAAGTTGACACGCGGAAGCGCGGCATTTATAGCTGCAAGTTTATCATTGTAAGGAACAGGGTTTTTCTTAGCATCCTGTGTTTTGGAAAGAATAACAAATGCATCACAACGTTCAGCTCTACCAACTTCAACAGCTTTTGCTATTAAGAGCTCATGTCCAAGGGTAGGTGGATTCATCCTACCAAAAACAAAGACGGCCTTTGAACCGGTAGGCTTAACATCCGCTATTATATTTTCAACTAAAGTCTTATAATTCATATTAGCTAACCTCCGCACCTACACGCGTACCACCGCCAGCTCCTGTACCACCTGTTGCACGATCATATGGTGAATTAACGTATAAACCATTCGCAGTAGCAATATTCTGTAATAACCCAGATACCTCTTCATTATCTTGCTGAGCAAATCTTGACTCGAGACCGCGTACAATAAAATTACCAGTAAGTTTAAACGGCTTTGATGAAATAGATGAATCTCGTATTACAACACCTTCGTGGTTATTAATATCACCCATTTCAGAAGTCATGGAATCAATAATTTTTTGACCTAAAAGACGAACAGCATGATAAAAAACAGCGCCACTTATCGCTGCTTTTTCCTCCTCTTTATTACCATCTTTAATATATTGGTCTAATGTAACACCGTTAAGAATATCCATATAGACCTGCTTACTAAGCGCATCAACTTTCTTTCCGTTTGACAAAGTAATCTTTTGTCCACGTGGATTCTTGCTTTGCTCAAGCCAAGCTTTTAATGTTTTGGTTTCGGCTGTATGATCGGAGTATTTAACTGTTAGTTCAGTATTAAGAGTCGACGTAAGATCGACTTTATTTTTTAACCTGGCAGGTACTGAACCAAGAATCTTAAACCCGTAATTTTTAGCAATCTTATTAACTTTATTAATAAGATCTTGCAGTACTTCAGGGTTATAGGAAACTTCTTTTGTCGCACGGGATACAGAGCCTCTAACCGGGCTTTTAACTTCATATATCTCATTAATACCGTGAATAGCGAGAAAATTATCTGCATAACCAATCACATTAGTACCACCCTTTACATATTCCATATTAAAGAGTAGCGGCTTTTTAAAGAAACCAAGTTTAGCTAAATCATCTTTTATAGTGGGGAGAGCTTTATTAAAAATATCTAACACCTCACCACCAACACCAATCATTCCATGGCCTTCTGCGAATCTACTATTGAGATCTGCCTTTGTAACACCCTTTACGTCAAGTGGCTTATTCGATCCGCGATCGAGACCGAACTCTATACTACCGTCAGGATTTGTGACGAGCTTTATCGAGGCATTTACCCCGTCTATTTTTACCGAAGGTGGATTTTCTTGTATTGACTGAATCGCTTTATTAAAAACATTAATTAAATCCCTACCTGTCTTCACTTGAGGTAAATCAAACGGATGATCCATGTGACCAGCAGCGCCGCCCTCGGTAATGAAATTTTGTATATTGACAGCCTGCCTTGGTAATATACCGACTGGTGTACCTAGACACTTCTCAACATATATATCTTCTAAACTCTTAAAGCTCATCTTTTAAATAAGGATCTTGCTTCTTCATGGTAGCAAGAAGCTGTTTATACTTGTTAATAAAATTACCAGAATTGATACTATTGACGAACTTATTATAATTTATATTCTGCAATCTTTCTGGATTATCACTATACAATTCATTTTGTTTAATAGCAGCTTCTAAAGCTGTTTGCATTGGAAATGCATTTTCAGCGGTAATATCAGTACGAAAAATTTCATCCAATGCACTAGTTGGAAAATTCATTGCCGTAGCCTTAGCAAGTAACTTTACAAGTCCTACATAACCCTCCGGTGCAACTTGTGCTGGCTCGCCAGCCTCAGGAGCAGGAGCGGCATTAGGATCTGGAGCGGTAGCATCTGCCGTATTATCCATGTTATCTGCTTCATCTAAAAGAGACCACTGCCTATCGAGTTTATCAAGAAATTTCATTATAAGTATTTAATACTTATACATAGAGAAGTTGCTTTGTTTTAAGTTGATTGAAGTACTTCTCGCTCAAAAATGTTAATTCATTACGCTTTACAAAACCTCTGACTTTTGCAAAGGTATAATGTGATCTTGTGAAATCCTTAGTCCATGCAAAAGAACGTATACGCTCGACAAGTTCGATAACATTACCGTCACGTTTTGAATATAAATGTTTGAGCAAACAAAATTCTATATTCTCGTAACCATACATGTTTATTGGTAACAATTTTGCTACTTTTAGAGCTGCCTGATCAACATGTTTTTGAATTACCTCCTTATCAAAGTGTTGCAGAACCTCAAAACCGGTCAAATCTAACTGTATTGCTTTAAGTACAACAGCCCGCTCTCTAGATTGGCGATTTAAAAGATACTCACACGTACCGTGAAAAATATGATGATAGAGCAATTTCTTAATATCCCTCGTTACTCTCTTTGCTGGCAAAAGCTGATATCTTACGAGATCATTAATGAAATCAACCTCGATAGTTTTAAAGATTGATTCAAAACTAATTAACTGAAGATTGAATTGATTAAATGTACAGCTCTCGATCACCACTACAGTATAATACTATATTTTAAATTTTGCAAGCTCCTGCTTAGGAGCCTTACCTATCCGTACATTACAAATACCGTTATAATAGTCGTCGCGCAAGAGCACATCTTCACCTAGCTGTTCTTTTATTTCATAGTACGCCAGCGCCCATTTAGAATCGCAAGTACGCAAAATTCTAAAAGTAAACTTATCTTTTCCGTGCTTTTCGATATCCGAATTCAATTCATTCGATGAACTTGTATATGTTTTCCAATCTGATTCTCTGTGATCTATTCGACTATTTTTTCTACCCTTAAGCGGTCTACGCTTAATACGGCTAGTACACTGCTTCTTACCTATATACTTCTTACCATTAATGTTATTGATAATCAGATAAATGAAGCCAAACGTATTCTCATCGATACTAACACCTTCATTTAATAACCAATGACCACTATCCATATAGATAGTTATTACAATGATGGAAAAGTCCTACGCTGTACAGGTACCTTAACTTTCTTTCTTCTCTTATTAGCACCGAGAATTGACGGTATGCGCGCATCACCAGGAGCGTATGCACCGTCGTTTTGCGAAGGAAACTGATTACCAAAATTACCCGATGTAACCGGGCCTGTAACTGAATTAGCACCTCCAGCGACGTTTGCAAGCTCTGTTAAAAGTTCCGTAACAAGTGTATTAAAATTACTCATTGATTTTTAGGTGTCTTATATTATATTTAAGGTTAATGCTTGAAGAATACATTAAAGAGTTAGAAGAAGATCTTAAGATTAATGAATTAAATCTCAAGGACTACCAACTTCGCCTTCCCGCTATAAAGCATAAATGGACAGGAAGGATGATTCGATTAAAATCACATATTAATCAGCTTAAAAAGCAAAAGGAGCGAGTAAAAGCAGATATTATGTCAGAAATTGATCATACAAGTGCTGTTAAGCTTACACAGCCAGTTATCGCTGCTACTGCAGATAAACATAGTAAGATTCAAGATATTAACAAACAAATTCAAGACACTGAGCTTCTTGTTGAACTTCTCGAACGTTCCGAAAAAACGCTAAGTAGCTGTTCATATGATATATCGAATATTATCAAGATAATGCAGCTTGAGACGACATGATAAAATTTGATTACGACGAAAAGAAGAGACTAGGAATTATTTCAGGCGATTTATTCGATGAAATACGTGAGCACTTCTCTGTTAAAAATGAAGCTGCACATTTTATGCGCCGTCGAGGACGGTTTATGCCGTCGCGTACGTATGCTATCACACCAACTGGTCGATTTGAGCCATGCCTCTTTGTTGAGATTAAAAAGTTTCTTACCAGTCAGCAATACGTAGGTGAAATTGAATATAATAGAAACGTTTTTGACCAGGTTGCACCAGCAAGACACGGTTGGCATCAACAGCTAGATTTTAAAAACGAAATATACCCGCTCAAATTAAACCTTAGAGACTATCAAGAGAATATCGTTAAGGAGTGTTTGTTTACAGGTAGAGGTACTATTATCCTTGCTACTGCAGGCGGTAAAACACTAACATCCGCTTCATTAATCTCTAAAGTCTATCAACTTTATATGTCTCCGTACAATAAACAAGACTTTAAATGTCTTTTTATTGTACCGGATCGAGGCCTCGCGTCTCAGACCTATCAAGATTTTATTGACTATGGCGTACCGTTCAAGGTGTCAAAATGGACAGGTGACGATGATCTAGATCTAACATCTAATGTAATTGTTTCAAATCTTGGTATCTTACAGAGTAAGAATAGTAATTTAGATTGGCTGGAAGATATTGATCTCTTAATTGTTGACGAGGTACATAAAATACGTAAAGGTAACAAGGTAAATGATATTCTCAAGAAAATTAAGACACCGTATAGATTCGGATTTACAGGTACAATGCCTGAGGAGAGCTTAGATCAATGGAATATTATCGGTAAGATAGGTCCTATTATTTATGAAAAAAATAGCTACGATTTAAGGCAGGATAACTATGTAAGTAACGCATCAATTCAGATTATCAAATTATTACATAAAAGCGGACCGCCCAAAATAGATGGCAGCAACGCATACAGGGAGGAACTAGAATATCTTACCACATCGACGTTTCGAAACGAGCTTATCGCTAAACTTGCTAAGGGATTAAATCAAAATTCACTTATAATGGTTGATTATATTCAGCACGGTGAATTGCTATTTGATATTGTTCAGCGTATGATGCCTGACAAGCAGTGTTTCTTTATCCGCGGAGAAGTTGATGTCGAAGAACGCGATAGAGTAAGACAGCTTATGGAGGTCAATAGCAATGTTGTCGTAGTAGCCATATCAAAGATTTTTTCGACCGGAATTAATATTAAAAATCTACACTATATAATTTTCGCATGTGGTGGTAAGGCTAAGATTAAGATTGTACAATCGATTGGTAGAGGTCTTAGGTTGCATAAGGATAAAACCAAGCTTATAATATTTGATATTACTGATGATCTCCGCTATAGCGCAGCACATGCATTAAAACGACAAGCACTTTATGAAAAAGAACACATCCCATTTGCAATCAAAGAAATCGAAGAAAAGTAAGAAGCTTAAAAAAGAGCCAATTATCTTAGATCTCAATCTCACTACTGAAGAGGGCGAGATTGTTGAAGTTCTTCCAGAAGAAATTATTCAAACGCTACCCATCGTCGATGAGGCCGAGGCACCAAAGAAGATTAAGCCAAAGGACAAGGTTCACTATGTCAATAGCAGAGAATTTGAAGACGAGATTAGAAACTATTATAAGACAGATACAATGACCGATAAGTTATGTGAGAGTATCAATAAAATAGCTAATGGACTCTCGTATGCACCTAATTTTTTAAATTATTCATATAAGGAGGATATGGTTGGTGATGCTGTGGTAAAGATGTTTTCAGCATTAAAAAATAAAAAGTTTAAAATTGATTGTGGTTTTAGCCCATTTTCGTATTTTACTACCATTGCATTCCATGCTTTTATTAATAGAATTAAGAAAGAGAAGAAACATCACGAAGCTGTTAATGAATACAGAGAAAAAGTCTATACAGAATTAATGCTTAACCCTGAAGAGAATAACGGCGCTCATATCTATATTGAGCCCACGGGTGATGACGCAGACGAATAATTGTGGATTTATTTTTAAACAAATCAAAGATAGCTATATTTTCCGATTTGCACCTAGGTGTACATCTTGATTCTACTACATGGCATCAAGTTGCTCTTGAATGGTGCGATTGGTTTATAAGCGAGCTCAAGAACCAAGATATTAAAGATATTTTGTTTCTCGGTGATTTCTATCATCACAGGAGTGATATTTCCGTTTCAACCCTGCATGTTGCAAGTATTATTCTTGATAAATTGAGCGAATTCAATATCGTTATGATAGTCGGTAATCACGACGCATATTACAAAGATCGATCTGATGTAAATTCTCTTTCTATTCTTAACGGCAGAAAGAACTTAACTGTTATTAGTGAAACAGCGACGAGCACTCTTTTTGGTAAAACATTTACGTTTATTCCCTGGGGCGGTGATATATCGAATTTAACAAAGTCCGATGCAATTTTTGGTCATTTAGAAATTGAAAGCTTTAAGATGAATAGCTTTAAGACATGCGATCATGGAACTAAAACCCGCGATCTCTTAACAAAAGCAAAGCTCGTAATGTCGGGTCATTTTCATCTCAGGGATGAGAGAGTGTATAATGAAGGCACAATTGTGTATGTTGGTAATCCATTTGAAATGGATTTTGGTGATCTAGGCGGTGTTAAGGGGTATTATATTCTAGATCTAGAAACATTAAAGTATAATTTTTATGAAAATACTGTTTCACCGAAACATAGAAAAATATCACTTACAGATTTAACAAACGCTAAATCACTGACAGGAGCAGATATTAACGAAATGGTTAACGGTAATTTTGTTAAATTTGTCGTAGATAAAAAGGCAAATAGTGACGCTATAGACGCATTAATTCAAAAGTTCTCTATTTATAAGCCATTATCATTTACAACGGATTACACCTATACAGATAATAATTATAATATTGAAGATAAAGGATACGAGACTACCGGCGTTAATATGCAGGCAACTATTGAAGAATTTATTAATGTACTAGATATTGAAAATAAAGAAAATATAATCAAGTATTGTGCCGATTTATATAAACGCGCTAGCGAGATATGAAACAAATTAACTTTAAGAGTATAACAATAAAGAACTTCCTATCTGTCGGTAATACACCGGTGTCTGTAGACTTTAAGCGTGGTCTTCATATTATTACAGGTATTAATAAGGACAAAGAGGATCGGCAGAATGGTGTCGGCAAATCAACGATAGCTGACGCTATCAATTTTGCTGTATTCGGTGAAACACTTAGAGATCTTAAAAAAGAATTTATTGTTAATAGCATTAACAAAAAAAACTGCGAAATAGTATTAGAGGCAACGATCAAACAATTTGATACTACCGAAAATATTAAAATTGTACGTACGTTGGAACCTTCGAAATGCTTTATCTATATTAATGACGAAGATAAAACAAGAGACAGTATTTCAAACACAAACGATTTCATTATGAAGAAGTTTAATTGCACACCTGAGATATTTCAGAATTGTGTGATTATGACCATAAACAATACTACTCCGTTTATGGCAAAAAAGAAACAAGAGAAGAGAAAGTTTATTGAAGATATTTTTAATCTAGGCGTATTTAGTAACATGTCTACCCTCTTAAAGGCAGACGTTACCGAGAATAAGAAAGCTCTAGACATCGAAGGTACAAGATATGAAGAAGTTGATAAGGCCCTCGGAAGCTATATTCGTCAACGAGACAATACCTTAGATGAGCGTAAGCAAAAGCATGAAAAATACACTCAACGAAAGATTAATAATGCTAGTGAAATTATCGAAGTAACAGAAAAAATAAATTCATTTAAGGAAAAGAGCGTCGATAACATTAATGCTGCTATTACCAAGCTTAAAGACGCTAATACTAAAGTAGATGACAAGATCCAGGCCTGTAGACACACAAGAAGTGAGAGTCAAACACTAATAACACAAATTCAAAAACAAATAAGCGCCGTAGGTACAGATAAGGATAAATGTCCTACGTGTTTACGCTCGATTAAAGAAACCGATAAGAACCATATTAAAAAGGAGAAGCAGAAGCTCACTGATGATATTAATGATCATAAGCAAATTATAAACGAACAGACAGATATTGAGTCGACGCTCGTCTTAAAGCGTAACGACGTCAATACGAAGATTAGCACATTAGAAAACAGCATTCACGCGTATAATCTTGAAATAAAAGATCATCAAAATCGACAAGCGCGCTTGAGTCAATTAAACGAATGGCAAACAATGCTCGATCAGGATTTAAAAGATCTCGAACAAGCATCAACTCAATTTGATATATTAATTGATGAAAAGCAACAAGAGCTTACAAAGCTATCAGCAGGACTTGAGACGATTAAGGATACAACAAACGTACTCGATGTAGTAAAATTTGTTGTCTCAGAAGAAGGTGTAAAGTCATATATCGTAAAAAAGATTCTTCAGCTGTTTAATAGCAAACTTGCATACTATCTACAGAAAATGGATGCGAATTGTATTTGTACATTTAATGAATATTTTGAAGAGGAGATTGTCGATATTAAAGGCGCACAACGCTCGTATTTTAATTTTAGCGGTGCAGAGAGAAAAAATATGGACCTAGCATGTCTCTTCACGTTCATGGATATGCGTAGACTGCAAGGTGATGTGTGCTTTAATTTTAGCATTTACGATGAGCTCTTCGATTCGAGCTTAGACGCTCGTGGTATTGAGCTTGTCATTAATGTACTAAAGGAACGCGTTGAAAAATATAACGAAAGCATAATGGTTATAAGCCACCGCAAGGAAAGCGTAAAAGCTGCAACAGGTGATATTATTTTCTTAGAAAAGAGTAATGGTATCACAAAGCGTGTTGATTACGTAGATACCGCTCTATAATTATATGAACATGACACCAAGCCCGTTTGCCTCGCCATTTGCTTCACCGTTCGCATCTCCCTTCGTGTCACCGTATGGTATGCAGCCCGTGCAGCAAATGGTTCAAGAGTCTCTTCCTCAGCCTCCTGAACTCTCACTAAAGCGTGTGATGAACTATTACGCTGATTATAGCGGATGTGGGTTCTGGCGTTTAATTTGGCCAGAACATATTCTTAATGATCATCAGAAGATGGTTGTTCATGGTAGTACAATGATGTGCTTTGATCCAAATTATTTTAGAGGTACAGAGTGTGTTCGTATTCAGCGTCAAGCAACGCCGCATCAGCTTCAATTCGTCAAGTTTCTCAAGGAGCTTAGTAAGCAATTAGGATTTAGAATTATCTACGAGATTGACGATCTTGTCTTTAGCGAAGATATTCCTGAGTACAATAAATTTAAGCCTGCATTTGTTAATCCAGAGATTAGAAAAACAGCACAAGAGATCATGGAGCTCTGTGATGAGATTACTGTAACATGTGATTTCATGAAGGATTATTATATGGGGAAGACCGCTAATAAGAATGTTACGGTAATTCCTAATTATCCGCCAAAGTTCTGGATGGGTAATTTTTATAATGAGAAGAAGATCTCTGATAATTATGATCGGTATCAGAAGAAGCCGAGAATCCTTTACGCAGGATCTGGAGCTCACTTCGATGTTGATAATCGCGTAGGTCAGAACGATGACTTTGCGCACGTCAATCGTGTTATTCGCGCTACCAAGGACAAGTATCAATGGGTCTTCCTCGGTGCTTATCCTCTACCGCTTCAAGATCTTATTCAAAGTAGAGAATTTGAATTCCATCCTTGGGAAACACTTTATAGATACCCTGAAAAGATTGCTAGCTTAAATGTTAATATGATGGTTGCACCTCTTCAGGATAATACCTTTAACAAGGCAAAGTCCGATCTTAAGCTTGTTGAAGCGTGCTGTTACGGGCTTCCGATTGCTTGTCAGAATCTTGTAACGTATGAAAATGCACCGTATAAGTTTGATACAGGCGAAGAGATGATTGATATGATCGATGACGTTCTTTCAAAGAAAGGCAGGTATATGAATATTTCTGCTAAAATGCGCAAGATGGCAGATGATCGCTGGTTAGAGAACGAAGATAATATTAACAAATATGTTGAGTTACATACACTTCCTTACGGGCATAAGGACAGAAAGTTACTCAATGCTGTTAACGGTATTATAGCTTGATTGAGATAGCTGGTGGTGATATACTATAGGAGTGTACAGGAACGTTTCATACTCACCGCAAGAACAGACAATTTATCTTCATACTTGGGATGAAAGGGGTAAGCGAATAACTGTTCCTTCGACGTACGAGCCGTATATCTATCTGGAGACAAATAACGCTCCGGATGCTATGAGTATCTTTAATACTAAGTTAAAGAAGAAGAGATTTAGGAATCAATACGATCGTTCGCGGTATCTTAAGGATAATAAAGTAACAAGAGTCTTTGAAAACTTTAACGTCTATCAACAGTTCTTAATTGATACATATTGGCAGGAAAACGAGAAACCAGAGTTTACTAAGCATCAGCTGAAGGTACACTTCATTGATATCGAGACCGACTGTCATAATGTAAAGGATAGTAAAAAAATTAAAATTCGCAAAAAAACAATTTCTTGATATAGAGACGTATAAACAAT
>Ga0209085_1000783_pt1 | contig 22127 bp, 24 predicted proteins | sample C_131016_EF_Meta_FD_187310 | JGI IMG/M metagenome (GOLD analysis project Ga0209085, IMG submission 187310) | Freshwater microbial communities from Lake Croche, Canada to study carbon cycling - C_131016_EF_MetaG (SPAdes) (version 2) | ecosystem: Environmental > Aquatic > Freshwater > Lake...
GTGCGTATTCAAGGTATGCGCGTTGGGCGTAATGGCCTAAGGCAATGCCGTCGTCGGATTCGGATGCGTTTAAATCGAGTGAGGTTTGTTCAGTCATTTTTTTCAAACATCAATATCTATAGAGTCGCCATGCAACTCCATCAATTCACGGCGCGCCGCAGCCTCGCCCTTGCCCATCAGTTGGGTGATCATGCCTTCGGTTTGCGCGAAATCCAAAATGCCTAGTTGCACTGGCAACAAGCGACGCGTGTCAGGGTTGAGTGTGGTGTCCCACAACTGCTCGGCGTTCATTTCGCCCAGACCTTTGAAGCGGCTGATGCTGCATTTCTCTCGCGGCACGCCGTCTTTGGCGCTCTTGTCCAAGATAGCGGTGAGCTCGCCTTCGTCCAGTGCATACACCTTGGTCGCGGGCTTTTTGCCGCGCGCCGGAATGTCCACACGAAACAGCGGCGGACGCGCGACAAACACATGCCCGGTTTCAATCAGCTTGGGAAAATGACGGAAAAAGAGTGTGAGCAACAACACTTGAATGTGCGAGCCATCTACGTCCGCGTCGCTCAATATACAAACCTTGCCGTAGCGCAAGCCGGATAAATCGGGCGTGTCGTTCGGGCCGTGCGGATCAACACCGATAGCCACCGCGATGTCATGCACTTCATTGTTAGCGAACAAGCGGTCGCGCTCGACTTCCCAAGTGTTCAACACCTTGCCGCGTAAGGGCAGAATGGCTTGCGATTCTTTGTCGCGACCCATTTTGGCGCTGCCGCCTGCACTGTCACCTTCGACCAAAAAGATTTCGTTGTGCGCCAGATCGCGGCTTTCGCAATCGGTGAGCTTGCCCGGCAACACGGCCACGCCTGAGCCTTTGCGCTTTTCTACTTTTTGTCCGGCTTTTTGGCGCAATTGCGCTGCACGGATCACCAACTCGGCGAGTTTTTTGCCATAGTCCACATGCTGGTTCAACCACAGGTCCAGCGCCGGGCGCACAAAGCTCGACACCAGTCGCACCGCATCGCGTGAATTCAGGCGCTCTTTGATCTGGCCTTGAAACTGCGGGTCCAACACCTTGGCACTGAGCACAAAACTCGCGCGTGCAAACACGTCTTCGGGTAACAGCTTGACGCCCTTGGGCAACAAGGCATGCAAGTCAATAAAGCTTTTCACCGCATTGAACAAACCGTCGCGCAAACCGCTTTCGTGCGTACCGCCTGCGCTGGTGGGAATCAGATTGACATAACTTTCGCGCACCGGTGCACCGTCTTCGGTGAACGCCAGACACCATTGCGCGCCCTCGCCTTCAGCAAAGCTTTCGTGGCCGCCATCGGCAAAACCTTCGCCGTCAAATAACGGTATGAACGGGTCGGCGTGCAAGGTTTGCATCAGGTAATCACGCAAGCCGCCTTTGTACAACCAGGTCTGGGATTCTTTGGCTTTTTCCTGTATCAGCGTGACGCTGACGCCTGGCATGAGCACCGCTTTGCTGCGCAGCAAATGCACCAATTCATTCAACGGTAAAGCCGATGATTCAAAATATTTGGCATCCGGCCAAACGCGCACAAACGTGCCTTGTTTGCGCTCGCCACTGTCGGCTTTGCGGACTTTGAGTTTTTCAATGACGTCACCGCCTTGAAACACAAGATGCGCCGCCTGCCCTTCGCGGTAAGAGGTGACTTCCATGCGTTTGGACAATGCATTGGTCACACTCACGCCTACGCCGTGCAAACCGCCAGAGAAGCTGTAAGCGCCGCCGCTGCCCTTGTCGAACTTGCCGCCTGCGTGCAATCGGGTGAACACCAACTCGATGACTGGGGCTTTTTCTTCGGGGTGCATGCCAAATGGAATACCTCGCCCGTCGTCGTCGATACCGATGGAGCCATCGGCAAACATGGTGACGGTGATTTTTTTACCATGCCCGGCCAAGGCTTCATCGGCGGCGTTATCGATGACCTCTTGGATGATGTGCAAGGGGTTGTCGGTGCGGGTGTACATGCCCGGTCGCTGCTTGACCGGCTCCAGTCCTTTGAGAACGCGTATCGACCCTTCGGAGTATTCAGTTTGTTTGCTTGCCATGGGAAGAGATTGTAGACAGACCGCCGATTGCACACTGGATAAATGAACAGTCGATGACAATGTTGGCAAAAGCTAATCACTATTTCTCAAAATCGTTACAGTCAACCCTATGCAACATTCCACCCCTAAAACCTTGCCGATGTGGCAAGTATTGATATGCGGCGCTGTCATTGTGTCAGTTGCCATGGGCATTCGCCACGGTTTTGGCTTGTGGCTGCAACCGATGACGCAAGACATGGGTTGGGGCCGCGAGGACTTTGCCACTGCCATCGGCGTGCAAAACATTTGCTGGGGCGTGTTCGGCATTTTTTCTGGCATGCTGGCAGATCGATTCGGCGCATTCCGCGTCATGGTGTTCGGTGGCTTGTTGTATGCCTCTGGTCTATGGGGCATGGCCCATGCCACTTCTCCCACTTGGCTGGCCATCACCGCAGGCGTGATGGTTGGTGCGGCACAAGCCGGCACCACATTTGCCATTGTGTTTGGTGTCATCGGCCGCAATATCCCAGCAGAAAAACGTTCCTGGGCCATGGGTGTGGTGTCGGCGGCGGGTTCATTCGGTCAATTCTTGTTGGTTCCCAGTTCCACTTACATGATCCAGCATGTCGGCTGGCAACAGGCTTTGCTTTTGCTGGCTGCCGGCATGCTGGTGGTTTTGCCTTTGACCTTGGGATTGCGTGAACCGGCATTTTCAGGCGGTCAACAACTCCCCCGACAGCAAAGCATTCTGCAAGCCTTGCGTGAAGCTTTTGGTTACCGCAGCTTTCAATTGCTGATGGCTGGCTATTTTGTGTGCGGCTTTCAAGTGGTGTTTATCGGCGTGCACATGCCCAGTTTTCTGAAAGACCAGGGGTTAGAGCCCCAAGTGGCTGGTACTGCACTTGCATTGATAGGTTTATTTAACATCTTTGGCACTTATGCCGCTGGCACACTGGGGCAAATCTGGCCAAAGAACCAGCTGTTGTCGGGCATCTATATCGCACGCGGCATCTTCATCAGTATTTTTATCAGCCTGCCAGTAACGCCTACAACGGTTTACCTGTTCGCGGCTGCCATGGGATTGTTGTGGCTGTCGACAGTGCCGGTCACCAATGCGGTCATCGCGCAAATATTTGGCGTGTCCCATTTGTCTATGCTCAGCGGTTTTGTTTTCATGAGCCACCAGTTCGGCAGTTACCTGGGCGTCTGGCTCGGTGGCTGGGTCTATGACCGCACGGGCAGTTACGATTTGGTCTGGTATTTGTGCATAGCATTAAGCGTGTTTGCAGCCCTCATCAATATCCCCGTGAAAGAAGCGTCCATTTCACGACCCATGGTTGCTGCATGATGCTCAAATTCAATCCCATCTGGCTGAATAGGCTGACAGCATCAGTCTGTGTCATCACACTGGGTGGGGTATTCATGTTGTACAGACAACCAGACTTTCTGTTTCAACTGGCTAATCAAGCTTGGGGGTGTTTATAAATGCCAAACATCATCATCACCGGTGCGTCTGAAGGCATAGGCGCGGAAATGGCCAGACAACTGGCCAGACGCCATGGTTTGCAAGCCATGCTGGTTCTGGCTTCACGCAACGCCTCTCGTCTTCAATCGGTTGCTGCCGAATGCATGGCTTTGGGTGCACGCACGCTGATCATGCCCACCGATGTCACGCAAGCTGACCAATGCAGGCATTTGGTGGAAACCACGGTGCGTGAATGTGGCAGTTTGGATATTTTGATCAACAACGCTGGCATCTCTGCCCACGCTTTGCTTGATCAAGTACCAGTAGACAAATTGTCTTGGTACGAGGACTTGATGCAGGTGAATTTTTGGGGAAGTGTGTATTGCACCCATGCTGCCTTGCCTCACCTTAAGCAAAGCCACGGGCGTATCGTGGCAGTTTCTTCATTGGCAGGCTTGGTCGGGGTGCCGGGTCGTACCGCATACAGCGCCAGCAAATTTGCCATGACCGGTTTTTTTGAAGCGCTTCGCTCCGAATTGAAAGACTCCGGTGTGAGCGTCACCTTGGCTTACCCGGGTGTGGTCAGTACCCAGATTCGTACCCATGGTTTGAACGCCCAAGGCGAAGTGGCAGGTGTCAGTGGTCTGCGCGAAGAAAACGCCATGTCTACCCAGGAATGTGCTCGGCTGATCATTTACGGCATGGTCAGGCGCAAACGCGAGGTGGTCATGACCGTCAAAGGAAAAATAGGACGATGGCTCAAACTGTTGGCTCCAAGCTTGGTAGACCGCATGGCCATGGCTGCGTTGAAAGCAGACCACCGACCCCAGCAATGACAACAGCCTCAGCTTGGGTGCGTCAATGGTCGCACCTCATCCCGCCATCTGGTCGGGTACTCGATCTGGCCTGTGGCTCTGGTCGTCATATGCAATGGTTGGGGCAACAAGGGTTATCTTGTTTGGGCGTTGACCGAGATAAGCTTGCCTTGCAAACAGCTGCGGCTTTTGGCGATGTTCTTGAAGCTGATCTGGAAAATCAACCATGGCCTTTGTTTGGTCAACAGTTTGAAGGCATCGTCGTCACCAACTATTTATGGCGTCCTTTGTGGCAGGACTTGCTGGCCAGCTTGCGACCAGCAGGGGTTTTGATTTACGAGACGTTTGCGGTGGGTAACGAAACAGTTGGCAAGCCTTCCAACCCCGATTTTTTACTCCGCACAGGCGAATTGCTGGACTTATGCCAAGGCTTACAAACAGTGGCATACGAAAATGGTTTTTGTGAGCGACCCGACAGATTTGTCCAACGTATTGTGGCGGTAAAGCCAGATGTCAACGACATCGCCATGCCAAAGCGCTATCTGCTAGAGCGCTAGCCAATGATTGGCAGTGCTAAAGCTAGAATGTATCTCTTTGTCTTTCACTGACTGACCCATGGCACCTATCACCGGAAGCATCGTGGCACTGATCACCCCGATGCTCGAAGACGGCAGTATCGACTACCCGCATTTGCGCAAACTGATTGACTGGCATATCAGTCAAGGTACTGATTGCATTGGCGTGGTTGGCACCACCGGCGAATCACCCTCTGTCACCGTAGAAGAGCATTGCGAAATCATTCGTGTGTCTGTGGAGCAATCTGCCGGTCGTGTGCCCATCATGGCAGGCTGTGGCGCCAATTCGACCACTGAAGCCATTGAACTGGCACGGTTTGCACATCAAGTCGGTGCAGATTGCCAGTTGCAAGTGGTTCCTTACTACAACAAACCGACGCAAGAAGGTCAATACCTGCATTTTCGAAGCATCGCCGAGGCTGTCGATTTGCCAATGGTGCTCTACAACGTTCCCGGACGCACTGTCGCTGATATGCAGCATGACACGGTCATGCGGTTGGCACAAATCGACAGCATCATCGGAATCAAAGAAGCGACGGGCAACTTGGAGCGCGCACAGTGGCTGATTCATGATGCACCCGAGGGTTTTTCTGTTTACTCGGGCGACGACGGAACCGCCGTGGCCTTGATGCTGTGTGGCGGCCAAGGCAACGTCAGTGTGACCGCCAATATCGCCCCTCAATGGATGCACGATTTGTGTGTAGCCGCTATCGCAGGCCAATCGCGCCAAGCCATGGCCATTCAAAACCGTTTACTGAATTTGCATAAAAACCTGTTCACTGAAGCCAACCCTATTCCCGTGAAATGGGCGGCGGCGCGCATGGGTTTATGCGGCGGCACCATGCGATTACCAATGACACCGTTTTCTTCACAGTTGCAACCTGCACTGGAAGCCGCCATGCGCGAGTGTGGGTTGATTTGATTTTCCTTAAAGGATGGTTTTGATGTTTATATTTAACTGTATCAATGGACGTTCAGCCAGTCTGATCACCCTGTGTTTACTGCTATCAGCCTGTGGTTCCGTATTAGAGACAGACAAGGTCAACTACAAATCCCAAAATGATGAAGCCAAACCGGTCACTTTGGAAGTCCCGCCGGACCTGACCAAGATGGACCGCAACAAGCGTTACCAATTACCCGATGGCAGCATCAGCGCTAAAACCCTCGGTGGCGAACAAGCTTTGCCGCGCAGTGATGAAACCAGCCCGCTCAAACTGGCTGATTTACAAATTAAAAAGTCCGGTACACAAGTGTGGCTGGAAGTGGCCCGCACACCAGAAGTACTCTGGCCACAAATCAAAGATTTTTGGGCTGAATCAGGTTTTACTTTTGCAAGAGAAGATCAGAAACTGGGCCTGCTGGAAACCGACTGGGCTGAAAACAGAGCCAAACTTCCACAAGACTTTATCCGCCGCAATCTGGGCAAAGTGATCGACAGTTTGTATTCAACCGGTGAGAGGGATAAATTCCGCATCAGCCTGGAGCGCACCAGCGACAACAAAACTGAAATTTATGTTACGCACCGTGGCTTGATTGAAGTGTACGCAGACAGTTTGTCGCGTCGTACGGTTTGGCAACCTAGGCCCAGCGATCCAGAATTAGAAAAAGAGTTTTTACGCCGCTTGATGATCAAACTCGATCCTTCAAAAAGCAATGCTGTGACCACCACTGATGCAGTCATTCAAACCAAAGCGAGTGCCAGTACCCTGACCAGTATCGAAGGCAAGCCTGCAGTGTCTTTCGCTCAAGGTTTTGATATTGCATGGCGACGCGTAGGCGCTACTTTAGATCGCAATGGCTTCACCGTTGAAGACCGAGACCGTAAGCAAGGTATTTACTTTGTTCGTTATGTAGAAATAGATGCCGATGGAGAGCCAGGTTTTTTCAGCCGTATTTTCAGCAGAACCAAAGGCACCCAAGGTCCCCAGCAATTCCGCATCAAAATTCAAAGTCAATCTGAACAGAAATCCACCATCACCATTTTGAATGCGTCTGGTGTACCGGACGGATCTGACGTGGCGAAAAAAATTGCGCAATTGCTGGTTAATGAATTGCAGTGATTTGTGCTGCGTTTTAAAAATTTAGGCAGTGGCAGTGCGGGTAATGCAACCCTGGTGGAATCCACTAGCGGTCAGGAAGTATCGCGTTTATTGATTGACTGCGGTCTCAGCCTGCGTGAACTGAACAAACGCTTGAATGTTGCCGACTTAACAATCGATGATGTAGATGCGGTATTCATCACCCATGAACATGCAGATCACATCGGGCATGCCAAATCATTTGCACAGCGCACTGGCAAACCCGTTTGGATGAGCCGCGGTACCGCCTTGGCCTGCCAGATCCATGAATGGGGATTGGGTATTGACCAATTCAAACTGGCCAGTGACAACCACAAATTTGCCGTGGGATGTTTAGAGGTCCTGCCATTTACCGTGCCGCATGATGCGCGTGAACCTTTGCAGTTGCGTTGCAGTGACGGCGCCCATCACTTGGGTGTGTTGACCGATCTGGGGCACGGCAGTTCACATGTTGTGAACGCTCTACAGGGTTGCCATGCCCTTTTACTTGAATGCAACCATGACGCTGATTTGTTAGCCCAATCCAGTTACCCGGCTTTTTTGAAAAAGCGTATCGCCGGACCGCAAGGCCATTTATCCAATGAGGAATCAGCTGAATTGGCGAAAGCCTTGGTTCATGACCAATTGAACTTGATCATTGCCGCGCATTTGAGTGAACGCAATAACCGCCCATCATTGGCACAGAACATCTTGGCGCAAGCAACCGGATGTCAGCCCCAGGATATTCTGGTGGCTGATCCTTTGATCGGTACCCCTTGGCACACGGTACATTGAATTGAACTGTAGCCCAATGCCTTTGCTAACCTTTGGTTAAATAGAGACAAAAAAAAGCCACCCGAAGGTGGCGTTTTTCGGAAGCAGAAAAAATTACTTCTTCTCTTCAGCAGGTGCAGCAGCAGGAGCGGCAGCAGGAGCGGCATTATCAGCAGGTGCAGGTGCAGCGGCAGCAGGTGCAGCAGCAGGAGCTTCAGCGGCAGGCGCTGGTGCTTCTTTTTTGCCACAAGCGACTAAAGCAGCGGCCAACAGAGTTGCCAAGAGGAGTGATTTTTTCATGGGGGATTTTCCTTTGTTAGATACAAAAACGATTCAAGGGGAGCCACAAATCAAAATAAATTCAAAAATGTGACTGAGCCGTAGGACTCAAACTCCTTCAACTCAGCCACTTATTATAGGTGATTTCCCGAAGTCGGTATTTAATGCGCCCTTTTGTGGGGCGAATAGAGGATCCATCCGGCTTCCAGCCAATCTGAAAACAATTGAAGCACCTCGGGTGTGGCTTGGACCCAATCGGACTTTTTCAGTTCCCTTTGATCTGCCAGTTTGCGCAGCAAATGCGCTTCATTTCCTTTGCATCGCCAGCTTTCTCCATTGAGAAAAATAAAATCTTTGTCATACAACATCTGAGATTTTTTATCTAAACGTATACCTTTAAAAGATTTGGGCTTAGGTTGAGCTTGGAACCATACGTCTGGCTTGGGCTCACTCAACCATTCACCAAGGGCACAGCGGATGTCGATTTCCTTTCGCAATTTCTGTTGCAAACTGTGTAGGGCGAATTGCTGTAGCTGATGAGGTATTTTGGCGGGTTGCTGCGTCGCTGATTGGTCAGGGTCGCTGTATGTAACTGGGTCTTGCGTGAAATCAAAATCTGCCAACCGTCCCAACAACACTGAGGCCATAGTGTGGTTTGTTTCTGCTTTGAAACCGATGGAATAAGTCATGCACTCCCCCACGGCAACGCCCTCATGCGCATAGTGAGGTGGCAAATACAACATGTCGCCTGGCTCTAACAACATGGTTTGGGTGGGCTTGAATCGCGACAATATTTTCAGCGGTACGTCATCACGCAACTGCAGATTTTTTTGGGCACTGATGCGCCAACGTCTTTGCCCTTGCGCCTGCAACAAGAACACGTCATAGCTGTCAAAGTGTGGTCCCACCCCGCCGCCGTCGCTGGCGTAACTCACCATCACATCGTCCACCCGAGCATCAGGTATGAAGCGAAAACGGTCGCGCAAATCTGCAAACCCATCTAAATGCAAATCTACCCCCTGCACCAACAGCGTCCAGTGGGGGCGACTTAAGGGCGGCAAAGCACGCGGCTTGAACGGCCCACGCCTCATTTGCCAAGGCAATGAATGTCCATCACCGCTGACCAAACGAGATTCCACTTCGTGTTCTGAAGCCAATTCAAACAATTCTTTTCTGGCTATCAGCGCTTGCATGCCGGGTATGGCTTGGCGAATCAGCAGTGGTTTTTTTTGCCAATACAGCCGCATGAATTCCTGCGGGCTGATACTGCCCAATACGGAGGGTAAATCGTGTTTTTTCATGTCTATCTCCAAACTGCGACAATTCTGCCCCATGAACATCACCACAGACTGCGTTGTTGCCCTGACTTGGGTACTCAAAGACACACAGGGAGAAATCCTTGACGAACTCGACGATCCGGTTGAGTTTTATTTAGGCGGGCACGATTTGCTGGACAAAATTCAGCAAGCCTTGCAAGACCATGAGGTCGGCGACCTGATTGATTTACATCTAGAGCCTGAAGAAGCCTTTGGCGACTTCGACGAGTTGCTGGTGTTTTTAGAGCCGCGGGCGCTGTTTCCCGCTGAAATTGAAGAAGGCATGACCATAGAAGGCCATGCTTTACCCGACGGATGCAACTTGGACGCTCCCAAGGAAGTGATTTACACCATCACAGATATTTACCCGGAACACGTGGTGATTGACGGTAACCACCCGTTGTCAGGCATGGCTTTGCGCATTTCACTCAAAGTTACCGGCGTGCGTCACGCCACTGCACAAGAGAAATCTCATGGCACTTGCGGTTCTGGTTTTTTCAGCCTGCCGCCAACGCCAGGCAGTGATTTACTGCATTGATCATCGTTTACCAGTCGAGCCGTAACCGCCCTCGCCACGCTCACTGGTCCCGTCGAATTCATCGACGATGCGAAATTCGGCTTGCACCACCGGCACAATAACCAACTGAGCAATGCGTTCCATGGGCTCCATGGTGAACACCACATCGCTGCGGTTCCAGGCGCTGACCATCAGCTGGCCTTGGTAATCGCTGTCTATGAGGCCCACCAAGTTGCCCAGCACGATGCCGTGTTTATGGCCCAAGCCTGAGCGTGGCAATATAAAGGCGGCATAGGACGGATCGTTCAAATGGATGGCCATGCCAGTGGGTACCAGTTGCCAGGCGTTAGGTTGCAAAGTCAAAGGCGCGTCTAGGCAGGCGCGTAAGTCAAGTCCGGCGCTGCCCGGCGTGGCGTAGGAGGGCATGGCGTCGCGCAATCTTTCATCCAGAATTTTCACGTCAAGTTTCATGGGATGCTCCTTGGGCTTTGAATGCGTCGCGCGATCTCGGCGACCAAGCGCTTTGCCAACTCGGTTTTGGGCGCACGCGGCCATTCGGTTTCACTCATTTCGTCGACCAGCAACAATGCGTTGTCGTCAGATCCAAAGGTGGCGGACCCGATATTGCCAACGATCAAGGGAATCTTTTTTCGCTGACGTTTGGCTTTGGCGTGTATCAGTAAATCGTGGCTTTCAGCTGCAAAGCCGACACAAAACAATTCGTTTTTTTGTGCACGCTCGGTAGCGGCGGCCTCGGCCAAGATATCCGGGTTTTCGGTCCAGTCGATCACCGGCATGTGGCCAGCAGCATCTTTTTTAATTTTCTGCGTGTATGCGTTTTGCGGCCGCCAGTCAGCCACTGCCGCCGTGGCGATAAACACATCAGCCAGCGGCAACTGCGCCATAACGGCAGCGTGCATGTCTAATGCGGAGCGAACATCCACGCGATGAACGCCGCTAGGCGTTTCTAACGCCACGGGCCCGGCCACCAGTGTGACGTGCGCGCCCGCGAGTGCAGCGGCCTGCGCTAATGCAAAACCCATTTTCCCGCTGGATAAATTGGTGATCACGCGTACCGGGTCTAGGGCTTCGTAAGTCGGCCCTGCAGACACCAACACCTTTTTGCCAAGCAATGGCTTGGGGGCAAACAAGTAGATCACTTCGTGCAGCAATTCGTCGGGTTCCAGCATGCGTCCATCACCGGATTCGCCACATGCTTGCTCACCCTGACCCACTCCCAACACCACGGCACCATCAGCGCGTAACTGCGCCATGTTGCGCTGCGTGGCGGGATGCGACCACATTTCTCGGTTCATGGCCGGTGCCAGCATCAAGGGCACGCGGTCTGTAGGGCGTGCCAAGCACATCAGGCTCAGTAAATCATCGGCGCGGCCATGCAGCAATTTCGCCATGAAATCGGCGCTGGCAGGCGCAACCAATACCAAATCGGCTTCGCGACTGAGATTGATATGCGCCATGTTGTTCGGTTCACGCGCGTCCCATTGAGAGACAAACACTGGGCGGTTGGACAAGGCCTGCATGGTCACCGGCGTGATGAACTGTGCTGCCGCCTCGGTCATCACCACCTGCACTGTGGCGCCTTGCTTCACCAATGCGCGACACAGCTCAGCGGCTTTGTAACAGGCAATGCCTCCGCTCAGGCCCAACACAATGTGTTTGTTGAGAAGTTCACTCATGAAGCGCAATGTAGCAGAGCGACGACACCACCCCCCTATAATCTCTTTTTCCACCTATTGGGAACCGTGCGTTCCCGCTTTGGACATGACCAAATTTGTGTTTGTCACCGGCGGTGTGGTGTCCTCCCTGGGCAAGGGAATCGCCGCCGCCTCTTTAGCCGCGATTCTTGAATCGCGGGGCCTCAAAGTCACCCTGATCAAGCTGGACCCTTACATCAACGTCGATCCCGGCACCATGTCACCGTTCGAGCATGGCGAAGTGTTTGTCACCGAAGATGGCGCAGAGACCGACCTCGACCTCGGACACTACGAGCGCTTCATCACCACGCGCATGCGCCGTACCAATAACTTCACCACCGGCCAGATTTACAAAAGCGTGCTGGAAAAAGAACGCCGAGGCGACTATCTCGGCACCACAGTGCAAGTCATTCCGCACATCACAAACGAAATACAGGACTTCATCAAACGCGGCGCTGGCATAGGCACACCTGATGCTGTGGATGTGGCCATCGTCGAGGTCGGTGGCACTGTCGGTGACATCGAATCGTTACCTTTCTTGGAAGCCGTTCGACAAATGAGCTTGCGCATGGGTCCGCACTTTGCCGCCTTTGTTCACCTGAGTTATGTGCCATGGATTGCTGCAGCTGGCGAACTCAAAACAAAACCCACCCAGCACACCGCACAAAAACTGCGCGAAATCGGTATTCAAGCCGATGCCTTGCTGTGCCGCGCTGACCGCCCCATTCCTCAGGAAGAACGCTCCAAGATTTCGCTTTTCTCCAATGTGCCCGAATGGGGCGTCATCTCTATGTGGGATGTGGACACGATTTACAAAGTGCCTCGCATGTTGCACGAGCAAGGCCTTGACGCGCTCATTTGTGAAAAACTCAAACTCAACACGCCGCCAGCCAGCCTAAAGCGCTGGGACGATTTGGTCCATGCGGTAGAGCACCCCGAGTTTGAATTGCGCATCGCCATGGTTGGCAAATACGTGGATCTGTCCGACAGTTACAAATCATTAAATGAAGCACTGCGCCATGCAGGTATACGCAACCATGCGCGAGTACATATCGAATACATCGATTCTGAAACCTTGACGGCTGACAACACCGGACAGTTGTCGCATTTCGATGCGATTTTGGTGCCGGGCGGTTTTGGTAAACGGGGCATCGAAGGCAAGATTTGTGCGGCTCGCTACGCCCGTGAGCACAAAGTACCTTATCTCGGCATTTGTCTTGGCATGCAGATTGCCACCATCGAATACGCACGCCATGTCGCGGGTTTGAAAAACGCCAACAGTACTGAATTCGAGCCCGACGGCCCACACCCGGTGATTGCATTGATCACCGAATGGAAAGACGCTGACGGCAGCATCAAACAGCGCGACGCCAAATCCGACCTTGGCGGCACCATGCGTTTAGGTGCGCAAACATCCAACGTATCCAAAGGCACACTAGCGCATGAGATTTACGGTGATGTGGTCACCGAGCGCCATCGCCACCGCTATGAAGCTAACGTGAACTACCTTGACAGATTGCGCGAAGCTGGACTGGTGATCTCTGCGCTGACGCAGATAGAGCACTTGACAGAAATTGTGGAGTTGCCGCGCAACGTGCATCCTTGGTACATGGGTGTGCAATTTCATCCCGAGTTCAAATCCACGCCTTGGGATGGTCACCCACTGTTCAATGCCTTTGTCATTGCTGCACTTACCCACCAGACCGAGCGAAAAAAACTCAAGGTGGTTGCATGAAACTGTGCGGCTTTGATGCCGGTTTAGAGCATCGCTTCTTTTTAATAGCTGGCACATGCTCTATCGAGGGTTTGCAAATGTCTTTGGATGTCGCCGGACAATTGCAAGAGATTTGTAGCTCTTTGGGCATCCCCCTGATATACAAAGGCTCATTCGACAAAGCCAACCGTTCTTCGGGCAGCACGCAACGTGGTTTGGGCATGGATGCCGGTTTGAAAATCCTGGACGAAGTGCGCCGACAAATCAAAGTGCCAGTGCTCACCGATGTGCATGACGAATCACAAGTGTCCACCGTCGCCAGCGTGGTCGACGTATTGCAAACCCCGGCATTTTTATGCAGGCAAACCGATTTCATACGCGCCGTGGCGCAATCAGGCAAACCGGTGAACATCAAAAAAGGCCAGTTCTTAGCGCCTTGGGACATGACCAACGTGATAGACAAAGCGCGTGCCGCCGCCCGAGAAAAGGGTTTGCCTGAAGACAACTTTTTGGCGTGTGAGCGTGGTGTCAGCTTTGGCTACAACAATTTGGTCGCCGACATGAGCAGTCTGGCCGAGATGCGCAAAACAGGCGCGCCCGTGGTGTTTGATGTGACGCATGCCGTGCAAAAACCGGGCGGCCAAGGCACGAGCAGCGGTGGCGCGCGCGACATGGTGCCGGTGCTGGCCCGCGCTGGTGTGGCCGCTGGCGTGGCAGGTTTGTTCATGGAGACCCACCCCAAGCCCAGTGAAGCCTGGTCAGACGGCCCGAATGCCGTGCCTTTGGGCAAGATGAAGAATTTGTTAGAAACTTTGGTCGAGTTGGATGCCGTGACCAAAAAACACCCTTTGCTGGAAAACGATTTTTCAGCTTGAATGAATGTGGATTGCAGGCTTTATAACCTGTGTGTTTTCTTGTAGAAAGTCAAAAAAATGAGTGCTATTGTCGATATCGTCGGACGTGAAATTCTGGACAGCCGGGGCAACCCTACCGTTGAATGCGATGTGCTGCTGGAAAGCGGCGTCATGGGTCGCGCTGCAGTTCCTTCGGGAGCGTCGACGGGTAGCCGTGAAGCCATTGAATTGCGAGACGGCGACCCGAACCGTTACGGCGGCAAGGGTGTTTTGACTGCGGTAGAACATATCAACCACGACATCACCCAGGCCGTCATTGGATTAGATGCTTCAGAGCAAGCGTTTTTAGACCACACGATGATCGACTTGGACCGCACCGACAACAAAGCGCGCATCGGTGCCAACGCCATTTTGGCTGTGTCTATGGCCGTGGCGCGTGCAGCAGCAGAAGAAGCCGGCTTGCCCTTGTACCGTTATTTCGGCGGCATGGGTCGCATGCAAATGCCGGTGCCGATGATGAACGTGATCAACGGCGGGGCACACGCCAACAACAACCTCGACTTGCAAGAGTTGATGATCATTCCCGTGGGCGCACCGACTTTCCGCGAAGCCGTGCGTTACGGCGCGGAAGTGTTTCATGCATTGAAAAAAATCATGAGCGACAAAGGCATGAGCATTGCCGTCGGCGATGAAGGCGGTTTTGCGCCGAATGTACCCGGCCATGAAGCCGCGATCCAAATGATTCTGGATGCGATTGACAAAGCGGGTTTCACTGCGGGTGAGCAAATCATGCTGGGGCTGGATTGCGCGGCCAGCGAGTTTTACCGTGACGGGAAATACCAACTCAAAGGTGAGGGACTGGAATTGGATGCAGCACAGTGGACAGATATGCTGGCTACTTGGGCAGACAAATACCCCATCATCAGTATCGAAGACGGTATGGCCGAAGGCGACTGGGACGGTTGGAAGCACCTGACAGACCGCATGGGCAAAAAAGTGCAGTTGGTCGGCGATGATTTGTTTGTCACCAATACCAAGATATTGCAGGAAGGGATTGACAAGGGTGTGGCCAACTCCATTCTGATCAAGATCAACCAAATCGGTACTCTGACCGAGACATTTGCGGCCATTGAGATGGCCAAACGCGCCGGTTACACCTCGGTCATCAGCCACCGCTCAGGTGAGACCGAAGACACCACGATCGCAGACATTGCGGTAGGTACGAACGCCTTGCAAATCAAAACCGGTTCCCTTAGTCGCTCTGACCGGTTGGCGAAATACAACCAACTTTTGCGTATTGAGGAAGATTTGGGTACCATCGCCAGTTATCCAGGCCGCGCTGCTTTCTACCAACTGCGCGGTTGACACAAACAACAAGTTGTACATATGCGTCGTCCTCTTCCGCTGATTTTGCTGGGCCTTTTACTGATATTGCAGTTGCAGTTATGGTTTGGCCGTGGCAGCATTCCGGATGTATGGAGGCTGCGTCAGCAATACCAAAACCAATTGGATAGCAACGCCAAATCACAAAGCGATATAGAGCGTTTACGCGCCGAATTGCGCGATTTGCGGGACGGCTTAGAGATGGTCGAAGAACGCGCACGTGCTGAGATAGGCATGGTCAAGCCCAACGAAATTTTTGTACAACTGGCTAAACCCGCCAAGTGAACCCCACCACGCAGCGAACTGTCGTACTTGCTGGGGGCAGCGTGAGGGCGCGCCAAACGCTGGCGGCCAAGTTGCAACATTCCTTATTAGGTAAATCCTTGGTGTTTGATTTCTTCTGCCCGGCCAGTCCGCTTGACTTGGCTGATACTCCCGCCAATGGTCGGCATTTACTTTGGCGAAATCCGCAGGACGCCACGTCAACAGTCATGCATGAGGATTGGCGCCAGCAATTACACACTTTGCAAAGAAACTACCAAAGTCTGCACGCCGACAATGAAGCTGTGGTGCAGCAAGCTGTTTATGCATTGCTCGATGGTCAGGTAGAAGCGATGAAACGACCCAACACACAAGCGCAATGGAAAGGCTTGTGCGAATGTTGTGCAGACCCGACCTGCGAACAACAATTATTTGGTCGCTTATTGCAAGGCTGAAGTTGCAGGCGGTACTGGCGGCTGTCCTTGAACAAACAATTGCGCAGCATCCACCGCGTCATAACGGTATTGCTGGCCGCAAAAATCGCAGCCCACTTCGATCAGTTCACGTTCAGAAAGAATGCTGTCGGCTTCTTCCCGACCTAAGCTACGTATCATGTTGCTCACACGCTCGCGGTTGCAGGAGCATACAAAGCGTGGTGAATCCATGCCAGGCTCGGGCGCGAAGTGACGCAGATGTTCCTGCCAAAATAATCGATGCAATACTTTGTCTGGAGTGAGTTGTAGCAATTCATCCGAGGTCAGACTGCCAGCCAAAATAGCTATGCGGTTGTAGTCCTCGCTTTGACCGATAGCGTCTTCCTCGGCCATGGTTTTCATGCCGCCCAGATTGGCCAAACCGCCCACGGGCAACCGCTGTATCAATAAACCTGCAGCCACTTTATCGTTGGCAGCCAATACCAGCATGGTGTCAAGCTGTTCGCTTTGCAACATGTAATGCGCCAGCACATCGCTGAATCGTTTCAATGGCTGCTTGTGGTCATCATACAAAGACACCACGCCTTGGTAAGGCTGCTGCCCTGCACGCCTGCCGACAGGGTCTAAGGTGATGGCGCAGCGTCCGAGATTATTTTGGTTAACCATGTCTTCAAACCGCATGCCAGGCGCGACATCGCCTATGGTTTTAGCCGTAGAGCGCAAACGCAAATCCGACTGCACTTCGACCACGGCAAGCTTAAGCGGACCTTCGCCATGCAATTGCAAAATCAGTGCGCCATCAAATTTGATGTTCGCTTGCATCAAGACTGCTGCTGCGGTCATTTCGCCAAGTAAATGTCGCACGGCCTCTGGGTAAGGTCCGGTCTCTAAGTTATCTGCACGGCGCTTCAAAATATCCTGCCAACTGTCGGTCAGACGCACCAGAAGGCCGCGCACCGGCAGGCCTTCAAAAATAAATTTATGCAGTTCACTCATGCGATTTTTTTCAAACCATTGTGAAAACGCAAGGCGTTGTTCATGTAATGTCTGGCACTCATGCGCAAACCTTCGATCTGCTCGGGGGTAAGTTGGCGCACCACCTTGGCAGGTGTGCCCATGATCATGCTACCGTCAGGGAATTCCTTGCCCTCGGTGACCAGCGACCCGGCGCCGACCACGCAGTGGCGACCGATGCGCGCACCGTTGAGCACCACGGCTGCTATGCCGATCAGGCTTTCATCGCCAATGGTGCAACCGTGCAACATCACCTGGTGCCCCACCGTGACATGTTTACCGACAACCACCGGTAAGCCGTTGTCAGCGTGAATCACAGCCAGATCCTGGATGTTGCTTCCCTCGCCAATGGTGATGGTTTCGGTGTCGCCACGGATAACGGCGTTGAACCAAACGCTGGTATTGGCATGCAAACTGACCGCACCCATGACCTGTGCGCTGTCGGCAATCCAGGTGCTGGGGTGTATGTCGGGGGTGTGGTCGTCGAGCTGGTAAATGGCCATGAGCGTGTTCCTATGTGTTTCTACAATTGTAGGGATGGAATTACGCAGCGCTGCCCTCAAGATATTGTGCGATGCCCACCCGCACTCGCAAGTGCAGGCGGTGCAAGTGCTTTGGCGTGAACACGGGCTATTGCGCTTGGACACGCAAACCCTGCTGCCAACCCCGGATGTGCCGTTACCGGGCCGCCCTGCCAAACCGGAGTTAAAGCCTCCGCATCAAGTCCCCTCCCGCTCAGTACACACGCCGCAAGGTCTGGCGGGTTTGGTGCACTCGATCTGTCACATTGAATACAACGCCATCCATCTGGCACTGGACGCGATCTGGCGGTTTGCTGGTTTGCCCGAGGCTTATTACCGAGACTGGCTGAAAGTCGCGTATGAAGAGTCCACCCATTTTGAATTGCTGTGCAACTTGCTGCAAAACATGGGCTACAGCTACGGTGACTTTGCAGCGCACGACGGTTTGTGGCAGATGTGCGAGAAAACCGCCGGCGATGTCATTGCCCGCATGGCGCTTGTGCCGCGAACGTTAGAAGCACGAGGGCTGGACGCTACACCTTTGATACAAGCGAAATTACATTTGAGCAACTCACCGCACGCGATTGCTTTACAACCTATATTGCAAATCATTTTGCAAGACGAAATAAGCCATGTGGCAATTGGCAACCACTGGTTTCGCTGGCTGTGCGCACAACAACAACTAGACCCTTTGGCACACTATCCGTGGCTGGTGCAACGCCATGCCGCACCCAGGTTAAAACCACCTTTTAACAATGAAGCACGTTTACAGGCCGGTTTCACTCAGGCAGAAATTGATTGGTTACTGGCGCAGCGTTTGGTTTGATTCGAGAGCAAGCACTATGATCCAAAGTGGGTTAACCCCTGGGATGATGCTGTGCATGCAACTGCTTTAACCTCTCCCTCGCCACGTGCGTATAAATGGTGGTGGTGGAAATATCCGCATGCCCCAGTAACATTTGCACCGCACGCAAATCTGCCCCATGGTTTAGCAAGTGCGTGGCGAACGCATGCCGCAAGGTATGCGGCGACAGCGGCACGTGGATATCCGCCAGCATCGCGTATTTCTTGATCAGCATCCAAAACATGACGCGGCTCATGGCAACGCCACGATGCGTCACAAAAACAGCAGGGCTGTTTTTTTTACCCAGCAACTCGCCGCGAGAGGTGGTCAGGTAACGCTCTATCCAGTCGCCTGCTTCTTCGCCGAACGGTACCAAGCGTTCTTTATCGCCTTTGCCCGTGATGCGCAACACACCTTCGCGCATGTTCAGCGACAACAAGGGGAGATTCACCAATTCGCTGACGCGCAAACCGCTGGCATACAGCAACTCCAGCATGGCGCGGTCGCGCATACCCAAAGCGGTGCCGGTGTCAGGCGCGTTCAACAAAGCCTCGACCTGCGCTTCGCTCAGGCTTTTGGGCAAACGCACCGGTTGCTTGGCGGACAACAGCTTCATCGTTGGGTCGGCCAGCAAGCGGTTGTCGCGCAAAGCCCAGCGGTAAAAACGCCGAAATACGGTCATGCGCCGGTTGGCAGAGGTGGCCTTGGTATCGGCATGGCGATGCGCAAAATAGGCTTGCAAATCGGCTTCCACTGCGCAAGACAACGAACTGTTTTGCGTATGCAGCCAAAGCGCCAAGGCATTCAAATCACGTCGGTAAGCGGCCAGCGTCAACGCAGACAGCCCGTCCTCCAGCCAAACGCTGTCGATGAAAGCATCGATCAGCGAATCAGGCGTATCAGTCGAGCTTGAGTTTTTGCGCATCGACCACCTTTTTGTACACCTCGTATTCAGCTTTCAATTGCGCGGCAAACTCTGCAGGGCTGTTGGCTATTACTCGAGAACCGCTGGCCTCGATACGCTTGATCACCGCCGGGTCTTGCAGCACTTTGCGAACTGCTGCATTTAACTGATCTACCAAGGGGGCGGGCAAACCTTTAGGCGCCCAAATGCCATAGAGTGCGGGACGATTGACAGGCTCTAGCCCCAGTTCTTTGAAGGTGGGTACGTCGGGCAACTCGGCCACACGTTCGGGTGCCGCGACTGCCAACGCGATCAAACGCTTGTCCTTGATATGCGGCATGGCGGATGGCAGGTTGTCAAAGATGATGGGCACTTGTCCGCCTACGGTGTCGCGCAACGCAGGGCCAGCTCCCGCATAAGGTATGTGCACGACAAACGTTTTTGTCAGGCTTTTGAACAACTCCATTTGTAAATGCCCGACGCCGCCCGTACCCGAAGACGCAAAGTCATATTTGCCGGGATTTGCCCGTAGCACCTTCAGAAAACCAGCCATGTCTTTAGCGGGAAAAGATGGATTGACTGCCAATACATTGGGCGTGGCCACCATATTGATGATGGGTGTGAAATCGGTCAAGGGTTTGTAGGCAATCGCAGGGTTGATTGCTGGGTTAGTCGCTGCGCTGGATGCCGTTGTCAAGCCAAGGGTGTAGCCATCAGGTGTTGCACGGGCAACCTCAAGCGCACCCACTGCGCCACCCGCACCCGCCTTGTTATCCACCACCACCGACTGACCGAGCAACTTTCCCAAGGGTTCAGCCACAATCCGCGCGATCAAATCGGTGCTGCCACCGGGCGCGAACGGTACGATCAATCGAATGGGCTTGGCAGGGAAGGTTTGCGCGTATGTAGCGCCGATAAAAGCGCAGCAGACAACGATCAGCAAGCGCTGAAGCATCTTTTGACTGATGGAATAAATCATCACACCACCACCGGTTCAGGTTCAAGTTGGATGCCGAAACGCTCGTACACACTGGTTTGAATCGCTTTCGCTAAAGTGACCACTTCGCCGCCCGTGCAAGGGCTGTCGCGCCCGCCTTTGTTGATAATAACCAGCGCCTGTTTGTCGTATACGGCTGCATTACCCACCGATTTACCGCGCCAACCACAGGCGTCGATCAACCAAGCGGCGGCGAGTTTGATGCGGCCATCGCTGAGGTGGTAATGCACCAGGCGCGGTTCGCGCGCGATGATATCGGCGCATTGCTCTGGCGAGACCGTCGGGTTTTTGAAAAAACTTCCCGCGTTGCCCACTACCTGCGGGTTTGGCAATTTATGTCGGCGTATGTCGCAAACCCAGTCAAATACTTGCTGTGGCGTCGGGTTGCTGATGCCAGTTTGGGCCTGCTTTTTTTCCAAATCGGCATAACCGATATCGGCTTTCCATTTCTTAGGCAAACGAAAACGCACTTGCGTGATGAGTGCGCGCCCAAGCAATCCCAAATCGCGTTTGTCGATGGCTTGGTGCTTGAACACCGAATCTCGGTAACCAAAGGCACACTGGCCCGCATCCAAGGTGAAGCTCTGACCCGTGTGCAAATCCACTGCGTCCAGTGATTCGAAGCGGTCTTGCAACTCCACCCCATAGGCGCCGATGTTTTGAACCGGCGAAGCGCCAACCAGGCCGGGAATCATGGCCAGATTTTCTAGCCCCGGCCAGCCTTGTTGCAAAGTCCATTCCACAAAGCCGTGCCAATCTTCGCCAGCGGCGGCTTGGACGATCCAAGCCTTGTCATCTTCAGATACCAGTTGTTTGCCTAGCAGTTCCACCTTGATCACCAGAGGTTTGATATCCCCGGTAATGACGATGTTGCTGCCGCCACCCAGCACAAAATGTGGCTCCAGACGAATGGGGTCTGCCAACAGTTCGGTGACATCGTCCACGCTTCTCAGGCGCAGCAGGCGTTCAGCTTTGGCGGCGATGCCGAAGGTGTTGTGGGCTTGAAGCGGAACATGGGTCTCGATAATCATGTGAGAATTGTCGCACCCTGAACTTCTGAAGTATTGACCATGCCCTCTTTTGATACTGTTTGCGAAGCCGACGTGGTGGAAGTGAAAAATGGCGTCGAGAACACTGCCAAGGAAATCACCACCCGTTTTGATTTCAAAGGCACTTCGGCCGCCATCGAATTCAAGGACAAGGAAATCACCTTGATCGGCGACAGTGACTTTCAATTAGCTCAAATCGACGACATCCTGCGCAATAAGTTGACTAAGCGCAATGTAGATATCCGCTTTCTCGACAAAGGCGATGTGCAGAAAATGGGCGGCGACAAGGTCAAACAAGTGATCAAGGTACGCAACGGCATCGCGAGTGAGGACGCAAAAAAAATACAACGCGTCATCAAAGACAGCAAGATGAAAGTACAGGCGGCCATTCAAGGTGAGGCGGTGCGTGTCACCGGGGCCAAGCGCGATGATTTGCAAGCGGCGATGGCGCTGATCAAGAAAGAGATGCCCGATTTACCGCTGAGCTTTGACAATTTCCGCGACTGATTATTTTTTAATTGGGGTCAGGGTAATTGGGGTCTGGGGGGGTAATTGGGGTCAGTATCCAATTAATTTTATTAATTGGATAC
>Ga0209085_1000785_pt1 | contig 22100 bp, 31 predicted proteins | sample C_131016_EF_Meta_FD_187310 | JGI IMG/M metagenome (GOLD analysis project Ga0209085, IMG submission 187310) | Freshwater microbial communities from Lake Croche, Canada to study carbon cycling - C_131016_EF_MetaG (SPAdes) (version 2) | ecosystem: Environmental > Aquatic > Freshwater > Lake...
TGACACTTTGTTGGTGCCTGTTGGTGCCTGTTGGTGCCTGTTGGTGCCTGTTGGTGTTAAACACCTTCCGTCAAATGGAATCGCTGATTCAATTAAATCCATAATTGCATTCATGCAAAACCTGCCTGGTTTACAGTCCTGCTCCTCAGCCATAGCTGATAACCACCGAAACTTATCTTCCGGAATCTTGAATAGAATCGCCCTTTTTGCCTTTGTTTTCTTTTTCATTATGATCTGATACAAAATCGTTGATTAACTTTTCTTGAGCGGCAGATGTGCTTTCAAAACCTTGTTCCATGGCCGCTTTTTCAAACGCCATTTTTAAAGCCGCATCCACCCAAACCCCGACGAGCCTTTTGCTCTTGTCGCGTTGATTCGGCATGAAAGGTGTTTATCACCTCGGCGTTTCGCGTAAAGTTTTTTTTAAGAAAAATTTAAGAAAAAACACCAAACCAAACCACACCAACGAGTTGCGGAGTAAACACTAAAGCAAAAAACGACGCGCAACATGCGCAAAAAACTGCGCGCCCTTGAATTTCTGCCACCGTCGCACATAGTGGCGCGCATGAAACAAACGCGCCAAGCAATAGCGTTTCTCTGTTGCGGTATTATCCTAACAAGCTGCGGTGAAAAGGTTTCTGAAGTGACGGCCGAGAAAGTTTCCGATCAGCCTGCAAAACTTTTGCCACCAACTCCAGCCGTGCCGCCGGTTGTAAATTTGGAACCACCACAGGCGCGCGCACCGATTCAAACCCCAGAATTTGCAACGCAATACAAACAGGCAGAAGCAAAAGCGTTGCGGGAATTCCCAGAGCTTGGAATTGCTGGCTCTGCTTTTAACCTTTTGTTTTTGAAATACGTACGAGACCAGCAAGCGCGTAGTTCCGAGCATTTTAAGTCTCCCGAGTGGCCGTACAATTTTGCAAAACTTGTGAACGAGGAAATTTCAAAAATTCGAGCCGAAGAAAAGCGCCGTGCAACAACTCACGAATACTTTGCGCCACCACCGGTTTTTAACACGACTTCAGCTCCGGCCCCAGTCGCCACAATGCCGACAGTTTCAAGCGGGACCCATTGGGTCAACGAATTCACGCGGAAAGACGGCACCGTTGTGCGCGGCCATTGGTCGGCAAATCCCACTCGGTGACCGGCTTTACCTCGACTCGCGGAGTAATGTTTCCGGTGTCAGTTTCCAAAATTCTTGTGCCATTCCCCGAGTGATAGTTTCGCCGCTAACCGTCTGCACCGCGCGATAGTGAGCAAAAAGCGTGTCTTCTCCTTGAGAGTGCCCCATCAGCGCCTTGAGCTGCGCCGCGTTCTGATGTGCAGCGTAGTGCATGGTTGCAAAGGTGTGTCGCAAAACGTCATGCACCCACCCATTCAAAAGGCCCGCATCTTCGCGGAGTCGATCCCAGCGTTTTCGATGTCCTGACACCGTGAAAGGAGTACCAACGGGCACAACACTTTGCCAAAACGCCAACCAAGATTGAGCCGCTGGCGCCAAGTCAATGACGCGTGTGCGCGAGGTCTTTGACGCTTTGGCCGTGATTCGCAAAGTCCCTTCCTCCGCGTGGTAACGATCAAGCGTTGTGCGCGCAATTTCATCGGGTCGAACGCCAGCAAACAACGCCAATGCTAGCCACCCCAACAAAAGCCGATGTTCTGGCCGTACCGCTGTGGCAAGCAATTGCTGAACTTCATTGACGCCAAGCGCTTGAATTTCTTCGGCGTCGCTTTTTGCGATTCGGATCCGATTTGCCGCACCTGAAAGGGGATTAGAGACTAAGGCCCCCGACAGCGTACACCATTCAAAGAACGCTTTGAGCGTCACCAGCCGGTTTGTATGCGTGGCGGGACTGTAGCCCGGTTCCGTGACAAATGGCAGCACCGCTTCCCGAGTGAGTTCCGCGACATTGTCCGTGCTGCTAATTTGAAAAAATGCCGTTAACGTGTTGACGCTTTGCCGAATATATTTTTCTGTTCGGTTCAACCGCGTCAGTTCTGCCTGGTAATCTTTGAGCAGTTTTTGCGATGGCGGCGCGGCTTTGGGCTCTTTGTAAGTCTCAAAGAACCAGCGAAAGACATCGTCAAGCGTTTTTCCAGTTCCATCCAAACGCGCAAGCCATTTTCCAAGCGTCGGATGCTCAACTGGGGCAGGAGTTAACGCATTTCGCCCTTTGGCCGCAACAAGGGCTCTGGCATCGACCAAAGCGGTGGTTGCTTCGCCGCGCGTGCGAAATGATTTACGCACTCGAACCCCATCCACCAGACCAAGATCCAACTGCCAAACAACAGCTCCAGAGGGGTTTTTTCGTGCGCGAATTTTCACGCAAACCTTTTAGCACGCTGTGCCGGAAAAGTGACGTCAAAAGTGACGTGTGACGTCCTTTTGTGGCTTTTTGTGACCTATTTGTGAGCTGCTCTCACAATCTTTTTTTGTTTCACAAGTCCTTGTCGGTAAAGACTTAGACTGGAGCCAGTGGCGGGAATTGAACCCGCGACCTACTGATTACGAATGAGGGGTTACAAATAACAAGTTGCTCATGCGCAACAACATATTAACCAATGCAAAAAAGCGTGTGACGTTTGGTGACGTCCAATTTCACTCTGTGGCGTGAGTTGACGGGGTTCAATAAAGTGACAGTGTTTGTCATGATTAGAACCTGAACCATGGGGGTGGTTGAGTTCGACGAAACGAGTGAGCCCGGCCCGTCGTGTGACGGTGTCCGGGTTTTTCGCAAAAACAGGGGTGGAGCATTGGCAGCTCGCCAGTCTCATAAGCTGGAGGCAGCAGGTTCGATTCCTGCCCCCTGAACTCAAACGGATCGCGTCGGATCCGTTGTCAACGCCAACAGGGCGTCTACTCGGTTAAGCCAACCGGCTAAAAAGTCGTGTTGCGTTGCGTCGTTGTCAGCGAGCATTCTGTAAAACGCTGGGCGTTGGTTTGCCAGTGCTTCAGCAACCGCGACCGAGCCCCGCGCATCAATTTCGGCGTGTAGCGCGGAAAGCGTTTTTGAACCAATTTTGCCGTCGGCGGCAGTTAACACAACGCGTTGCAAAAACAACGCGGCTTGGTGAAGTCCGCAGTTTACCGCAGCGTCGAAATGCGCCACGCAAACAGGCCACGGCATTTCGTCGCAGTGAGCCGGGAGCCAGTATTTTTGTAGATAGATTTGCTCAACTTCGCCTGGCTCGATCAAACGGATGTCGCGTTCTGGGTGGCCAAACTCGCGTCGCCATTCGTTATACTCGCCTTGTAACAAACCAAAATTTGTTGAACCGCCGTGATCGTGCGGGTCGTTTGTGTAACCGCCTTCTTCCTCAAGAACAAACTTTAAGGCGCGTTGAAAATTACCCTCATTCATCAGTTTTTTCACTAAACCCGTCATCTTCGTCCACCATGCCGCAGCACGCGTCCAACCAGTTTTCAATTTGTTTCTGGCGCGCTAAAATGTTGCCACATCCCACTTGAAAGACGTCGGTGTTGGTCGGTTGCTCGGATTGAGTGAAGATTTGAACGATTTCAAAATGCTCACTCAAAAGATCCATTGCGCGCCGCAAAATGGCGTCTTGAGCGTCAAGATTTGACATCAAGTTACGCTTTTTCGTTTCGCAACACGTCAATCACGCCAAAAACACCCATGATTGCCGTCGTAATCGCGCCGCCAACGCCGGTGGAGTAGAGGCCAGCCGCTGCACCGAGTTTTGCAACACCGAGCCAAGTTGACGGCTGTTGCAGGTAGTTTTTAAACAGATTCATACTTTTTGAGTGTGTTCGAGCAGCTTTGCCCAAAGCTCTTTTCGATCAGACGAGCATTCCGCAATTTCACTTTCGAGTCGGTTCAAGTGCTCTTTGCGCTCTTCATTTAAGCGGTTGATCAACTCGTTGTTAACGCGTTGCATCCAAGCGATGGCGATGATCAGCAACAAAACGGGAAAGCCTTGGCCTTTTGCCAATTCGATAAGCTCTTGCATGGGTTAATTAGGTTCAAGGACTGCAATGCGGTTTGCTAACGCGTCCAACGCCGTTTGCAGTCCGATGATTGTGGTAATGGTTTGCGTGTGCAACTCACCTGCGTAATGGCCTGCGGGCTGTTTACCGTTCAACGCGGTGCGAATGTCTGCCAACTGACTTGCTAGGTCGGCAAATTGCGCGGCGGTGGCAAAATCGCCAATGTCCTGCTTGGCTGCTAATGCAGCAACCAAGCCGGAAATTGACGAAACCCCAAGGCCGACAATGTCGCCGGGAGTGTGCTGATGAATTAGGGGAGACGCTCCCAAACTCACCAGCGTCACCGGTTCAGGATCTGGATTGATGCAAATCATTTCGCCATTTGCTAATTTGACAAACACCTTTCCGGTAAATTGTTGAAACGTGGGTTCGCCAACTTTGACTTCGCTGGGGTGCGGAATGGCTTCTGGAGTTTCAGCCATTCGCATTTGTAATATATTATCTATCATTTACGTTAATGATGTTTTGCCGTTTCCACTTTAGCCGCCGCTGTTGTTTGCGGCGTCAGCAGCAGCCCGAGCCTCAAGCTCCGAGCCGTACTCAGTCGAATTGTACGCCCAGTGGGCGTTGTGACTACCAGAGCCATCGTACACATTCACGCCGGTGTTTGCCGCGAGCCATGCGGGAAATTCCGCGTCGCCTTGAGCTGCCCGAGCTTCAGCCCGCGACGTATATTCCGTCTGGTTGTACGCCCACTGGCCGTTGTAACTTCCAGTTCCGGATACATATTGATTAAGCCCGACGTTGTTCGCAAGCCACGATGGGTATTCTAAATCTGCTTTAGCTGCGGTTGCGGATAGGTAATCCGCATAAAAAACGGTATTATACGCCCATCTATCTCTAAACACGTTCAGCCCCACATTAGTTGCAACCCACGCTTGAAACGGAGCGTCAGCGTAAGCGGCGCGTGCAGCAGATTCTGAATTGTACTCCGTCGAGTTGTACGCCCACTGACCGTTGTGAGAACCATTGCTATGATACTGACTTACGCCAATAAGACCGGCAAGCCATGTCTGGTACGCGGCTTCTTCTTCCGCAGCAGCTTGTTGCGCAGGTGTGCGACCCTCGTGCGCGTCCTTGTACGCTTGCAAATCGGCAGCGTCCGCAGCGTCCTGAGCTTCTTTAGCAGCTTGTTGCGCAGGTGTGCGACCCTCGTGCGCGTCCTTGTACGCTTGCAAATCGGCAGCGTCCGCAGCGTCCTGAGCTTCTTTAGCAGCTTGTTGCGCAGGTGTGCGACCCTCGTGCGCGTCTTTGTACGCTTGCAAATCGGCAGCGGCATCGGTGACCGTACCCGAGACGGTGCCGCTGTTGGTGGCCGTGCCGCTGAATGTCGCGTCTCCGGTGACACTGCCCGCATTGCTGGCCGTTCCGCTAAATGTGGCGTTGCCGGTGATCGTGCCGTTGGCGCGGTTCACAGCGGAATCTTGAAAGGTTGCGGCGCCAACAATCGAACCGCTGTTGGCGGACGTGTCCGAAACGGTAACGCCGTTTGCGGCAATGATGGTGCCAAAGTTTTCAGCGCCATTGACCAAACTAACCGTGTCTGCTGTAAGAGAAATTGAAGGATTCATGTTAAAAACGCGGGCGGGTCGCAAATGTTGCGCCCGCCCTTTGGTTAATAATTAGTGATTGTATTGCACACCGTTTAGCGTTACCGAACCGCTTCCCGTGATGGCGCACGCCACGTTTGCCAACGCTGAACTGGAAAGCGTCAACGAATAAGAACCGGTTGCGATGCTGAGCGGCTCGGTCCACACGTCGATGTTGGCAACGCAGTTTGCGAGCAAGGTTACCGCATCGGTGTTGTTGGGCAACCGCGTGGCCGGAGTCACGCCGTCAGCTCCAACCCAGTTCTGAATTGTACCCCATTGCGAGTTGAATGAGGCGACGAATTTGGCCGGGGCTATCGTCGAGGGCCCGACTAAAAACCCTGGAACGTGCCGCCGCGAATTGTGGATTTGCTAGTAAGCAACATGCCCGGATCCGTTGGCAACGTCGCGGCGTTGCTTCCAAACGTAACCGAACCGATAATTGTGCCACCCGTGATTGACACGTTGCTGGCGTCCTGGCGTGACATTGAGGCCAGCGCGCCGGTTGCGCCAGAAATTGCGCTGTCAACTTCGCCTTTGGAATAGACTTCCAAATTGGTCCGCGCCGTCGATTTGTCGCTGAGGTCGGCAAGGTTTTGGTTTTTTGCCAAACGACCATTTGCGTTGTCGTTTGCAGAATCTGCGGCTGTCTGCGCAGCGTCAGCCGCGTCTTTGGCAACTTTTACAGCCGCATTTGTTTCGGATTTGGAGTACACGTCCAAATTGGTACGAGCGGCAGACGGGTCAGAGAGATCAGAAAAGTTTGAGGACTTCTTAAGGGAAGCATCAGCACCAGCCTGCGCGGTAACAATTGCGCTTTCAGCCGTAGTCAAACGACTGTCGAGGTTCTGACCTTCAAGCGTTGTTACGCGATTGCTAACATTTGAAATGCTCGTCGTAAGAGCAGAAACCGCACTGTCTTCATTTGCTAGCGCATCCTGAAGCTTTTTCAACGTCGCATAAGCTTCCGCCGCGCCACCGATCAAGTCGGTCAACTTTTGGTCGGTGTAACCCTGCGCTTCAGTTTTTGCAGTCGAAATTGCCGTGTCAGTCTGCGCCGTTGAGTAAACACCCAACGCCGTGCGCGCGGCCAAAATGTCAGAGAGGTCCGACAGGTTAGCCGACTTCTTAAGGGAAGCATCAGCACCAGCCTGCGCGTTGGAAGCCGCCGTGGTCAGCGCGTCAAGCGCGGTCTGAAGGCCGGTGATGTCGCTGATTGCGTGCCCGTGAATCGCAAGGGCAAACGTTGTTGAGTCCTTAAACGATAACACGGTGCCATCGTTCTTTTTTGCAAAGAGAACACCATCAGCCGTGTTAATGGAGATTTCGGCAATTCCCAATTCCGCCGCGGCGGGAATAATTCCAGCAACGTCACTGAATTTGAGGTAAATGCTTTGGTAGTCGGGTGCTTGGCTCATATTGTTGTTTTAGTTTGGATTGTTAACCGTGAAAAATGCCGCCGCGAATGGGTTGCGTGTGCAAATCTGAAATGTCGTCGGAAATGTGGTGATGAGGTTCCGGAGGAAAGGTCGCTGGCTTGTTTTGAATGGCGTCCCATGTCAAAGACGTAATTCCGCTGCCAGTGCCGATTTCTACGGTGACTTCATTAGGAGACCGACCGTCAACCGTGACGCTTGTAGCTCCTTGGCCATCTACCGAGACCGTGACGATGGGCGCGACGTCGATCATGCGCGTGTCACTGCCAAGATGAATTTGATGTTGCCGCCAATGACCACAACGCGCCCGCCACTTGGTGCAACCAACGCAACGTCCCACACAGCGGGTAAATCCGGCAGGTCGATGGTTTGAGCCGCTTTGACAGACCACGAAAACAAACCGTTTTGCGGATCAATAAGCGTAACCGTTGCTGAAAAGAGCAATTCAGCCAGGTTGCGTTTGGAACGCACTTCACTGGTTGCCGACCAGCCGCGAATGTCAACGGGCGCGCCGTGTTCTTTGTACGTCATGCTGAGGGCAAAATCTGCCCCGCATTGAAGCGTAAAATCATAGCTGCCGCGCAACGTCGTCACACCAGACGCGCCAGCGTCAACTCGTCATTCCATTCGATCGCAACAACCGCTTATTGCCTCGACACCTTCAGGCCACGCGCGGGCCGCGATTTCGTCTGAGATGGATTTATGCGCGCCAATGGGGCAGCCGGTTGAATTTTCAAACAAATTCATTGATGCCGAGCAGTGGCGCAACTGCTCGCATTGCTGGCAGGTTCTTAACCGTTTTTCTACAATCCAGCGCGGGCTCACGAGTTTTCCCATGTGACGTTGTAGGCGACGTTCACCGACCAATTTGCGTTGTTGTAATCGCGCCACATGCCGCTTTTGTTGACCGCAAACGAAAAACCCGTGGCCGATTGAGTCAATCTTGCGGGCAACCCATACTGTTTTTCAAAATCAGTTCCGGTGGGTTCAAACCGAATATCTACCACCGACGTTACAGGCCGCAAAAACCACCGCACCGGAAACCCAGCTTTTTCAAACCGCAATTCCTTGAGAGTTTTTCGAATAGTCCCAAAATAAGGAGCACCAAACGGCGCTTTGTAAAACTCGGTGTAGGGAGGACCTTGAACAATGGTTGAAATTGGCGCGCCATATTTGTCGATGCGAATTTCTACTTCGTTGAGTTTTTCAATTTTTTCGGTGCCTTCCGAAACTCCGATTAGCTCAAACGGCAACGCAGCACTTTGGATCGTGTCGTCGTGACTTTCCGGATGAATTTCATTTTCAAGCCCATCAACCCATGTAACGCCAGGGTCAAAAAATTCTTTTGAATGAATAGTTAGAGGTGGGTTTTGGTCGTCATTGACCAGTTCACCATTTGCCCAGACAAATTGATTACCAGACAAATCCACTTTACGGGACCACAAATCACCAAGCCACGCGTCAAAGTCTTCTTTGGCGTCAAAAAATGTCGATGCCCGTTCGGTGTTTTCTGGAAGGGGATTAGGCGTTATGTCGTTAGGCGCACCCGGGAAAAAAATGGGCGGCGCTGTGTTGGTTAACAACAAGTTTAGCCAAGCCACAAATGCGTCGGGACTTTCAAAGATATACTCGTCGGGTTTTTGAGACGGTGGAAAAGTACCAGGAAACCACATGGAACCCGAGTTGATCAATTTGTCCAAAATTGGAACCGCTGTTGAAATCGGGTAAAACGGCACAAAGTTAATTTGACCGGCGTCATATTTTAACAGCACCTCTGCACCGGCTCCAAACTTAGGAAACGGGTAATCTGGTTGGACTTGGTAGACCGGAGCAGGAATTTGGCGAACCGCAAAACCGGCATACGCGTCGCCTTTGACTAAAACAGGCGGTTGATTGTCCGGTGGTGGCGAACCGTCGTCTGGCGGCGTCACTACTGGCGCGGGTTGGACCACGTAGCCCGATTCTTTCTTTAGCCGATCACCTCCGCATTGTAGAGCCCGAGGCGAAAAAGCAACGTGCGGCGTTTTAGGTTTCCACGTGCCAACAATGCTTTCTTCTCGGATGTAATAATCAAAAGCCGCGTGTTGTGACCACGTGTAATTGATGTTACAAGAAACAGTAAATTTCTTGAACCGAAGCCGATTCAAAAAACTGTTGCTCATGTTGCGACGTATTTAAGGTCACAAACGCTTGGAACCGGCGCGCTGCACAAATTTAAAATCTTTTGATAAGGTTGCCCAGCGTTGTCGATCTTTGTGATTAGCCGCGCAATGGGATAATATGCTTCGGCTTCAGATTGAGCAGGTATTGCGGCTTTGATCTCAAATTTTGCAGTGTCAATGAGCGTTGAATTTGCTTTGAACGTGACCGTCATGAGCACGTAGCCATCCGTCCAGGCTAAATCAAGCGGCGGGTCGTCGGTCATTTGCATTCCAATGGGCAACACTCCTTGCGGCATTACAAGGCCCCAAGCAATCGTGATGCGCCAATCGCTTGCTGATTTGTTGGCTGCCGATACCTGCCACGGACAAGGCATTGTTGACGAGCTGCCGCCGGTGCTTGTGCCTGGGTCGATCACCAACGCAGTTCCGCCGGGACCGCGCGTAAATCTGCCGCCCATGACAGACGTGATTTGAGCGGCTCGGATCTCGTCTGAAAGTTGATTCAGGTCTGAGATTTTTAACTCTTGGTTGGCAACAAAACGCGGAATCATATCAATACCAATCCGAATTCCAACCGCCTGGAGCGGAGCCCAAATAAACCGTTGTCACCCTGTAACCAGCTCCTTCTTGCACCGCTGAAATGCCATCGAGAAGAAAATTGACGCCACTTGGAACGCTGAATGGAAAGCTTTCGGAGGCAATCTTTCCAACGCCTTCAAGGCTAGGCAATGTTTGCAAAAGTTCGGTTTTGCGCACGACAATTCGCGAAGCCTTGTACGAGGTCTGGCCGTACACCCATGCCTTGTATAAGTTTTGAATGTTGACGTCTGTGACAGAGTCGGCCCACTTGATATTGGCTGAATCAGTCGGATTTTCTTTGTACTTTAACCAAGCTTTCAAGTTGCCGTTGCCGGCCAACTTTGGGTGCGATTCGAGCGGTTCCTCAGAAGTCGAGACTTCAACCGCCCACGAAATGCCGTTTGTTCCGCCGCCGCCGCCGCCGCTGCCTGAGTCGTTTGTGTAAACGTTGGTTACGGTGCAACGGCCTGTGTCGTCCGTCTGAACACGGTACGAAGTTGCGCTCAAATCTGGTTCGAGCGTTTCGCTGAGCGACGAAAAAACAACCGTTTTGGTGTAAACGCCGCGCGAGTCGCGTTCTTGTGTCGTTGAAATTTTGGCCATGTTAATTTGGGAACACTCCGCCGCGTTTGTCGGAAATCATTTTTAAGAGTAAATTTGTTTGAGCGATGCGCTCGTTGGCTTGGCGTTGAGCCACGAGTTGATCGCGGGCTATTTTGCCCAGGTCAAACATGTCGACGCCGTTTTCCCGCGTAGATGCGCCAATTCGCGCAAACGATGAAAAGACGTTGGGAAGCTTGTTAAATTTTGCGGCTTCAGGTTCTGGACTTTGTAAATTGCCAGCGCCTAAACCGGTTGCCGTAGGGTTGTTTTTTACGGTTTGATTCAACAACGTGTTGTACCGACCAATTGCGCTATCAATTAGCGTTTGAAGATTTGCAAAATCTTGATTTGGCAATTGCGGCCCAATTGGTCCTTCTTTTGCGGTTTTGTAAGCTGTGCCAATTTCAGAAAACAACGCCTTGATGTCATCCATGCTTTTGACAAAAACAGTGTTGTTAAACTCAATTTGTCCTTTGCCAACTTGAGCTCTTCCGGCTTGTTCAGTTAACAATCCGGTGCGATTCAGTTGAGAAACCTCTTCATCACTTACCATTTGGCGACTGATAAATGAATTGGCTCGAAGCGATGCCAAGACGGAAGCAATGCCTTGTTGAATTTGTCCGACAAAGATTTTGCCAACTCCAACAAATGCGTCGCGAAACGCCGCAAAGAATGAATTCAAATCGATGGCTTTTACTGCTACCGATAACGCAGATTGCAACCCGTATGCTATGGCAACGATTTTGTCGCTAAGTTCTTTTGCAAAACCTAAAGCCGCACTTTTCAAAGCCGTGCCAAATTCACCGCTTTTGACCAACTCGGCCAAAACGCCAAACGCGGCGCCAATGCGCAACCCCACTGAAGCAAGGTCGAGTTGCAGTAAATCTTCAACAATCTTCACCGCTGGAGTGAGGGCGGGATGTATTTTTTCAAAGCCGCGAATGACATCCAAAAGGCCTTTTTTGGGCGCATCAATGATGCTTAAGATCTCCGGAGCAATTCCCGCCGCGATGCCGGTAAACAGTCCTTGAAGCTTTAATTTTGCGGCGTTGGCAATGTCTGCCAGCGTCGAACCTGAAGCTCCAAGTACAAGCGCGATGCGAGCAAACATTCCGGCGGCGGCCTGCATCATGTCCGCTTGCTTTCCCAACGCTTGAGCCGCTCCCGACATGGTGGTTGGGTTCATGGCAAAAACCATGCGTTGTCCATTTTCCCCCATGAGCGCCAACGCAGACGCGGCTTGATCAGCGGGCGTTTTGATTTGGCCCACAGCGCGCGCAATTGTTTCAAGACGTTGTCCGGTGTTGAGGTTTTGCAGGCTTTGAAGGGTAACACCTGCATCAGACAACGCTTTGGTGGCGGCAGGCGTGTTTTTTGCGGCGTCCGATAACACCGCGTTCATTTTCTTTGTGGCATCAACCAGCCCGTCGGAAGATCCGCCAACCATGCGGAAAGCTTCTTGCATCTGCATGAGCTGTGCCACCGTCAAGCCCGTTGATAAGCTGGCGGCCTGTAAATTGGCTCCCATGTCAATTACGCCTTTGATTGCGGCGGCGCTCGCCACTGCGGCGCCTGTCAATGCCGCTCCGATCGCTACTGTTGCTTGAGCAAAACGGGAAGGACCTTCCGAGTTAGCGGCCTGCTCCTGAAACTGCTTCACGGCGTTTTGCGCCATGGCAATCCCGGCTAAAAACCGTCCTGCATCGAGCGCTAGTTCTGCGACTGCTGCCATTATTTTCCAAATGCCTCCTGTAACTGGGTTTCACCGCGCAATTTTGCTGCGGCCTCTAAACGAGAGATTTGACGTTTGGCGGCGTAATCAAGCCGCCGTTGCATGTCGGTGACTTGGTTTGCAAATTTTGCGTTGTTGGTAGCCCTTACACCAAAACGCGATTCGGTTTTAGTAACTTGAACCGAACCGTCTGTGGTTTTGTTTTGAGCCCAGTTAGGCGCTGAAACGCCGAATTTTTTGGAGGCCGCGTTCCAGCCCGATTGCAAAGCGCCAACGCGAGAATGCAAAAACGTTTCAACACCTTTGAACGCGTCGGTTGTTACCGTTAATTTTGGGCCGCCTGCAAATCTGCCGCGCGAATTGCGTTTGCCTTGCAGCCAGGACAACGCTTTTTCTGCGGTAGCGGCTCTGCCTCCGATTGTTTGCGTAACCACTCGAAAAGCTTTTCGAAGGTCAACTGTGATACTGGTTTTTCCTCGCTGGTAAGACACACTTAACAACGTGCCGCCTCCGGCTGGCGGCGTTACGTTGCGAACGTCGCGCAGGTAATCCCGAAATGACAACGCTACGGCACCAGGCAACCCGACGCCGTCTTCAGCAAGGCCGATTGCAACGCGTTTAGCGGTGTTTGCCGCCCATTGCGCCTGAACTTGGCTGATGTCAAATTTCATCTCCATCGCAATTAACGATTTGGTCAACTGCCGCAATCAACTCGTTGAGTTGAGCCGACACGGATGGGCCAGGCGCAACCGTCCAAGCGCCGCGCATCCATTGGATGGCGTGCCAATATTGAAGGGCTCTTGATAGCGGCAGGTGCCATAAAATGAACTCCTCAGACCAACCAAACTCTTTTGCTAAGGAAGCCAGCAAGACCACCGGCCAAGCTGGCGCTACGATTTTCCCGGCGCGCCCTCCTCGGGAGATCCGGGACGGGGAACAATTTCAATTTGCGCCGCTGAAATGCGTTTGGAGATTTTGAATAACTGCTCGGTGAGTTGAGCAATGACGGACGGATGAAGTTGCGCTTCAAAATCTGCGGCCAAATCCAAAGCGGATCCGTCATCGAGCGCGCGTCGCACTAAAGAAACGGGTTCCGATTGTGCCCATGCAAACGCAACTAACTGACGAGAAATTTCGTCTTCGGAAATTGGATCGGCTTTTGCAGCCTCTTCGGGCGAACGCAAAAAGATGCTCAACCCTAATTTGCGACACGCGCGCCCAGTCATAAGCGACATTGGACGCAACGTGATGTTTTCAATGATTGTGTCGCCTTCAAAGAAAGCGTCATCAAGAGTGGTCGATTCCATAAATATCGGTTGAAATCTTCCAGCAACCGCGCTTGAACTTCCGGCGCACAGCGGTCTTTGTCCATGAGCAGGACCTTGTTGTTTTTTCGGATGCACAGCAGCGGTTTGACGCTTTTTAGCCAACCGCGGAAGTCGTAAAGCGCGTCGCGACGGGCGCGCAGTTTGGCGACTGGATGAGTGGGGTTTTGAGTTGCCCACGCTTTGCTTTGCCAAGCGTCGCGGAACTGTTGAAACCGCATCTTTACAGGCTTTTGAGCGGTGACTTTGGCGGCTGCAACTCGGGTTGCAAAGGTTTCAAACGTCAATGTTTCGCCGTTAAAAATTTCGCGCAACTGTTCCGGATCAATTACGTCGGAGCCAAAAATTGCTTCGTGCTCGGCGTTGAAGTTCCACCGCACTTGCCGTTTGGGCCCATCCGGCGTTTGTTCGACGGAATCAATGTAGTTGCACCCATCGGCAAGCTTACCTTCGCCGTCATATAAAAATGCAAACGCCATGTCGCTGTTTTGGCTTTGCAACGGTGGCAAATCGTCAGCAATCGTAAATATACTCTTGTTCAACATATAAATTGAATTTTGGGAAATTAAATTCCACCATCGCCACCGCCACCACTACCAACGCTAGCGGTCGGATATGCTTCGCCGCTTACTTCAAAACCGCTATAGCCGGTGTTTGAAGAGTTTTGCTTAATAGACGTTACCAAAATCAAACCGCTTAAATTGCTGGGGCCTGCGGCGGTCGAGCCCAGCGAAGAAATGATTGGGTCGCCTTTGCCTTTCACGCTCCAAGTCATTTTCTTGTCGTGCGCACGCGCTTCAGAAAAAGCCCCGGTGAAATCGGTCAACACCACCACATCCGACTTCATTGAAACGCTAACCGCTTCAATCAAAGTCCCAGTTACTAGAGTAATTCCAAAAGATGGCATAATTAGATGGCGACGTAGCCGGTGTAAGTAACTTCAGAAGTTGGATATTCTTGGGATTCGTCCGTTTTGCTTTCCGTAACCGTAAGGCCGGAAAACACTCCCAAAGCGACGTCAGTCAAAACCACTTCACCTTTGGTTTTGATTGTAACCTTGGTAGTTTTCACTTTTTTTAGTCGTGCATCAACGGTCTTGCCCGTTTCATCTCGCAGCGTAATGACTTCGGCGGATTCTTCTTTTGAAGTTTCCTGAACGAATCCGCTGGGCGCAGTTACCCCAAAAAGTTTTGTTGCTCCGAATGTAGCCATACCTTACAGAGACGCGTCAACTGCGAGGGCCGTAGCCGGTCAAGTAGACAAGGTGTTTTTCCCAACTCGTGTTCTCGCGTTGGTTATCCGTGTTTTGGGCGATGACGCCATACAGCGCGATGGGTCCCGTTGCAAAATACGGTTTCATGCTGCGAATGGCGGCATCAATGGCGTTGCAATCGGCTTGGTGTTGTCCTGGCGTTGTGTCGTCGGCCTGCGAAATGACAATGACGGTCAATGTGCCTTGTTCCAGCATTGAACCCACAACGACTTCGGCTCGAATATCAACAACAATTGCGGGCGCGTTTAGCTCGCGTGCGCTGTTGGCGGCGTAAACCGAGCGTTGAGGAAACGACGTTGCCAGATAACTAACAACGGCCTCGCAAAATTGAAGGTCGATCATGGCGATGGGGATGCAATCCCAATGATGAGTTGCAAGGCGTCTTCTTCAACTTCGGCCACACGACACGCGCGGCCCGCAATGGTGATCAAATCGCCATTTTTTGGGCGAGGGGACATGACGCCGCTCGGCACAAGTAACATGCCGGAAAGTTGCATGTTAAAACCGCCAACACGAATGGTTCGCTTTTCAATCAGGTGGTTTTCTTTGCCTTGGTAAACGTTGCCAGCGTGTTCGAACGTCACGCTGTCAACGATCGCAAGCGCGCGCGCAAAAGCCCGTCGTGAAGCATCCAAAACGCGGCTCATTTCTTCTTTTGCGTCGGCGCGGGCTCGATCAGTTCTGGCGGTAATGCCATAGGAGCGGCAACGCCTTTTAAATCGGCAGCGCGTACGGTTTTGACCATGTCCGGCTCAAGTTGCGTGAATAACGCCCATTTGCCGATTCGATCCGGATTTCGGAAGAAACGCGTGGCCTCTTCGGCGGAATCGGTGGAAAGGGCAACTTGAAAACCAGCGCCCTCGTTAATTGCTACAATGTGAACTTTCATAAAAGGAAAAGGGCCCTTGTTTGTGCGCAAGGGCCCTTGAATTACTGCCTAAGACTAGGCGCTCGTGACGCGAACGGCAAAAGGCGAACCCTTTGCAGCGCCCCACAGCGCAGCCATGGAGAGATAGAAGTTACCTTCGGTTGGTACGTACCAGCGGCGATACTGAACCGTCATGTTCAGCCCAGGGATCAGCATGTCGTAGACCTCGACGCCAGCTTGAGCGGCTCCGGTGGCATCGATGCGGCGGCTACCAACAACAATCGCGGAATTGTGCAGGGCAACAGCACCAAGGTTTTCCGTGTTGTCTGGGAAATAGTTGACTTCATAGATGTCAAACCCAGCAACGCGAGGAACGCGGCCTTCGGCTTTTTCGGCCGTGATGCCGGGGAATTCCGCGCTGTTAAGCGACTTTAGCAAACTAGCGTAATAATCGGAATTCGCCAACATGGCGCGGTTGCTGATCGGAGCGCGCAAAGGTTCCTTGTTCAAGGTAGCGCGCAAATCAATAACGTCCGAGCGGTCAAAATTGCCGCTGGTCGAAACATACGACGTCGAAAAATTTGCAGCCGTAAGCAACGCGTGAATTCGGCCATAAATCTTTTTACCCAGGACTTCAAAACCCGGATTGGTAAAGAGCGCGGGCAGATCAACAGCCGAACGCGAACGCTCAACGTCCGAAAACGCTTTGACGTATCGAGGAAAGCGGTTGAAGGGCACAGTGACGGCAACCGTGGTGCCAGCAGTTGCCGCATACATGGCAGAGCTGGGCGACGTGGAATCGTCGGCGTCGGTGTCGGGAATGACATAACGCGACGTAATGGATTCCGCGTTTTGACTGACTTCAGGAGAGAAGTCGGTCGTGAACGCGGACATTGGAGCAAGAAGGTTCTGCCAGTAAGGCAGGCTTTCTTGAGCGATTTCTGCGAGGTTTACGCCTGCAAGTGTGTTGGCCATAGTCTATTTTTTTGAAGGGTTTTGAAATGATTACGCGCGGAGGATGGCGCGGTGTTTTGAATAAAATGCCGATTGCTGTTCAAGAGGCAGCTTGTGGAATGTTGCCCAAAGACCTTCTTTTGAGACGGAATCAGCCTCTTGTTTCAAAGGTGCCTGTGACGCGGGCTCCACGCCGACGCTGGCCAAGGTGGCAACCATTTGCGCGTTTGCGTTTGCCTCGGCGTTTTTCAAACTGGCGTTTTCAGTAAGTAATGCAGCGACCTGTTCGGTGAGCTGCGCATTTTCAGCGGTTACCGCCACGATCTTTTCGTTAATTGCAACACTGGACGTGTTGAGCGCGGTTAACTGCTCGGACATTTCCGAAACTTTGGCGGTCAACTCGTCAACTTGTGCGGTTGCGGCAATTGCGGCCTGAGTTGCTTGCGCGAGAGAGGCAAATTTCATACCTTTAAGAAAGCCGTCAACTGTTCACCATTTGCAGCAACTGAGCGTAAGCTTGGTTTTCCGTTGTGACCTCATCGATGAGGTTGGCTTGCAAACCGTCGGGCATCGCAAAAAAGCATTGCCCGCGCATTGTTTCCGGCGCGACCGCTCGGTTGCGAAGCACGACGGAACGGAACGTGTTGAACGCCGTTTGAACGTACGCCTGCATTGAGTCGCGTTGAGCTGGCGTCAAGGAAGGCCCGTGGCCGGCGGCTTTCAGGTCGCCTTCCGTGTTGGTAATGGGTTGAAACTCCATGCCGGCCGCAGACCAGGCGCGCGAAGTGTCCACCCATGGAACCAAAGTTCCGATTGATCCGACCGACGCGGACGAACTGGCCATTATTTTGTCGCAGTTCACTCCCAGCATGTACGCCGCCGAGTGCATTTCGTCATCAGTCCAAGCCACAGAAGGCACTGGGAGATTAAAAATTAGGTCGGCAATTTCACCGCAACCCGTGACAGATCCGCCCGGTGAATCGAATTCAAACCACACACCGGCACACCCGTTTTCAATGACGTCGTTGAGTTCTTTTTCAAGGTCGTCGTAGGACGTGTTTCCGCACGATTTGACAATTGAAGAAAGCCCCTTTCCTAGGACGCCGCAAACGTGAATGTGCGCAATGCCAGCGCCGTCAATGAACATCGGGCGACGCGGATTCACAAACTCATCTAAATCCATTCCGCTGTCTTCCGCTTTGACGCCGTACGCGGTGCCGAGTTTAGACTCTAGCAGCATTCGAACCGACGCGTGACCGGCGGGCGTGATATGCCACGGCTTAAAGTTGACCTGTTCAATCAATCGTTGGAGTCGCATAATTTCCTGTCTGTTCCATTTCACTTCCGTCAGCATTTTGATTTGGGTCGCCTTGATCCGGCGGGTTGCCGTTTGGCGTGATGATTCCAAAATCTGCGATGGGAATGCCGTACTCAGTCGCAATTTGCCGTTTAAGCTGCGCTTCGTAAGCACGATCGCGGTAATGCTCCTCAATGGTCTTTCCTCGCCAATCCTGAATGTCTGCCATGTTGGCCGAACCCATTTTGTAAGCTTCGCGGGCGTTTTGAGCCGACCAGCCGTCATCCGCTGTCAACTTGGCGGCATGAGTGAAACGCCATTTCAGGAACCCGCCGATTTCGCCGGAGTACGGCGGCAGGATTCCCAGTTTGATCGCTTTTGAGATCGCGTATCCCACACGCCGACGGGCGACGGTGGTCAGCAAGCGTTGACGACGTTCAATGGCGCGGTTCACTTTGTCGATAACCACTCGGACATTTGCGCCCGAGGCATCAAATCGGTAAAAAAATTCGGGCGGCATTTGAGCCGACAGCAGCGCGTTGCGGATTAGCCATTCGACAAGGCGTTCTTGCGCTTGGCTTGGCGTGGTTGGTGTGAGCTGCTCCAGCTTTTGGCCTGAGTCGGCTTTGAAATACCGAATCATGCCGCCGACCATTTCTTCATACTGAAGCTTTGCGCGTTCTACAACGCCTGTGCCGCTGAGGTCGTCCGCACCGCCAACGCCAGGCAAACCAAGGGCGGACGCCGGATCCATGGGATTTTGAAACCCGGTGTCGTTGTATTCCATCAACCCGATTGACGCGGCAATGGCTCCAGCGGTCTTGATGTAGCCTTGAACTTGAGACAGGTCGCGCAGATCCAACAAAGCAGCCGTCCAAGACGGAAACCCGCGCACCTGATCGGCTACCTTTGTGACCCGAAGAAAGTCTACCGAGTTTGCTGGGTAGATGCGATCATCCGCGGCGGTGATGCCGCGCACCGCGTAGCCAATGGCGCGGTTTTGGTCGTTGAGAATTATTCCATTGTAACACCGACGTCCCTTGAACGGGCCGGTTTCAACCTTGGTGTCGTCGTTGCGCAAACCGAGTTGATGCCACGCAATTTGCTGTAATTGGGGAAAACCGGATTTGGCTTCCGTGTAAAGCGTGGTTGCATCTCCATCGCGTGTCAGTTGGGTGCAATCCAGCTCGATTCCTTCAGAAAACGAACCGCCGGAAACGTACGCAATCGGCATCCACGTTTCGTTAATCCATTCCTCAGCCAGCGCGCCCCAGCTTCGATCAATACCGCAGAACCGCGCCTTCCATGGTCCGCCGACAAAGGTTGAAAACTCTTCGGTGGCCCCGTGAATTGGGCCATAATTCCAGTAAAGGCGGTTTGAGCTGGAAACAATGTTGCGCCATTCGCTTGGCGTAACCTCGACATCAATGCGCTGGTTGTGTTGCTGCCAAAAGGGCCGCACGCCGTACCAACCCGCTTGAATGAGGCGCGGATTGTTTGGGTATGTGCCGCCCGAGTTTGCTTCAACCTTGGGTTTTCGGAATGCCGATAGAAGTTTTCCGAACATGTTATCTGAAGAAAGCAACCGCGCGGCGCACCGGCGTTGTGAGGCCACGGATTTTGTGATCGATGGCCATTTGGCACAGCGTCATAAGTTGAGCAGGCGTCAACATTGAGTCCGTGCGGAAATTGAATGTGGTGCCGTTAACGCTCGACGACACCAGCGAGCCATCCCCAGCGGCGACAATTTCAAATTGTGCGTCTCTCAGCGCGCGCAGCTCCGCCATGTCGCGCGCGATAAAAACGGGGAGTAAAGAGAGATAGTCGACATCGTCCGCCATGCCTTAAGGCGTATCGTCAACCGCAGGCGTGAACCCGCCCGAGCTTACCCTGTCGGAATAAATGCCGAGCACGTAACACATGGCGACCAATTGCGCTTCGGCATCCCAAAGATGATTGGCGCCGACTTCGACGTAACGAAGTTCGATTTGTTTGGTTTTTTGGTTCACTACCTCGCGCAGCGCCTCGCCTTGCATGTGTTTCCGCCACAGCTCCGGCACGTCCTTTGGAAACTCAAACGCGGGCGGGCCTTCGGCGCGTAAACGAACCAATTGGTCTTTGATTTTGCGGTTGCTCCAGTTGTAATAACGAGCCGCCGGAGCGTTAATCTGCGTTGCGTTTTTGTGGTATTTCACCGGGGAAATAAACCGCCGAAACGAGACGCCTTTTCCCACATGAAGAAAGCTCTCTTCTTTTGAACCACGCATGGCGGTCCAGTTGAATTTTGAGCAGTCGTCGTACGACGCAACACCAAGCCAACCGCCCGCGTCCAATAACACCAAAGGATCGGGCGCTTTCAAACGCAGTTGGAGAGCGCGTAATTCATCCCGATGGAATAGACGCCCGGTCCAAAGCAATTTGCTCGAACCATCCGTGCGGATAGCGCGCGCCACAACCCAAAACCCGTCTTGAGCACGGTCGCAACTGATGATGCGGTGCGTTTCAGCCTCCACTTTGCGACCATCGGCAAAGTCCTCCATGGAATAGTCGCTGGCTTTCAAATCGACCTCGACAACTTCGGCTTCGATGCGCGAGGGCTCAGCCAGGCGCTGCATAGTGAATGTTGACCGCGCTTCGGGATTGCCTTTTTTACGCTCGCGTTCCGCAAGGATGAATTGGCGGACTAGATCGACCCAAGCGACCCAGTAAATGCCCATGCTCGGAATTTGGCGCGACCTCCAACCGGGAATGTGAGTATTGCCGTCAGATTTGTAAGACGCTCGCAAAGCCATTGCGCGCCGAGCCGCCGGAGTGTCTGGCGTTTCGTGACCGCACCCCAAGCAAATGTGACGCACGGTCTCGGTGAGGGCGGACCAATCCCATTTTCCGGCTTTTGTTTTGGTCTCCTCCCACCGAATCGAGTTCCACTCAAACCGCTGCCAGTTGTTGCACGCTTCACAGGTGTAGCCCCAACGGAAGATTTTCCCAGAATCGAACTCTTCAACCAGGTCGTGATCAGCGGCGGGCCCTTGAGAAAGAAAAAGTGATTTGCGAATGGGACGATCGTGGTGCCGCTGTTTGAACTGACGGATCATGTCGCGATTCCAAAGCCAGACCTCGTCAGCAATGCCCCATTGAAGCGATTTTTCTTGAAGACTCGAAGTGTTGGCCGCGCCCAAGAATAAAGGCATGTGCGGAAAAATGATTCCGCGCTTGGTGATCAGCGAAGTGTCGTTTGGAAGAAGGACGTTGACCGGGTCGCAGGCTTTTAGGACCGGAGACAAACGAGAATTCACCCACGCCAGCACGGTGTCTTCGGTGTTTCCGAAGAAACCGGTTGGTCCGGGTTTTACCGAAACAACGTAACAGAGTAACGCCTCGATAAGGGATGTTTTGCCCGCACCTGGCGAAGCAAAGCAGGTGACCTGAGTGACGGCGTCGTCACACCAGTCGTTGATTACGTCGTTCCACCACGGCGCAAGCGAACGCACAAAGACGCTAGATTTGTCCGAGTGGGGAAATTTAACGTGAGCTTCCATCCATTCCAACGGCGTCAAATTTGGCGTGCCGAGGATGAACTTTCCCCAGTTGCAAAACTGTAATGAGCCAGCCCGTTGACGAGTTTTGGAGTTAATGTGGACCATATATCAACCATTGACCTTTCAAAACTCATTGGAGTTACACCCCGGCAAATAAGCAGATTGACGACAGACGGAGTGATTGCGCCCGTTGGTAAAAAACTCTGGGATGCGGAAAAAACGATTCCGGCTTATTGTCAATTTTTGCGCGAAGGGCGAAAACTGAACCAACACGCCACAATCGGCGACGAAGATGAGGAAGGGGAAAACGCGGTTGCCGTGCGCATCAAAAAAACGAAGCGAGAGATTAGGCTGCTCGACTTGAAGATTGAAGCGGAGGAGGGGAGATTAGTGGGGCGCGACGTAATTTTGGACGACGTAAAGACGGCAGCGGCCTTGATTGACGCGGAATTGAAACGGGCGGCTAGCGACATCGTGAGCCAGGGAGCGGGATTAGCTCAGGCGGCGTTGCAACGAGTGGTCGCGGATCGCGTGAATTTGTTGGTAAACAGGCTTCAAATTGTGCTCACGCCCAAGCTTCCCCCGCTACGCAACGCAAAAAAGAAGGCAAATCCCAAAGCAAAACCGCGTAACTCGGTAAAAAAACGCGCCAAAACAAAATCACCGGTTCAAAAAAATACGGACTAGGCATTTTTTTACAGGTTCGCGCTCGAAATTACCAAACGGTCGGC
>Ga0209085_1000787_pt1 | contig 22054 bp, 21 predicted proteins | sample C_131016_EF_Meta_FD_187310 | JGI IMG/M metagenome (GOLD analysis project Ga0209085, IMG submission 187310) | Freshwater microbial communities from Lake Croche, Canada to study carbon cycling - C_131016_EF_MetaG (SPAdes) (version 2) | ecosystem: Environmental > Aquatic > Freshwater > Lake...
ATTTCTGTGTGACTGGGTCAAAGCTGGCAGTGACTTGATTGACTGTCGGTAATGGTTTGATGTTGAGTGATTTGCTGCCATTAGATACCAATGATTGGTTGGTTGAACCCGGATTGATATTTAAGCTGAAATTTTTGATTTGCATGCCACCCAAGTCTGATATTTTCAAGTCTTTCCCATTGATGACTGAGACGGTGATTTGTTTGATTCTGGACTCTGGAAATTTGGTCGCGTCCTGAAGCGAGGTCAAATAATCTTGTATCTTGGTTTGCAATCTGTTCGCCAAATCATTCATAGGCGTATTGCTGATCGGTGTGATATCTCCCAACATTTGCGTGGGGAAGGTCGTATCGCCTAAAGTCAGGTTGAAGGATTTAAATTCATCGCCTAATGCAGACGTATCCATGGGATAGCTGACATTGGAGACTTGCAAGTAGCTCGGGTATACGGTTCCTGTGGAACTGGGTTCTTTGTAAAAACTGGTTTCAGCAGACCCCTTTTGAAGCCCCGCGTAATAGGTTGCACCTGGAAGCGTAGCGTCATAGCTATCGTTGGCATTGAGCTGCATTTTTCCAATGAAAAAACCTGCAGCAACAGCGCCAGCAGGCACTTTTTCTTCCATTTTCAAGCCGCCTTTGTCCCAGGTCACTTTAAGGTTCGCTGCACCTGGCACACCACCGAATGCCGTTTGCACTGCCGTTTGTATGCTGGAGGCAAACCAATCGGTGTCGCCAGGGTTGTTGGGATTGAATGTTGCATAACTGTGTGTGCCGTTGGCATCAGTCAAGTCAGGAAAAATCGCTGCTGAAAATGGAATAGTGAATGAAACTGGCGTGTTGGTCGGGCTAGGTGTGATGGACACATCCAGACTTTTGAAATGCGACAACAAACTTTCTTGGTTCAAACCCATTTCGAAAGGACTGGCTGCAAACGCAATGTTTTGCAGACTGATGGTTGAAGGCTCTGTCATCAGCGTTGGATCAAGCAAAGGAATGTCACCGCCGATACGTGCCGTCAAACTCACGTCCCGAATGGGATTACCGCTGGTGTCTTTGAACACCAATTTCGTAGGGTCTGCGTCATCTACAGAGACTGTGACTTTGGTGACATCAAATAAGGCACCATCGTCAGTCAACGCACTTTGCAACTTGCTAGTCAGTTTGGTGGCAAACGTGTTGAGGTTGCCATTAGGGTCAATGTCAACGGTAGAGATATTGATCGGACTCAATCCATCGATAATGAAAGATAAAGCGGTGTAGTCGCCTTTGACAGGCGTAGTCGACAAGCCAACCAATGCTTTAGAGTTTTCAAATTTATTGGGCTTACCAATGCTGATGGCACTCAGTGTCAGCGAGCTCACAATAGATGCTGGGTCATTGCCATCTGTGATGCGAATTTCACCTTGTTTGGTGGCATCGTTATAGTTTTGTAAATTGACAGTGACTTTAGAGGCTGCCGCGTCTGTGTAACCCAATTCATCGACCAAATCCGCTTGAATGTTGCTTTGCAATGCACTGACCAGGTCTGTCATCGGCTTGGCGCCCAGTGTTTTGCCCAGATCGATTTTTCCTGACACTTGTTTGCCACCAATGGTGAATGCGTAGCCCTTGAACTCATCAGGTTGTGGATCATTACTGAACCCGACATTCGACAGCACACTGCTGCTTCCTTTGAGTTGGCTATTGATTTTGGCAACCACTTGCTCATAGGTCATGTTGTTGTCATCCAATTGGATGGTGCGGGTTTGCGTCAACGTGCCATCTTCGAGGGTAGAGGTGATTTGGAAATTTTGTTGCGCTTTGAAGTTAAACAATTGCTCATCACCGAATTTGCGGTTAATCACATTGGTCAGTTCTTTGGCAATTTGTTCACCATTCAGCACCAAATCATCATTGCCGTTTTTCAAACCAGCCAGATGCTCCAGGCCAATACTCACAGGTTTGCCTGAGCCGTCAATATCGATAGAGAACAAATCTTTCAAATCACTGGGCCTTAAGGTGGTGAAGTCAACCCCTGCCAAACTGCTCAAACCCAGCACACTTTCACCCGTCACGGTTGCGGCCAAGGATGTACGTAAATCTTTCAAGTCATTGAGCGCAAATTTTTGTGTCTTGACGTTCGTTAATAAATCAGCAACTTCATTTTCAGGTTTGAGTTCGCCGTACTTATTGACATACAGCGGTTGTCCATCTGAGTTGGTGGCTTGCTGCAAAGCGGCCGCGACCAAGGTGTCTCCCACATAGACATAGGTTTGCCATTTGTTGGTGGGGTCTGTTTGGCTTGCGTTTTGTGATTTGGCGTAATAAATAGTCGCCAGGTAACCGTTTCCGCCCTTGTCATACACCGTCATCGCTGTACTTTTGTTATAGGTGGCAGGGTCGTTGCGGTTAAACGGTTTAACGATCAAAGGCGCGTCTGCAGGGAAATTCAATCCGAGTTGGACTGAGCTGGTTTCTTTGGCCATTCCTACTGTTTTTTGTGGAATGGTGAGCACGTTCATGTCGTTGAGATTGGCCTTACCGGTTGAATCCACGGTTGCCGCCATCAAGCGTTGGCCAGCGGCGTTCACCACGTTGTACTGGTCGTTCATCATGAACGTGCCGTTGCGGGTAAAAATATCTTGAAACCCGTCAGCAGATTTCAGAGGGAAGAAACCCGATCCAGAAATAGCAAGATCCAATGTATTGGAAGAAAAATTCAAATTTCCTTGACCAAATTCTTGTGTCACACCTTTGAGCGAAACACCTTGACCAATGGTTGCACTGGCTTTTTGCAACGGTGATGTTGCAAAAATATCTCCGAAGTCTGCACGACTGCGCTTGAAACCCACAGTACTCGCGTTGGCAATGTTGTTCGATGTCACGCCCAATTGCGCGGTCGCTGCATTCAAGCCAGTGAGAGATGTAAAAAATGACATGTGTTAACTCCGTTGTATGCGTTGAGCAGATGATTAATAAGCGATGCGCTTGACGTCAGCCATGTTGACGCTCTTGCCGCCGTCCACTTCCAAAATCCAAGCGTTGTCCGCAGTGCCGGCGTTGGATACGCTTCTGACGGTTGCCAATGCATTGACTGTTGGTTGCAAAGCTTTGCCCATGCTGCTGGCCAAAACTTGCATGGTGTAAGTGCCGTCGGGCATCAGGGCGCCCGCATCGCTGTGACCATCCCAAGTGATTTTCATGGTGCCCAATGGTTGTGCACCAAATATCTGTTTACGTACCTGTTGGCCTTGGTCATTGAACACCAACATCTGTACGCCATCGGCGCCCGTTGGTAAGTCGACGTTCGCTTGAACGGGTTCACCGCCTAACAATGTCAAAGGACCATTAGGTACTGCGACACGGCGACCAATCAATGCAGCACCAGCCAGCATCTTGTCGCCGTCCAAACTCTTGACCATCGTCTCCATGCTGGTCTTCATGGAGTTGGTTGCTTCTAACTGTGAAAACTGAGCCAACTGCGCCACGAATGCCTCGTTTTTGACTGGATCTAAAGGGTTCTGGTTTTTCAATTGAGTGGTAAATAAAGTCAGAAATGCACCTTGATCCATGGCGTTATTGGTGGCCTTTACCTTGTTTTTGGCGACATAGTCTTCGTAGCTGACAATGCCGTTGGGCAAAGGTGCTTTGGCTGTAGTGGTTGTCATATCAAACTTCTTTCACGGTTCAAGATTTGGTGATTTCAAGGGTACGCATCATCAGTTGACGCGCTGTATTAACGACTTCAACGTTGTTTTGGTAAGAGCGTGAGGCGGCCATCATTTCCACCATCTCCTGCATTTCATTCACGTTAGACAAATACACATAACCCTTTTCATCTGCAGAAGGGTTTCCTGGGTCATAAATGCTGCGTATAGGGGTGGGATCGTCCACCACCTGATCCACTTTCACGCCGCCTAAGTAGGGAAAGCCTGCGTTGGTAAATTCATCTTTGACCAAGGCTTTGAAAACCGGTCGTTTGGCACGAAATGCTTCACCTTCGGTTTTCGCCACCGTAGACGCGTTGGCCAAGTTGGACGCGGTGGTGTTCATGCGCACCAGTTGTGAATTGAGGGCGGTGCCTGCGATGCCAAACACACTGTCAAGTGTTCTCATGGTTTATCACTCCCCTTTCAAGGCTTTACGGATACCACTGATGCGGTTTTCCAAAAAATTCAATGTGGTCTGGTAATCAGCTGCTGCTTGACCGAACTGGGCCTGCTCGACGCTGATCTCTACGGTGTTGCCATCAAACGTACTGTTGAAAGGCACACGAAAGCGTTTGCCGTCATCAGGCTGCTCTTCCAATGCGGCGTAATGCTTGGCATGCGTGGCAGAGATGTACTCGCGACTGGTTTCTTTGAGCATGGCTTTGAAGTCCAGCTCTTCGGCTTTGTAATTGGGCGTGTCTGCGTTGGCGATATTGCGTGACAGCACTTCCAAGCGTTGGCTGCGTACGCCAAGTGCTCGCTCATGGATGCCTAATGCTCCGCTGAATAAGTCCATCACACCTCTCCCATGTAGTAGTAACCGCCGTTTTCACGACACCTGAGGCTCAAGTTGAGAAGCCTGCGGTCGATACTTGCAAGTTGTGTGCCATCTGTGTGTATACAGATGATGCGTACGTCATCCGATGAACGGGCGGCAACAGTTCACCACCTCGTTTTCATGTCGGCAAGGGCTTGCCGCTTAACGCACGTAATCCTGATTTAAATAAGCACCGATACGCAAAGCCTGTGTACGGCTGACAGCGTTAGCTTGAACTGGCAGGTTGACAGGAGACGGTGTGTTTTGCGCAACCATAGAGAAGTCATGCTTGCCTAAACGCTCGAGCGCATTTTGATAAAGACCTTGCATGATGGAATTGCGGGTGATGGGCGCAGATTTGTCACGGTTGACATAGAGTTGTGTTGCTTGCGAACCGGCAATATTCAAATTCGCATCTGGTGCTTTTTCGCGCCGCGCTGCCGGTGTCAATACTGTCAAGTACAAATCATCCAAACTGGTCGGTCCGCCACTTCTCAAACCGGTTTCATCAAAATACTTGGACACCATGTCCAGTTGTTCTAATACGCTGTGACCCAATATGGCCTTGGGGTTGCTGCCAAAACCCGCGCTGGCTGCCCCGCGATCTGGGCCGTCGCAAAACTGGATGATGCCGTGGCATCGGTTGTTCGTCGCTTTCGGGTTCATGCCATCGCTTTCCATCAGCGTCAATCTGGCAAAGTCATCGGGTGCGAACTGGTAAGTGCGCGACATATTCAATATCTTGTCATACACTTTTTGTTTGTCTTCAGCAGGAATAAAACCTTTGGACACGGCTCTGTCGAGCGTCTTTTGTAACACTGAATGGTTGTGATTGGTATTCAAAGGCGATTTGTTCAACAAGGACAAGGCCTTGGGCTGGGTCGCTTCATTGGCAGACAACACGGTTTGAGCGCTGGCGGCCTGCGAAGCAGAGGAAGTACCTGTCGAGGCCAAGGCCTGCGGATTCAGCACCGATAAATTCAATCGCTGGCCTGGAAATATCCTGTCTGGGTTGCTGATGCCATTGCTGCGTGCTACTTCCTGGGCCAGTCTTGCGGCCTCGTTGAATGACACTGGGCGACCGATGGCCTGCATTTGGTTTTTCACAATGCCTGTCAGCGTGTCGCCGTCTTGAACAGCCACACTGGGCACACGCGGATTCAATATCGTCGAGGAATTGACACTGGCTCGGCTTTGCAGTTGCGCCAACGTCTGGGCAAAACCAATGCGTGCCACATTGGCTTCGACTGTTTGTCGCGCCGTCATGTTTGCACTATTAGGAATTGCAAAATTGGTCTTGACGAGTGCTTTGGGATCTATATTGAAGTTCATCAGGCGCTCAGCAGGTTGAAATTTGGTTGGCATCGAAATTGCATCGGGTATGAACCTGACGCCAAAAACGTCAAAACTTTCACACTCTTGGAGACTATCTTGCAAATGCTGTGCCGAACTTTTCAAACAGGAAAAAATTCTGGACTGATCGCCTTGGGCTGCGCTGTCTTCTTAATGGGGGCTGACTGGTCTGCAGCGGATGCGCAAAATGCGCCTCCTGCCAACGCCGGTTGGACGGCAGTAGAACAAGGTGCCCGCCAATTTGTGATGGATACCTACAAGCTGGAAGCACCATTGGTGACCATACAGCCGATGGACAGTCGCATCAAAATAGAAGTCTGCAGCCAAGATATCGTGTTTGACCAACCTTATGGCAATAAGCAAAGCGTTCGCGCACGTTGTGCGCAACCTGCCTGGCAGCATTTTGTGATGGTGCAGGTCAAGTCAGGACTTGGCGCTCAAATTGCAACCGCCACTCAAACAAACACCGTCAACAAACTGGTGTGGGTTTCCACCCAATCCATCAAACGCGGTACTGTGGTGCAGCCCGGTATGTTCAAAAGCACTGAAGTCAGTGTGCCAGCCCAAGAAACCCGTTTTGTCAGCGATGAACGCGAATTGGTCAATACCGAGCTCTTGCGGGATTTGCCCGCCAATACACCGCTCAAAATGCAAGATTTGAAAGCCTCTGCTTTGGTTCGTCGCGGTCAACAGGTCACGGTTGCAGTGGGCGGTGAAGGAAAAGGGTTTTTGATCACCGTCAAGGCCGAGGCTCAACAAGATGGTCTACTGGGTGAACAAATTCGCTTGAAAAACCCTGAATCGGGACGATCTTTAACTGCTGTGGTGACGGGTGTCAACATGGCACGTGGCTTGTAAAAGAATACTAAAGAAACAATTAAAAATATGTTTAAAAATCTTTCAACCCGCCCTCAAGTTCAATATGCTCGCGTCGATACTAACGATGTCGAGTCATAAGTTTTGCACTCACCTTTGTTAACAAGGATTCAACATGTCTGATCCCATTTCCTCAAACCAAAGCAGAATTTCTAGTTCAAATTCAGCCTCTCGTACCACTTTGGACAAACTGAATAAAAAACCAGTGACTGTCAAAAGTGAATCCGGCACCGAAACCAAAGCGCCCGCCAAGACGCAAGGAAGCGATTCTGTGAACCTCAGCAATGTCAAAGATCGCATCGATGCTCAGCCTGACTTCGATCGCTCAAAGGTCGACGCCATCAAGGCCGCTTTGCAACAAGGCAACTACCCGGTCAATCCGCGTCGCATTGCCGAGAATTTTGTTGCACTTGAAAACATGATCAAAGGCTGAGTGAGCTCCTATGACTGACACCACAACGCTTGATCAATTTGAAACGCTGAAAGAGGCTGATGCATTGGTTGATCAGTTGGAAACATTGCTAGAACGCGAGTTTGAAGCATTGAAAGTTCAGGATCTGGATCAGTTTGAAATCCTTTTAAGTGGCAAGAACCATTTGCTGTCAGCGTTGACCCAGTTGACCGGGGTGAATCAATTCGCAGATGCAGACAAGCTGGGTCCCCACTGGAATGAATTCCGTACGCGCATGCTCAGTTGCAGAGATATGCACCGACGCAATGAAATTCTCATCATGCGCAAGCTGGATGCGATTCGCGGTGCACTGGAAAGCATGAACGTACAAAATCCGTCCAGTTCTGTCGAGATCTACGACAGGCTCGGACAAATCAAACGTATTCGTCGTTTAAGAAACTTTGCCGAAGTCTGAAGCCGTGGACGGTTTGCTTGCAGACTTCATTTTTTCGTCTCCGGGCTGCATGCCCTTGAGCCAATAGACCCAAGACAAAATAACAGCGACAGCTGTGTACATGTCCTGCGTGATCTCCTCGCCCACATCCAGCTTGCTGAGTAACGCCAATAGTTGTGGATCTTCAGCCACATAAATACCTTGTCGCTTGGCTTCCTGAATGATTCGGTGCGCCAACTCGGCTTCGCCTTTGGCTACGACGCGTGGCGTTTTACGCTGACCGTATTCCAGGGCAATGGCTTCAAAAGGTGTTTTCATGCTTGCATGCTCAGGCTCTGGTGTCAATCACAGAACCGCGGGTACCTGCGGATTCCACCGTACGCACCAAAGGTCTGGGCGCATTGAATATTTGAAATGACTGCAAATTCAAGCCAGCGGCACCAAGTTCAAGCCCGAGTTCACCGGCGCGTTGTTGGGCCATACCAGCGACTTCGCCACGCAAGGCCCACATCACCAGATCCACACCCGTACCTTGCGTGATGGTGGTGTTGAGCCAAATTTCACCTAATGAGGAACTGCGCGAATGAATATCCACTGTCAGTGGCGGTTCTTCTTGGTTGGGTTTGCGCGCGGGTTTTTGAAAATGTAAATCTACCGGTTCATGGTCTATGAATGGCAACACCACATGCAAAGATAACTCTGCATTGAGCCACTTTTGCGCACTTTGCACCTGAGCCGATTCGAGTTCACGCACCGCTTGCTCTAGCTCGCTTGTGTCCTCTTTCTCTGTACCTTCCAGTGTTTCTTGCTGAAGTCTGGCCATTATTTGCTTGATCGCACTTTTGGGATCATCTTGTGCAGGTAAGCCTTGAGCCAACAGGTTTTCAACACTTTGGGCTTGGGCGGACACCAGGCGCTTGAGCGTGGTCGGGTTCATTTGCGCCAGCGATGTTCGTTGTTGTAATAAGCGCTTGACCATGTCAGAAAATTCACTTTGCCCCCTGAGCAGTCCCATACCAAGGTTGGAGATCAATCGGGTAAAACTTTCAAATCCACCTGGTTGCGTCAACAACATTCCCAGGGTGGTATTGCCACGCATTTGCAAAATGCCGGCTTGTTGATTGAGACCGAAAGCAGCGGAGGCGGGAGTGGCGCTTGAGGTTTGTCCGTTGGGATAGGCCTGAATCAAAAAACCCCAGCCGCTGGCGTTTTGGGACACCCGCAAAAAAGGCTTGTCGCCCTCTTTCAAAACCCAACCGTTGGGCAATTCAAATGAAAAATCTTTCAACCACAAGCGTATGCGTTGATCACGGACCTCTGCGACAGCTTGCACAATTTGTCCGTCGCGCAATCCTAATTGTTGCGCCACAGGCGTCTGCACCCAAAGAGGACGTGCCTCCATTTGAACAGCCGGTACTCGGCTGCTCGCAGAAACCATATCGGGACCGAGCATGGGTCATGTCCTTTTATAACGACCCGTGTCGGTGGAACATCAGGGGTAGCGAACCCACCCGCGTTTCGGGTCTTGCAAACCCATATTGTGCCCTGAGCTGTGGGCAGCAGCGCCACCGCCGCCGGTCGGGTTTGCGGGTGTCACCACGGCAGCTGCGACAGGGGCTACACCGTTGGATGCGGTGACCGTAGACATCTCTGCAGCGGGTGCGACTGGCAGCAATTTTTTGGATAAATGAAATTGGTCTGGCATGGATAAGGTGGAGCCCATCACCAAAGATTTGGCATTGCCCTTGGGAAATGCCTTGGGGTTATTTTGAATCACGGCATCACGCAATACCTCTGTGCGCAAAGGACTGGCAGGATAAAATTTTTGAATGATTTTTTCCAAGGTATCACCAGAACGGGTTTTATAGCTGGCCATGTCTGGCAACCCGCTTAAGTCCTTGGCAGGAACCGCGGCGGGCTTGGCCGCAGGTATCTCCACAGACGTCACATCACGGGCAGACACAGCCTCGGTTTTGGACATATTTTTTTTCACTGCCTCTGGCTTGGCTTTTTCAGGGGCTTTGTTGGCCTCTTTGTCTATTAACGAAGCAGGGATTTCCAAAGGCGGTTGTTTAGAAGACTCATTGGCCGCAGCCACGTTTGCAAACCCGCTAGACAAGACTGCAATGAACAAGATAAACCGAAAAGCTTGAGACAACGACATGGAAAACTCCTTCAACAATTCAAGGCATATAGGGGACAGCTATCCATTGGGACGTGGTGCTGATTTTGGCCGAAGTTTTTAATTTCAGTTCGGCAGAAAATTCATTCACAGACACCACCTCAGCCATCGCTAAACTGTCGAATGCGCGCGGCTCCAAGGCACGTGAAGGCAATTGTTGTTTATCGGTCAACACCATGCTGGTACCTACCTTCAACCCGCTGCCACTGCCTCCGGCAATGCGAACCATATCATTGCGGACTTTCAAAACCTCAAATTGCGGCACGCGGCAAGACAACACACGCTCCATACCTTGGACCATGTACTGCAGTGCTGACTGGATTTGTGCAATCACCACTGGCTCCAAAGGACGGCTGCTACCAGGCACTGTTTGCGGCTGGTTGATGGTAATTTTCTGGTCACTTTCATACACTGTTAAACCTAGTGTGCGAGATGTCAGTTGCCAGTGAATATCGTATGTGTTCATTAAGTAAGCATTGTCTCGGCTAGGCGAGATACTTATTCTCAATAACCAAGGCACATGGTGCTCGCCTTGTCCCACCAGCAGTCTCTCGTAGGTGTCACTCGCAGGCTTGCGGTCATTCAAGTGCCAGATACCGGATTGCTGACCTGCTGCGAACGCATGTTTACGAAGTTGAAATTCAATCTGTTGGGCTTCAAACTGAAATGCGACCGGCATTTGCACAGTCGTTAGGTCCCAGGTCAGCTGATGCCATACTGAAGCTCTGCCTGATTGTTTACAGCCGTTAGGTGGCAAAGGTTTGCTGCTTTCAACACTGAGACCTCCGGCTTGAGAAGCTGAATCCATGTCGCGGCCATAAGCCATGACCCGAATACCTCTGACTTCCATGCCTGTCACAAAGCTACTGGCTTCTCTCAGCACGCCGCGACCATCAATGAATGCGCTGGCTCTGACCTCTGTCGGACCTTCCATGGCACGCAACACCAAAGCTTGACGGATTGCATCCAATCGCTCTTCCGGGCTCAATACATCTGCCATGGCTGGACATGCCAGGCCGATGCAAACAGTCCCGATAAAACGCATGAAATATCGCATATCCATCACCACTTATTCAAACCGTGGATTAGCGATTGCTGCGGGATGCGACTTGGGTCAAATACAGCATACGCAGATCTTGCACTGCATTGCGGTCCAATGACAGCGTGGTTTCATACGTGTCGTCGCCCACAGGTGTGATGCTGACCAAGGTGGCACCATAAATCACACCTTCGACGCGGGTGCGGAAAGTGTCGTTCAATACGGTCATGTCCGCCACCGTGGTGGTCGCATCCAATTGTTGTCCGTAGACCTGTTCAGTCAGTGCACGGTATGCATCAAGTTTGGATGCACGAATGGCAAGCAATCGCTGCTGGGCAGGATTTTTATGGTTTTGGATACTGATCACGGCATATCCTGTAGCGACCATGGTTTCTTTACGCTCAAGCATGGGCGTGATCATGGACGCAGGTGCGGGCTCAGATGCGGTTTGCATGGATTTGGGTGAGGCCGCAGGCGCCGGAGAAGCCACTGTGATAACTGGTGCGGGTGCTGCGGCATAGGGGCGAATGGATTCGCAGGCAGTCAAAGAAGCCATCGCTACAAGGGTCAATGTCAAACGGTAAAACATGGTGATTTCCTCTCGATATGAAACATGGCATGACTGGCTCATCCAGACACACCTGTTTCATGGGGTACATGCGAAGAATCGACCGCTTGTGCCTGTTCTTTAAAAACTATTCTGCATAGGTCGAATACTTTTGGCGACTTGCCAGTATCGTGTCATCGGCGACAATCTATGTTGCATGAAGTCGCAATCATTTTTCATCGGTACCAGTCCCATTGCTCAAGCTTTGCGCCGCTTGGTCACGACCATCGCCAACTCGAATGCCACCGTGCTTGTGACGGGTGAAAGCGGCACTGGAAAAGAACTGCTCGCGCGGTCACTGCATGAACAATCGGACCGTGCAGGCAGCGCATTTGTACCTATTAATTGCTCAGCCATACCCAAAGATTTACTCGAAAGTGAGCTCTTCGGACATCGCAAAGGTTCTTTCACGGGGGCTGTTGCCGATCGCGTAGGCCGGTTTGAATTGGCGCACGGGGGCACCATCTTTTTAGATGAAATCGGCGATATGTCTCTGGACATGCAAGTCAAATTACTTCGCGTACTGCAAGAGCGACTGATTGACCCGGTCGGCTCAACCCGACAAGTTCCTATCGACGTTCGTGTCATTGCCGCCACACATCGGGATTTAGAAACAGAAATTCAAGCTGGACGTTTCCGTGAAGATTTGTACTATCGTCTTAATGTGTTGCCAGTGGTGACACCACCTTTGCGCGAACGCAAACAAGACATTCCAGAGTTACTTCGTTTTTACGCCGAACACTACAAAGTCGGCCACAACCAAGCCGTCGGATTTTCCACTGAATTTTTAGAAGCCTTGGTGAATTACCCATGGCCTGGCAATGTGCGTGAATTGTGTAATTTGATCGACCGTTTCAGTACCTTGTATGCGGGACAGGTGCTGGACTTGCGAGCCATTCCCGCCAATTTATTGCCTAAAGCACTGGTGCCGGTGCAAGCGGAAATGCTTGAACGCAATGGTCCTGCTGTCGCTCAGGAAATGACCATGCCACCTGAGGTGTTAGCAGAAATGCAAGCGGCAGAACAGGTCGATGTGTTGATGGACCAACCTGAGCCCATGGACAACGAGATCGAAAGCATCATCATGCTGGCCCAAGGCATGCCGCACCTTCCGCCCGAGGGTTTATCTCTCAAAGACCGTTTGGCAGAAATTGAGCGCAACATCATCGAACAAGCCTTAGAGCGTTCACAAGGAAACGTGTCGCGCACAGCCAAGTTGCTGAACTTACAACGCACAACTTTGATTGAAAAAATCAACAAATACGAATTACGCACAGCCTGATCGATTGATAGGCTTTGATTCAACGGCTTGATCATCGCCCTCCCACAAGGCTCATCAGAGCGATGTGGCGAGGATAAAGATTTATTTAGGATCCTGGTTCAACACCGTGATGCTCATGCGACGGTTGCGCGGATCGAACTTGTCTTTAGGATTGAAAGGATCGGTGTCTGCCACGCCTTCGATGCGTTTGAAGCGTTCTTCCTTGATACCCTTTTTCTGCAAAATTTGACGCGTGGCTTCCGCACGATCCGCTGACAGCGACCAGTTGTTTTTACCCTCAGGGTTCTGGAACGGCACGGCATCGGTGTGACCGCGAATCGCCACCTGGTTGGGCATATCGGCCAACGATGCAGCAACTTCGCCGATCAACGCGGCTGCCTTGCCTTGCATACTGTTACCGCCACTGGGGAACATGGCGAAATCGGCCTTGTCAATGATTTCGATACGCAAACCTTCTTTGTCGCGGGAAATAGAAACCTGGTCCTTGATCTGCTCGAACTTTTTGTTCTCTGACAGTTTTTCCTTGATTTCTTTTTCCAGCTTTTCAAAGTTTTCTTTGTCTTGCTGCTCAGCGATTTCTTTTTTCTGCGCTTTGGTCAGTTTGTCAGGATCGTTGCCGCCCTCGCCCTGGCTCTTGCCCTCACCTTTACCGGTGCTTGCGTCCTTGGCTTCGTTTTCATTTTCTGGTGCAGGGTCGGTGTCCGGATTGGGTCCGCCCTCAGACTTTGGTGTCAATCGCTCAAGCAAACCGGTCTGACGCATCGCATAGGGAAAAGCATCTGGGTCAATGATGGAGCGGCCACCCAACACGCCGTTAGAGCCGGCCAGTTGACCGACAGGTGTCAAACTGTGGGAAGTAGGTTTGAAATAGTCAGCAATACTTTTGCGTTGATCGGCATTCGATGCGCCAAGCAACCACATCAACAAGAAAAACGCCATCATGGCGGTCATCATGTCGGCCAGCGCGATTTTCCAAGCACCGCCGTGGGCGCCGCCATGCCCGTCGGGCATTTTCTTGATGATGATGACCGGCGCCAGTGCCTCGGCAGCCTCGGGCGCCGCAGCAGGTGCTTCTGCTGGGGTGTCCGGCGCTGCGTCGTCGGTCGCTTCGGTCGGCTTGGCTTCTTCGTCAGCCATGTTTATTTGCCTCGCATGCCGTCAAATATTTCACCAAACGATGGTTGGTTATGGTGGTTGATCACCGATCGGGCGGCTTCAATCACCAATGGCATCGGGTGACCGTGCAAGTTGGCCACGATGAGTTGCTGCACACACTTCATCATCTCACCGTCTTCGTCAATGATTTGTGCAATACGCACGGCAAAAGGTCCGGCCACACCGTAGGCCAAAAACACACCCATGAAAGTACCGACCAGCGCACTACCGATCAAAGCACCCAAGACAGGTGGAGGTTGGTCAATTGCACCCATGGTTTTCACCACACCCAACACACAAGCCACAATGCCCAGCGCGGGTAAAGCACCTTCCATGTTGGTCCATACCGCTGCGTTCATCATTTCATGGTGGTGGTGGTTTTTAATCGAAGCCGTCATCACGTCTTCCACAGCGTATGGGCTGAGATTGCCTGAAGACACCACCATCAAACGGATGGTGTCACAAATTAGCGCCAACAGCGCATGGTCTTGTAACAAAGGTGGGTACTCGGCAAAAATCGCACTGGACTCAGGATTTTCAATATGCGGTTCAAGCGCCACGGCGCCTTCTGCTTTGAGCGTTTTCAATATTTTGGAGACCACCAAAATCACCGCCAAGTAATCGTCCTTGTGGTAGATGGGTCCTTTGAATACTTTGCCAGCCGAGCCGAAACCGGCTTTCACTGTGGCGGAGCTGTTACTGATCAATGAAGCAGCGACAGCCGCGCCACCAATCTGTGCAATCTCCCAAGGCGCTGCCTTGATCACAGGCGCCATATCGCCACCGTGCGCGACGAACACGCCGAACACTGCGACCATCAAAACTACCAGACCTACTGCTGCCATGTTCTTGCTCCACTGTTAAAGCAAACGGGGTCTTTTGACCCCTTCTGCCTTTTCAAACTGTACGCTAGAGTAACTGAAAAAAATTCTCAGCCTTTCAGCGTCAATCCCCAATCAATTCAACGTCATGCTTGGCTGAGACGTGCGAGGTATCAATGCTGGCACTGTTTCCCAAGCGCTTCTTATTTCAGTCATCAATCCTTGAATTTCATCAAGGGCTTCCAAATCATTATGTGCATTTACGTGCAACAAACGCCGCGTGACATAGTCATAAAGTTCATTCAAATTCTTTGCCAACTCGCCGCCCTTTTCAAAATCCAAGGCACCTTGCAAACCAAGCACGATGCGACTGGCGCGGGCAATGGATTTGTTTTTGTCGTCCAAACTCTTATGCAGGATGTGGCCTTTAGCGGCAGACATGCTTTCAATCAATCCATCAAACAGCATTTGAATCAGTTCAACACTGTTGGCCTTGGACACCCCGGTGCTGACCTTGACTTGACCGTAGGATTCGATGGCTCGCTGATTGGTTCTCATTTCATAGACTCCTGTGATTCAATATTTGACATTGAATGATTCGGAGCCATACAGCCTAACTTGAGAATGAAAATGAATTTGCATCATGTACTCACGCTAGAACAGGTTTGGCTTCTTGATTTACCGCTGATTCAGTCGGCGGTTCTGCCACAGCAGCGCTTTGCGCCAGCGTGCTCAAATCAGGTTGCAAATACGGCGCAGGTTCTGCGACTTGTGCAGGCTCAGTCTGCTGCGCAATAGCTATCGCTTCCTCAGGTGGCGGCAACTCATCGTGAGCCTCATCCTCAGGGTAAATCAGCAAGGTGGCTGAATAGGCTTCAGTCAGTCCAACACCTATGCGCGCATAAATCATGGCCGTCACCTGATCCAACGACTGTTGAATACGCAATAAGTCATCCGGATTGTGTGCAGCAAAGTCCACACCCGCTTGGTAAATACTGGCGAGATGGTGCATCGGCAGCCATGACTCCAAGGAACCACGCGGGGTAGGAATCATGCGGTTATTGGTTGGCACGCCAGCAGTTCCTGCCTTGCCATGCTTGTAGCCTTCCATGAAGACTTGTTCAATATGCTGACGCAAAACCGGTTCATAGTGAGGCTTGAGGGTGCCTACAAATTTTGCGTCCACACCAGGGACTGGAATACCGCTCATGGCATCCCACAGGCTTTTGCCAGACAACTCTCCGAACAAGCCATCGTTATACGTTTGTGGCAGATCGGGTTTGGCATAACTTTGGTAAATCACATTCACTTTGTCAATGATGTAGAGAATCAAAATAAATACCAGCAACAAACCCCAAGCGAAAAAAAGCTGGAAGAAGCTGTTCATGCGACCCTCCTAGTGGGTTTACTCTCTGGCCCTTCCCCTACTTGCAGGGTTCCGCGTAATTTTTTCACCACCGAAGAAAGAATCTGACTGACACGCGATTCACTGACCTCCAGTACTTCGCCGATTTCCTTCAAATTCAATTCTTCGACGTAATAAAGTTGCATGACCAGTTGTTCGCGCTCAGGCAGCAAGGCAATGGCATCGGTCACCGCCTCCATGAATTCTGCTTCTTCCACCATCACATCCGGTTGGTGTGAAGCATCATCCGCAATGCTCATCACTTCCTCTGTCACCACTTCCAGTGAATATGTTTCAAAACGACGGGCCTTGCCCCGTTCTCTTTGAAAATCTTCCAAGTCCTTGCCCATGTACTCGGCAATTTCAGCCTGGGTCGGTGCACGTCCAAGTTCAGAGGACAGTGCGTGCAAGGTTTCGTTATGTGTCTTGTTAAATGCCACCGCCGATCTAGGTAGAAATGACAATCGACGTACTTCGTCCAGCATGGCACCTCGCACGCGACTGTGTGCAAAGTTTTCAAAATCTACGCCTTTGGATGCGTCAAAAACCCTTGAGGCTTCCAACAAACCCATCATGCCAACTTGTATCAACTCATCGAGCTCCATATAAGCAGGCACTCGAGCCTTCAAATGCAGGGCAACACGCTTGACCAAGCCGAGATGAGAAAGCACCAGTTCTTCGCCTTGGGGGCGATTCTGGCTGTACATCTTCATAGGGGATAAGGTACGCATCATTGATTCACACTGCTTTTAAGCAGGCGCTCCATGAAAAATTGCAAACCACCCGACGGATGGTCAATGGGTCTTAACTGAGTGCAAAGCTCTGCCAGACGACGGAAATCACGAGCTGCAGCTGTACCAGGTGCCATTTCCATGACTGACTGGTACTTCTTCAGGGCTGCAAGCACCATCTCATCACGCTCGATTGCAGTCAAGTAGTGAATGGACTCGTTCAAGAACCTGACGCATACATCATTGAGTCGCTGGTAGAGCTTCCAACCTTGGGTCTGGGTTTCCACCAAATTAGGAACCAAGTAAATTTCATCCAGATGCATTTCTTGGGTCATCACTTTGATGGTCCCGTAGGCATCTGCAATAGAAGATGGGTCGTCCTGCACCACCACAAATCGACGATGACAGGCAGACAAAAACGCCAACACCGAAGGTGAAATACCGGCGGCAACATCAACAATCAGATAGTCCACGTTTTTGCCCAAGTTACTGAACGCCTGGACAATACTGGCCGCTTGAATATGACTCAATGCCGCCAACTCCTGCATACCTGATGCACCTGGAATCAACTGAATCCCTTGTCGCGTTTTCAAAGTAATTTCTTCTAATGTTTTTTGGCCGGCAAGGAAATGGCTGAGGTTGTATTCGGCGCGCGCACCTAAAGCTATTTGCGCGTTGGCCAAACCCAGATCAGCATCGAACAACATCACATCGTGGCCTCGTTGCGCCAAAGCCACTGCCAAATTAATCGACACGGTGGTCTTACCCACGCCGCCCTTGCCGCTGGCAATGCCTATGACTTCGGTTGTTTTTTGATTACTCATTGACTGCCCCTGTGTGCTGTGCCGCCAGTCGGCTGATTCTTGCTGAAGCCATGGCCATGGTGCTGCGAAAATCTTCCTGCGCACTTTCGGCATTCGCGACGGAGAGTTGGCCTAATGCCAAACCAACCAGTTCATCTATTTGTAGTTGGCGGCTCCAATCCCCCATGCGGTCGCCACGGCTGACGTGACTCACGCCGACATGACCTTCTGTCAATACTTGAATCAACGACCAAGGCTGAGTTGATTCATCAAGCTTGCTGATCATCAAACTTTGCCATTGGATATTTGGCGTTGACAATAAGCGTCGCAACAATGATTGGGATGCATCGGCAGGAATCACTACATGGAACTGCGCTGTTTGAGCGATCTCGGCTATTTCTGCTACCCGCTCTGCCATTTGTACACCTGGAGTATCTATCACTATGCATTTGCGCTGTCCATGCTCTTCTAGCAACAACTTCAACATGGTGATGTTGGTGGCGCGAAAACAGTCAACACCTGACTGTGCACTGAGCAACTGGGTTTGGTTCCATGCTCCGGCCCGTTGATCACTGAAACTGATGACAGCCACTTGTTCGCTGCCCAAAGTGACACTCGCTTGTTGCGCCATGCGCGCCACCATCAATGACTTGCCTGCACCTGAGGGTCCTGCTAACACATGCACCCCTGTATCTTGGACAGCGATATGTGTTTGCTGCATGGAATGACACAATTGGCGTCGAATTTCATCCATGGCAGGTTCAATTTCTTCAAAACTCTGAATGCTGTCAATCAATAACGCGCGCAAGGCTACGGGGATAGCGGCTTCTTGCAACGCATTTCTCAATGGATGCAGATGACGCGACAGACCGGCGCCTTGCCAGGCCATTTGTTGGCTGAGTTTGAATTCGCGGCGCAAAACAGACAGTTCTTCACGAACCATATCTACGATTTCTCGGCTGCGCAATTTGTCGCGTTCTTCTTGCGCCGCCATCAGTTTTTCAGTCAACCCTGTATCGATGACTTGCGCAGCGTCTTGTTTGGGATGGTTTGTTTCTGCCTCTATGGAAGCAGCTACCGCTGGGGTTTCTGCCACCAGCTTATTTTTCATAGTTGATGCCGCCACAAAGCCTTGCGATGACGGCGATTTAGGGGTTTTAGTTTTCTGCTTTTGGTTAGACATGGTTTGGTCAAGCACCTGTCCGAATGAAGAAGTGGTCTCTTCAAGCACTGGCTTGTCAGACAACGCATATGTTTTTTCAGTGGGAACAAACGCTTCTGCCACCGCCACTTCTGCCTCCAACGGTGCCACATCAACCGCAACGATCAATTCAGTTTGACCACGAACCTTGCTGCTCGAGATGACAAGCACGTCGGGGCCAAACATCGCCACGGCCTTTTCGTTGGCGGCCCGGGTGTCGCGTGCCATTATTCGTTTGAGTTCCATGATGTTTCTCTCAAGTCAGTGTTTTATTTATATCAATTTCGATTCAATGCGTTCACGGTGTGTATCACCTTGACTGCTTGGTCATCTGGGATTTCGCTGTAAGACAGCACCGTCAAATCGCTCACACGGAAGCGCACAGCCTTGGACAACCAGCCACGGATCAGCGGTGACACAACGAGTACGGCTGCATGTCCTTCTTCTTCCATGTCATGCGCACTTTGGCGCAATGAATTGAACAGGTTTTCTGCCAAATTGGGCTCCAGCACCACCGGTTGACCTGGCTGGCTTTGTTGCAACACGTTATGCAACAGTTGTTCGAGTCCTGGCTCCAATGTCATGACTGACAAATTATTGGATTCATCGACCAAGGCCTGCATGATCATGCGGCCGAGCTTGGGGCGTACAGACGCCGCCAGTTGTTCGGGGTCGGTACTGCGTGAAGCAGCTTCTGTGAGGGTTTCGACGATGGAGCGCATATCGCGGATGGACACGCCCTCGCCAAGCAATTGTTGCAATACGCGTGTTACCACGCCCAAACTGAGTTTGCCGGGGACAAGTTCTTCCACCAACTTTGGCGATTTGGCCGACAACTTGTCAAGCAACTGCTGAACCTCGTCATGACTCAATAAATCTGCCGAGTTTTCACGCAGCACTTTGTTCAAATGGGTGGCAATGGCGGTGCTGGCGTCAACCACGGTGTAACCCAGTGTGCGCGCCACATCGCGTTGAGACGGTTCAATCCAAACGGCTTCCAGACCAAATGCAGGCTCACGCGTTGGCGTGCCTTGCAATTCGCCGTAAACCTGACCTGGGTTGATGGCGAGTTCACGGCCCACTTTGATTTCACCTTTGCCGCGCACCACACCTTTGAGCACAATGTTGTAACTGTCGGGGTCAATATTCAAATCGTCGCGAATACGGACTGGTTGCACCAGAAAGCCGAGTTCCGCAGACAGTTTTTTGCGTACACCTTTGACGCGACTCATCAACTCGCCGCCGGTATCCGGGTTGACCAAGGGGATGAGGCCGTAGCCGATTTCCAAACCAATCAAATCGACTTGGTCCACATCGTCCCAGTCCAAATCTTTGGTGGCCTCGGTGGTTGCAGCGGCTTGCGCCACCGCTTCCTGCGTGGCTTCCTCTTCCACCTCGTTCTTCACGACCAGCAAACCCAATCCAGCAGTTGCTGCTGCCAAGGTGATGAACATCAAATGTGGCATGCCAGGCACCAAGCCCAGCATGGCCAGAATGATGGAAGAGATAAACATGGCCGAGGGATTGGCCAATTGTGAGCCTGCTTGCTCGGAAATCGATTCTGTCGTGGTAACGCGAGTCACGATGATGGCGGTAGCCAATGACAAGAGCAAAGACGGGATCTGTGCCACCAGACCATCACCGATGGTCAGCAAGGTATAAATTTTGCCCGCATCAGAGACAGACAAACCATGCTGAATCACACCAATGGCCAGTCCGCCGATCAAATTGATCAACAGAATCAGCAAGCCGGCGACCGCATCGCCACTCACGAATTTTGACGCACCGTCCATGGCACCAAAGAAATCGGATTCTTGCGCCAGTTCTTCGCGGCGTTTTTTGGCGGTGGCCTGGTCGATCACACCGGCGTTCAAGTCGGCGTCGATAGACATTTGTTTACCAGGCATGGCATCCAAGGTAAAACGGGCATTCACTTCAGACACGCGGCCGGCACCTTTGGTCACCACGATAAAGTTAATGATCATCAATATCGCAAAAATGATGAATCCCACCACATAGTTACCAGCAATAACGAATTCTCCAAATGCTGACACCACCTTGCCTGCGGCATCATGGCCCGTATGGCCTTCCACCAGAATGATCCGGGTAGACGCCACGTTCAATGCCAATCGCAACATGGTGGCAAACAGCAGCACCGTGGGAAAGGACGAGAAATCCAATGGTTTGCGGGTGCTGATGGAGATCATGATGATCACCAAGCTGATCACAATATTGAACGTAAACAAAAAGTCCAGTAAAAGTGCAGGCAAAGGCAGCACCAACATGGCCATGATCAATAACACCAGCAGGGGAATACCCAGACCGGTGAAATCAAATTTTGCCAAATTCTGTCGAATCGTTGACAGGCTCAAGGTGCTCATTGTGACTTTTCTCTTGTTTATGAAACGTTAAGAATTCAATTTCGGGACGCTTTTCAGCGCAGACAAGTTGATCAAGCAATGGGTGTGCCAGCTTATTTGTGGCTAGGTTCTCTGTCAGACCCTCTGGCATAGAAACAGGCAGTGACTACCTGGAACGGCAATCCGTGTCCAGTCACGGTTCTTGCTTATTGACTGGCATCTTTTAGAAAAACATTGACTGGATATGAACTTATCTGCTTTAAATAACTTACCAGCCAACAGCCTGACCGGGACTGCGTCGGAGACTTCTGCCGCCACAACGGTGTCTGAACGCACGAAGTCTTCGTCAATTTCCGGCGCCGATTTTGCAAATTTCCTGCACAACCAAGTTCAAGCGGTGAGAAACACGATGCGGCCACATTTGGCCGCTTCAGACAAAGCATTGCCGCCGTCCAACAGCAACGTCCGCAATGAACCAAACCCCAAGAGCGATCCGCGCGAAAGCGATGACGTGAACGCAAACACTGACAAAGCGGATGCCCACAACAACAAAAAAGCATCGGCAAAGCATTCGTCAGTCAAAGAAACCCAAGGTAAAGACACAGAGCCAACCGATTCGGTTCGCGAAGTCAATGCTGATGCAGAGGACATCGCCAAATCACCGTTGTCCGACCAATCCTCTGCATTAACGACCATCGCCGTCAGTGAAAATCTGCAAATCATCACAGCAGCCAAAACATCCGCCAACGAACAAAGTTTGGCTGACTTTGCCTTGGCCATGGGACTGGACCCTAACCAAGTGAAATCCCTGTTCGGTGAATCTGCGGCCAACGCAGCCACTGCCAAGCTGTCGACCAACAACATTTCCTCTCAGCAAATGTTGGGCCTG
>Ga0209085_1000790_pt1 | contig 21989 bp, 40 predicted proteins | sample C_131016_EF_Meta_FD_187310 | JGI IMG/M metagenome (GOLD analysis project Ga0209085, IMG submission 187310) | Freshwater microbial communities from Lake Croche, Canada to study carbon cycling - C_131016_EF_MetaG (SPAdes) (version 2) | ecosystem: Environmental > Aquatic > Freshwater > Lake...
TATATATCATTTTTAACCCCTTAAAATTGTAAATAAATAATGGTATCGTCGGTCGTGCCGCAAATACTCGTTTCCTGCTCTAAATGCTCTAGCACGGGTTGAAATGCGTCGGCAAGGTCTAAGCCGTCTATCTCAATATCATAATCTCGGGCTATCTCTTCCGGCGTTCCCTCGGCGTATTCGCAGCACAAGCCTATGACATCTAGCTCGATTTGCTCGCCGGTGTCCTGCTCGTATTGCTCGAGATAGTCAAATAAAACCCCTAAGCCCTCATAAGTGAATTGCCCACCTCTTCCGGCTGCCTGAAAAGCATTTCTAAAGTCGTGTAAATTTATGGTCTGAATCATGATTTCCCCATTAAAAAAGTAAAATAATCCTGTGGCACAACTTCGGCGGCTTTGCGGTCGCTGCTAAATTCCTTAAGCCACTTATTTATGTGTCGCTGCGTGGTATTGCTCCATCTATCGGCGGTGATATAAAATTTTCCATCTTCCCAGCTAGCTACCGGCGTTTGATAACTGAATAAAATCAGTTTGCCGGCGTTTAGTCTAATTTCTGTCATGTTTGCCGCTATTGGTTTAAGTTCCATTATTTAATGTCCTTAGTGAGTGCGGAAAATACAAGCCAAAGGGCATAAAATCCCGCAATAATTACAAAAAAGCTAAAAAGCTGCTCTGTGATGTTTAAAAACCATCTAAAAAAATAGTCTAATTTACTCAAAATCCTCTCCCATATCTTCTAAAGTAGTGATAAGCCCATCAAAATCCTCTGAGCTGCCTAAAATGCTCGCTGTCATAAATACAGTCTCTTTACTTATTCCCATATCTTCTGATAAGCATTCGAGATAGTGCCGGCGGCTTTGATAACCCTCTTCAATATAAATATTCATTTAAACCCCTATAAAAGGTGCAGCAAGTGCCATTAAAATGCAGGCGGAAATAGTGCCAATTAAAATAAAAAATTCGGTTGTGCTCATGCTGTTAGCTCCTCAAGTTCAATAAAATAAATATTTCGGTCTAAGCTGCCGGCGTAATCAATCGCTAAGCGTTCGGCGTCCTGCTCGCTGGCTGCCCGTCTTTTAATTACTTTATAGGTGTTATCTGTGAATTCGATATAAATGGAATAAGTCATTTTTTAAACTCCTGCCGGTTGAATTTTTGCCCAACTTCTGTTTTTTAATTCCGTCAATATCAGGCGTCTAGCTAGCTGACTTGTATTTAAGTCTATTTCCTGACAGTAAGCGTCCAGCTCCTTTTTTTGGTTTATCGTCATTACTAGGCTTACATGTGCCAATTTTTCTCTTTTATTCATCATTTCCCCTTAAGCGGCTGCGGATTGTTGGGCGGCTGCCGGCGGCTTTTTCGCTGCCGGTCTATTGATTTGGGCAATAATCCTTAACCCATTAGTAAATCCGACGCTGGAAGCTCTCGCAGCTTTAAGGGTTTTAAATTCGTGTATGACGCCGGCGGCGTCTTTAATGGTATATCGTGTCATTATTTCCCCTCAGTCTGTGTAATGTGAAATACAGTCGCCGGTGCTGGGCGGATTTTTTCCGTGCCGGTCTTATCAATCATTTTTTTCCAGCTTATAACCTTAATACCCTTTTCCCCTTTTTTTACTTGCCTGCCAATAGCTTGCCATGCGTCATAGGTCAATACATTTTCACGGGGGATAATGTCGGCTGCTGGAATGCCCTTAGAGGTGAAACCCGCTAGAATTGCTTGATAATTGAGCATAGAATTACCGGTTCGGGCTCTGATTAGTGCTTCCTGCTGCTGTTCTGTTTTCATTAGTTCTATTCCTTGTAGGTTAGTAATCGGGTAATACATGCATAGATTAAACCGGCTAAACCATTAAAAAATTGACCTAGGTCAAGAAAATGAAAAATAATTTATAGGGATAACCCTTAAATTTTCCTGAGCTGCTGCGGGAATTGTTCCGGCTGCCGGCGTGTTATTCGCTGCCAAAATCCTAAAATCCCGCTTATTGTTTTATGGATTAGTTTAAATACTGTATATATAAACAGTAGGTATGATAGAATCCCTCTCATGTTCTCAATTCGTTCTCATATATAACCCTATGCCAGCTAAACTAACTAAAGCACAAATAAGCGAAGTATTAGAGCAGCAGCCTATCGAGTCTATATTACTCGGTACAAGTAAAAGCCGGCTCACGACTAAGCAAAAGGCATTCTGTGAGAATTTAGCGAGGGGTGATACAAAGGCGGGAGCATATAGGAAAGCATATGACAGTAAGGGTAAGCCAGCTATACAGGCTAATGAGGGATATAAGCTCGCAAAACGCCCCGATATAGCTATTATGACCGAAGCCATACAGAAAGGGCTAGAGTTCCAGAAATCGTATTCTCTAGGTCAAATAAGGGCATTAGTGGTCTCCAACCTCACAAAAGAAGCCACCGACCCCGAGAATTCCCCGTCCGTCCGTGTCGCAGCTCTTCGCACGCTGGGCACAGTAGCCGGCGTTGATGCATTCCAGCACATAGCACAGAAGACAATTATCCACGATAGTGAGACCAATAGGACTAAATTGCTGGAGCAGCTTAAACAGGCTATGCAGGACAATGCGAGAACGATTGACGGGGATGTCTCAGAATTGATGGCAGAAATTGGCGGCAGGAAACGGGCAGAAACGGAGACCCACCACACCCCCACCAACCAAAATGAGCCCGTCGCTGACGAGTTACTACTGCATAGTATTCCTGACAAACAATCTGGTGATTCTGAGGAAGAAGGGGAAGTTTTGCCAGAAAAAGAGGCATCTGGGAAAGCCGATGAATAATCCTATGGGAAACACCCCCCTTATGTTTTTGAACAAAATAGGGGTGGGGGGTATATTTTTTTGGACAGAGAGATGACGGAAGTACAGAATCAGGTCTATATGGTATTAGATGCCTATTGGAGAAAGTATGGCTTTGGACCTTCTATGGAGGAAGTCATGAATATTACGGGATATAAGTCTAAGTCTAATGTCCATAGGATTATGGTGAAGTTATGTGATTTGGGGTACTGTAAAAGACTGCCACGTAGTGCTAGGTCAGTGCGGCCTTCTTATTTGAAGATTAAAGATTTATGAGTATCCTCTCATTTATCGCTATAGCCTTATACGCTTACTATAGGAAATATGGACTTAGAAAAAATTATTAGTCAGCTTCCCTTAGTGGAGCAAGAGTCCTTTATGGAGATGGCACAGGAGTATATGGCTAGTCTGCAGAGGGAAGCGGCGCAGCAAGATTTTATGAAGTTTGTTGGGGAGATGTGGCCTGGGTTCATTAACGGGGCGCACCATAAGGTGATGGCTCAGAAGTTCCAGGACATAGCCGAAGGTAAATGTAAGAGGCTAATCATCAATATGCCGCCTCGTCATACCAAGTCGGAGTTTGCGTCATACCTACTGCCGGCATGGTTTCTAGGAAAATACCCGGGTAAGAAGATTATCCAGTGTTCTAATACAGCGGAATTAGCCGTTGGCTTTGGACGTAAAGTCCGTAACTTAGTGGGGAGTGAACAATATGCGAGAATATTTCCAAATGTCAGTCTTAGGTCTGATAGCAAGGCTGCTGGTCGTTGGAGCACAAATAGCGATGGTGAATACTTTGCTATTGGTGTTGGAGGCACCGTCACGGGTAAAGGAGCGGATTTGCTCATTATTGACGACCCTCACTCGGAACAAGAAGCAGCCATAGCAAACACTAATCCAGAGGTCTACGATAAGGTTTATGAGTGGTACGGCTCAGGACCACGCCAGCGTTTACAGCCGGGCGGTTCGATTATTGTCGTAATGACACGATGGTCTAAGCGGGATTTAACTGGCAAGATTTTAAAGTCTTCTATAGAGCGGGACGGGGACACATGGGAGATTATTGACTTCCCTGCTATCCTGCCGTCAGGGAAAGCCCTATGGCCTCAGTTCTGGAGACTAGAGGAATTACAGGCGCTTAAGGAAGAGTTACCGGTTTCTAAGTGGAATGCCCAATACCAACAACAACCTACGAGTGAAGAGGGTGCGCTGGTAAAGCGGGAGTGGTGGCAGGAGTGGACGCTAGAAAAACCTCCGGTGTGTGAATATATTATCCAGTCTTGGGATACGGCTTACACAAAAAATGAGCGGTCGGACTACTCAGCCTGCACGACTTGGGGTGTTTTTTATCTAAACGAAGACGAGATGCAGCCCAACATTATCCTTTTGGATGCTGTTAAAGAGCGGCTTGAGTTCCCTGAATTGAAGGAAAGAGCCCTTCAGTATTATAAAGAATGGGAACCAGATGTCTTTATTGTTGAGGCAAAGGCGGCGGGAAGCCCACTAATCTTTGAGCTACGTAGGATGGGTATTCCTGTATCAGAGTTTACACCTACGAGGGGTAATGATAAGATTGCCCGTATGAATTCGGTAACAGACTTGTTTGCGTCTGGCAAGGTCTGGGCACCAAGAAAACGTTGGGCGGAAGAAGTGATTGAAGAAATGGCAGCATTTCCTAATTCCGAACACGATGACTTAGTGGATTCGAGCACACAAGCTTTAATCCGATATAGGAAGGGTGGCTTTGTGCGCCTACCATCAGATGAGGCAGATGAACCAATTAACTTTAGACGCAAGGCAGCATACTACTAATTATGGACTACGAACCACTAGAAAAATTACCGGGCGTAACCCACCTCTTTGAAACCGAAAGAGGTTCTACATATGCCCATCACGATGATACAACTACAACCAGAAATCGTAGTTCTGCTAACCATACAGACAAGACGGAAGGTATGCAGCCAAGGTCGGGAAGAACTGTCTACATGACGCCAACAGCTGCAACAAACATAGCTGGCGTGTTTCAAAACCCCGAAATGGGGACTAGATTTGTACCCGTTATGGATGCTGAGGGCAAGCCTACTGGCAGAGCAGCATTGGAGCTAACAGAGAAGTTTGGCCCAAAAGAAGCTGGCACAAGACTTGGTACTGCGCCATATGAAACAAAACCTGCTGTTGGTTTAACTCCTGTTGAGATTATGAACTCCAACAGTCCAAAAGGTGACACTGGCAGAGGTATCCATTTTGGAACAAAGATTACCAATGTACGAACTATGGGCGGAGGCGGTGGGGGTTCACCGCAAAACTTACTTCAAAAAATGAATCCATTGTCAAAGGCTTACAAAGCTGGCGGCTCAGTGGACAAGCCACTACAAGGAAATTGGAAATTAATATGAATGAAATTCACAAGGGCTTTAAAACATTGAAAGAAGCGGAAGAGTTTAGAGCAGCCATTTCTGGAAATTACGAAATTATTGGACTGTACGATGGAGAATTTCCCGGAACAGTATTTGCTTATTTTTTAAGAGAGACACAAAATGATTGATAAATCCCTATACCAAGCACCAATTGGACTCGATGCATTAGAAAACGAGCCAGAAATTGAGATAGAAATTGAAGACCCAGAGTCTGTAAAGATTGGTATTGACGGATTAGAGATAGAGCTTGAGCCTGAAGTCGAGGCTGCAGATGAATTTGATGCTAACTTAGCTGAATACATCAGCGAAAAAGACTTAGTAGAGATTGCCGGCGATTTATTGGGGGATTTTGAAGACGATATTACTGCCCGTAAAGACTGGATTCAGACCTATGTTGACGGTCTTGAGCTTTTAGGCATGAAGATTGAGGAAAGAAGTGAACCATGGGAAGGCGCTTGTGGCGTTTACCACCCACTTTTGTCCGAGGCATTGGTTAAATTCCAATCCGAAACGATTATGGAAACTTTTCCAGCGGCAGGTCCAGTAAAAACCCGCTTAATTGGCAAGGAAACCCCAGAAAGAAAAGACGCAGCGCAGCGTGTTCAAGATGATATGAACTATCAATTGACCGATGTGATGACAGAATACCGCCCAGAGCATGAAAGAATGATTTGGGGCTTGGGTTTAGCAGGTAATGCTTTTAAAAAGGTGTATTTTGACCCCGGACTAGACCGTCAAGTGTCTATGTTTATCCCTGCAGAAGACATCGTAGTCCCTTATGGCGCATCAAGCCTTCAATCTGCACCTCGTGTAACCCATGTTATGCGTAAAACAGAGAACGAAGTGCGCAGATTACAGTTTGCTGGATTTTATCGTGATATTGAGCTGGAAGAACCAGACAGCAGCCTTGATGAAGTAGAGAAAAAGATTGCTGAAAAGATGGGTTTCCGTGCAACTACGGATGACCGCTATAAATTATTAGAGATGCACGTAGACCTAGACCTTCCGGGCTACGAAGATGTAGATGAAAACGGCGAACCTACTGGAATTGCCCTGCCTTATGTGGTGACAATTGAAAAAGGCAGCCAAACCATCCTGTCTATCCGTAAAAACTGGAGACCAGAAGATGAGACCAAACAAAAACGCAATCATTTCGTCCATTATGGCTATGTGCCGGGATTTGGTTTTTACTGTTTTGGCCTTATTCACCTTGTCGGGGCTTTTGCTAAGTCTGGCACTAGTATTATTCGGCAGCTCGTGGATGCAGGGACACTTAGCAACTTGCCAGGCGGCTTTAAAACCCGTGGCTTGCGAATCAAAGGTGATGACACACCGATAGCCCCTGGAGAATTTAGAGATGCCGACATTCCAAGTGGAACCCTAAAAGACAACTTGATGCCGCTCCCTTATAAAGAGCCAAGCCAAGTACTCTATAGTCTACTAGGTACCATTGTGGAAGAGGGGCGTCGTTTTGCCTCAGCTGGAGATATGAAAATTGCGGATATGTCTGCAAATGCCCCAGTAGGAACCACTCTGGCAATCTTGGAAAGAACTTTAAAAGTAATGTCTGCGGTTCAATCCCGTATTCACTACTCAATGAAGCAGGAATTAAAGCTCCTAAAAGAAATCATCCGTGATTACACTCCAGAAGATTACGACTATGAGCCAGAAGAAGGCTCGCCACGGGCTAAGCAGTCAGACTATGATTTAGTAGAAGTAATCCCAGTTTCTGACCCTAACGCCGCTACGATGGCACAGAAGATTGTGCAGTATCAAGCCGTACTTCAGTTAGCTCAGGGTGCTCCACAAATCTATAACCTGCCGGTATTGCACCGTCAGATGCTAGAAGTGTTGGGAATTCGCAACGCACAGAAACTTATCCCGTTGCAAGAAGACCATAAGCCAAGAGACCCAATCTCAGAAAATATTGATGCGATGCAGGGTAAACCATTAAAAGCGTTTATAACCCAAGACCAAGATGCGCACATTATGTCGCATACTAACTTCCTAACAGACCCAATGACGGCTCAAGTCATGGGACAAAATCCAATGGCACAGCAAATTACCGCAAGTCTACAGGCACATATTGGAGAGCATTATGGATTTAAGTATCGCCAGATGATTGAGCAGCAGCTAGGCGCTCCATTGCCATACCTGAAAGACGAAGACGACGAAATTCCAGAAGAATACGAAATCCAAATTTCCCGTTTGGTGGCTCAAGCTTCTACTCAACTGTTGCAGCAGAACCAAGCACAGGCAGCACAACAGCAAGCTCAAGAGCAAGCGCAAGACCCAATCATCCAAATGCAGATGCAGGAACTCCAAATTAAAGCTCAGGAGCAGCAACGCAAAGCTGCCAAAGACCAAATGGACTCCCAGCTAGAAATGCAAAAAATAGCCCTAGAGCGTGAAAAAATGGAAAACACCCTAGAGCTAGAGGGTCATAAATTGGGCGCCAAGATAGCAAAAGAGAAAGACGCAGCAGACCGCAAAGAAGAATACGACGGAACAAAGATAGGCGTAGACATTGCTAAAACGAAAGAGCAGCACAGTCTTCAGGTTTTACAAACATTAGCAAACGCTCAAAAGAAAGTGACGAATGACTGAACTTGACGTATTAATTAAGCAATTAGACGAGAAATTAGAGCAGCTTAAAGAGGCTACTGCGACCGGTACCTTTGAAACTTTTGAAGAATATAAAAGAGTTTGCGGCGAAATACGGGGACTTTTGATTGCCCGTGGATACGTGCTGGACATGAAAGACCGAGTAGAAGATAACGATTAACCCTGCAATTTATTGCCGTTCTGACGGGGCAGACCGATTACAACACGGTATGTTGTTAAAGGAGAAAGCATGAGTGAAAAGCTCGATTTATCTAATGCAGTCGACCTATCTGCATTAATGGATAAGTCACAAGAGGAAAAAGCAACACAACTTCCAAAACCATCTGGATACCGCATTTTATGCGCAATCCCTGAGGCAGAAGAGGCTTACGATAGTGGAATCATTAAATCAGACGAAACCCGTCGGCATGATGAATTGCTCACTACAGTGTTGTTTGTAGTAGATATTGGGCCTGATTGTTATCAAGACAAGGCAAGGTTCCCAAATGGACCATGGTGCAAACAAGGTGATTTTATTTTAGTGCGCCCGAACGCTGGTACTAGATTAGTCATTCATGGACGTGAATTCCGCATTATTAACGACGATTCTGTGGAAGCAGTAGTTCTCGACCCACGTGGTATTAAACGAAAGTAAGGAGATTACGATGTCAGAAAACAAGCAAGAAATGGAAGACTACACCTTCCCAGATGAGGAAAAGATAGAAATTGAAGTGGAAGACGATACCCCTAAAGAAGATAGAGGTCGCAATCCATCCCAGCCAGAGTTTGTCGAAAGTCTTGAAAATGACGAATTAGATGAATATTCCGAAGCCGCAAAGCAAAAGATTGCTGGATTTAGGAAGATTTATCATGACGAACGCCGTGCTAAAGATGAGGCTGATAGGGAGCGTCAAGAAGCCCTCAACTTTGCAAAACAGCTCTTAGAAGAGAATAAAGCACTTAAAGGTAAGGTAAGTCATACGGAAAGTTTTGCCGTAGACTCTATTAAAACCGGTGCCGAGCAAGAATTAGAAATGGCTAAAAAACTGTATCGTGAGGCTTATGAGGCCGGCGATTCAGATAAGTTAGTAGATGCTCAGGAAAAAATGACTACTGCCCGCATTAAAATGGACAGAGCACAAAGTGCCTCTGAAGATATTAAGCAACGCAGAGCTTTACAAGAACGAGAAAATGAAGTACAAATACCACAACAGTCGCAAAAGCCTGTTCGTGATAGCAAAGCAGTTTCATGGCAAGAGCGTAACTCTTGGTTTGGTCAAGACGACGAAATGACCAGTTTAGCCCTAGGCTTGCATGAAAAGCTTGTAAAACAAAACGGAATGGCTTACGCTACGACTGATGAGTATTACAAACGCATTGACGAAACAATGCGCAAGAGATTCCCAGAGAATTTCGAGGACGTAGAAGACGACAAAACAACAGCTCGTACGAAACCGAGTACTGTAGTGGCTCCGGCAAGCAGAAGCACATCGTCAAAAACGGTGCGACTAAAAACTTCACAGCTAAGCATAGCAAAGAAGTTAGGACTTACCCCAGAGCAATACGCCCGAGAACTTAACAAAATGGAGAATTAAACATGGCTACGAAAAATAATACCCCTCGTGAATTAGATACCCGTGCAACTTACGAGCGTCCCCAGCAGTGGGCACCCGCAGAATTGCTACCCGAACCTGATAAACAGGCCGGTTATGCGTATCGTTGGATTCGAGTTTCAACCCTTGGTGAGGCTGACCCACGCAATATCTCTGGTAAGTTAAGAGAAGGTTGGGAGCCAGTAAGGATTGAAGAACAACCCAAGTTTCAACTGTTAGTCGACCCCAATAGTCGTTTTAAGGAACAAATTGAGATTGGCGGATTGTTGCTTTGCAAGACTCCAGAAGACTTTGTACAACAGCGTAACTCACACTATGCTAAACAGACACAAGCTCAGACGGATGCTGTAGACAATAATTTGATGCGTCAAAGCGACCCAAGGATGCCGCTCTTTAAAGAGAACAAATCCTCGACTAGTTTTGGCAAGTAATTAATTTAACTAGGAGTTATAAATGGCTTATCCTACCGTTTCAGGCCCTTACGGGTTTCAGCCAATCAATTTGATTGGTGGTCAGGTATTTGCTGGTTCTACTCGCTTAATTCCTATCGCTTCAGGCTCCGGCACATCAATTTTCTTTGGTGATGTCGTACGTCTAAATACAGGCGGTACATTAAGCAAAGTATCAACCACAGCTACCGCAACCGACTCAGTTGGTATTTTCTTGGGTTGTCAGTTCACAAACCCAACAACCAAGCAATTGTTGCAACAACAGTATTACCCAGCTAGCACAGTGGCTTCTGACATTCAGGCTTTTGTTTTGGATGACCCAGATGCATTGTTCAAAGTAGCGGTAACATCTGCTGGTACGTCAACAATGTCTGGCGTAACACGTGCAGCAGTTGGACTAAACACAGCTTTAATTATTACTGCTGGCAGCACAACCACAGGCGACTCGTATTCATCTGTTTCTGCAACTACAGCTGGCACATCAACACTGCCAATTCGTATTGTTGACGTAATTCCAGAAACAACCAATGCATCGGGTTCTTATACTGAAGTTGTTGTTAAATTCAACTTTGGTATTCACACTTACTACAGCGCTACTGGTGTAGCTACTGCAGCCTAATAGGAGCATATAAATGGCTATTTCACGTGCACAACTACTGAAAGAGTTGCTCCCCGGATTGAACGCATTGTTTGGTTTGGAGTATGCAACATACGGTCAACAACACAAAGAAATCTACGATACTGAGACTTCTGAGCGTTCGTTTGAAGAAGAAACCAAGCTGTCCGGCTTCTCCGCAGCACCTGTCAAAAACGAAGGCTCTGCCATTCGTTACGACAATGCTCAAGAGGCATTTACAGCTCGTTACAACCACGAAACTATTGCCCTTGGCTTTAGCTTGACTGAAGAAGCAATCGAAGACAACCTCTACGATTCTTTATCAGCTCGCTACACTAAGGCTTTGGCTCGTGCCATGGCTTACACCAAGCAAGTTAAAGGTGCAGCTGTATTGAACAACGGATTTACTAACTCTTCCGCTTATTACGGTGGTGATGGCGTTCCATTGTTCTCCACAGCACATCCTTTGGTTTCTGGTGGCACTAACAGCAACACACAATCTACCGCTGCTGACTTGAATGAGACTTCTTTGGAAGCCGCTGTTATTCAAATCGCCCAGTGGACAGATGAGCGTGGACTGTTAATTGCAGCTAAACCTAAGAAATTGGTAGTTCCACCTAACTTGATGTTCGTTGCAACTCGTTTGCTCGAGACTCAATTACGTGTTGGTACAACCGATAACGACATCAACGCTATCGTAAACAATGGTTCTATTCCAGATGGTTATTGTGTAAATAACTTCTTGACAGACACTAATGGTTACTTCCTAACAACTGATGTTCCAAATGGTATGAAGCACTTTGTTCGTACTCCTTTGAGCAACAGCATGGACGGCGATTTCGACACTGGTAACGTTCGTTACAAGTCTCGTGAGCGTTACAGCTTCGGCTGGTCTGACCCACTCGGAATGTGGGGAAGCCCGGGCGCTTAATAAGCACCTTGGTATCACGGAAGACCCCGCCCATAAAGCGGGGTTTTTCTTTGTAAATAGATTGCATATGAGCGTTTTTGCTCGTACACACACACAGGAGTTTTATATGAATGCATTTGAACTACGTTACCAATTGCTTGAATCTGCTAAAAGCATGTTAGAGGGGCAGTTTCACGCCACAATGCACCTTTGGGATTTAACTGGTAAAGCTGGTGAACCCCCTAAATTTCCTTCCTTTCAAGATATTCTTGACCGTGCTGCGGAAATGAATAAGTTTATAAGCGAAAGCAAATAACATACGACCCCGCCCAAAAGGCGGGGTTTTTCTTTGTAAATAGATTGCATATATTTAAAAATGTAGTATGATTAGGTCATCTGGGTAAATCCAGCCTATTTAACTGTCCCAGCAGACGATATACCGATTAATAGGCTTAACTTGTATATAGGAGAATCCTCATGGGTTTCGCTACACACCTAGGCCCTTGGCTATTAGGCACAAATCGCTACACAACTGGTACAACTGCAACTACTTTAGCTAACACAGGCTGCACCGTTGTTTCTCAATCTGGTAATGTTGTATTTGGCACATTAACTGGCAATTTAATTGCCGTTCCTGCTGGCTCACAGATTGTTGACGTTAAAGTGGTTACTACAACTGTTTTTGACGCCGCTGCTACTTGCAAATTAAGCATTGGTGGTACTGACTTTACTACTACTGGTACTATTACTAACGTAGGCTCCGTAGCTTTGGGCGCTAATGCTACTACTCCTGGCGGCTGGTTAAATGTTGGTTCTTCTGACGTGTTGATTGCATACACACTAACAGGTACTTCATTAACTACTGGCGCTGCAACTATTATTGTTACTTATGCTGTTCGTAATTCTGATGGTAGCCAACGTCCAACAAGCACACAAAATTAATCTAGGGGGACTAGTTCCCCCATTACATCTTTAGGAGATTAATTATGACGATGCAATATGACGTAAAACAAGCGCATATCAATGCTAGTGGCATTATGGTGCCTTATGGTACACGCATTAAAGGCATTTCTTTTACTGGAAGCACTTCCGCAGGAACTGTAGCTTTATTTGATACAACAACAGCCCCAGTAACTACTGCTACTTATGGTCGCTCTGGAACTACTGTTACTATTAGCTCTACAGCGCATGGTTTGACAACTGGACAGGTTATTGGTATTGACTTTGCTGCAGGTACAGGCGGTACAGCTACTAATGGAAATTATGTAATTACTGTTACAAGCGCAAATGCTTTTACCGTAACTGATATTAATAGCGGAACCATTACGGCAACTCCAGCACTTGTTTATTCAACAGGTTATTGGCTTATGTCTTATGACGTTGCTGCAAACGATACTTACAATAATGCTTTGTTTGTTCCGGGAGAAGGCGTAAAGGCTATTACTGGCGTTTATGCATCAATAAGCAACCTAGTTGCAGTAAATATTTACTACGGATAAAAAATGTCAGAAACGACTCAAGCGCAGGGTTCATATGACTTAACAGGGCGGAAGATTATGTTAGGTCTTCCAACCTACGACTTCAAGGTAACTGCAAAGCTGGCTATTTCGCTGGCTTCTTTTTGCGTTCAAGCACAAAAACACGGTGTAGATATTCAGATTTGCAATATTTCTGGATGCTCCGTAGTGTCTCGTGTGCGCAATTTGATTGCTAAAGATTTTTTAGACTCAGACTGCACAGACTTAATGTTCATTGATTCAGACATTAACTTTGAAGCGGAAGACATATTCCGCCTAATGGCATGGAATAGCGACCCTAAGAAGGGTATTGTTGCTGGTATTCCAGTAGCCCGTAAAAAAGGCAAAGTCTATATTTCTACATTAGATACTGATGAAGAAGAAAACATTTTTATGAACTACATGGGCTTAGTTAAAGCCAAGCGTGTAGCTACAGCCTTTATGTTGATACGTAGAGAAGTATTTGAGAAATTGCGTGATGCTCATCCAGAATGGCTTTACCATGACGAGAAGAAGGTAGGCGATGAAATAATTGCTTTCTTTGACTTTGCTTTAAAAGATGGTCAGTACGTTGGGGAAGACTTCTTATTCTGCGACCGTGCAAGAGAATTAGGCTACGAAGTGTGGATTGACCCAACAATTAAATTAGGTCATATGGGCATGGAAGAGTTTGCTGGAGCCTTTGGCGAAGACTACCTATACCCATTAATGAAGTCTATTGAATCCAAAAAGGATGCCGCATAATGGCAACTACACCCGCATGGACTCGCAAAGAAGGCAAGAACCCCAAAGGCGGACTAAACGCCAAGGGGAGAGCATCAGCGAAGAAACAGGGTATGAACTTAAAACCGCCGCAACCGGAAGGCGGCTCTCGGAAAAAGTCTTTCTGTGCCCGCATGGAAGGCATGAAGAAAAAATTAACAAGCGAGAAGACCGCTAAAGACCCAGATAGCCGTATTAATAAGAGCCTACGGGCATGGAAGTGTTAAAATGAAAGACCCATTTATGAATATGGACGACGCAACAAAACAAATCATTGACTTTGCCTCCATTGCAACCGTACTAGGAACTCTTGCAGATATGTTGCCCGCTATTGCCGCTATTTTTACGATAGTTTGGACCGCTATCCGCATTTATGAAACTAAAACCGTTCAACGTTGGTTAGGAAAAACAGATGCCATCAACAAGTAAAAAACAACATAATTTTATGGAAGCTATTGCGCATTCTCCAAAGTTTGCTAAAAAGGTTGGCGTTCCTCAGTCAGTAGGAAAAGACTTTGCAGCAGCAGACAAAGGTCGTAAATTTAAAGAAGGCGGCTTGAAAGAAACCGACGCTGAGAGCAATCCAGGCTTAGCTAAATTACCAACCGAAGTGAGGAATAAAATGGGCTATATGAAAAAAGGCGGCATGGCTAGTGACGCTAAAGAAGATATGAAGATGGACAAAAAGCAAGACAAAGCTATGATTAAGAAAGCTGTTGGTATGCACGACAAACAACAACACGCTGGTAAAAAAACAAATCTATCTACCCTCAAAAAAGGTGGTATGGCTTGTGCACCTAAGAAAATGGCTCGTGGCGGCGGTATTGAAGTCAAAGGTAAGACTAAGGGCAAAATGATTAAGATGAAAAATGGCGGAGCTTGCTAATATGAAAAAGAAGATGCGTAAATTTGCAGAAGGCGGTTTTAGCTCTGCTCAAGAAGAATGGTTAGGCGGCGCTGACCGTACCGACCCATATATTTTAGCTCGTATGCGCTCTGCAGTTCCCGATGAAGCAAAACCTACTTCTCGTGATTTTGATGCAATTGATTCGGACATGGTTGCTCCATCAAGAAACTTAGAGCCAAACAAGCCGGTTACAAAGACTGTTACAAAAACTTCGGTAACTGCAACCCCTAAGGCTGCACCTAATGTTACTCCAAAACCAGTAGCAGAAACTCCGGAAGAGTACAAAGCTCGAATGGAAGATTTATCAAAAAAACAAGCATTAGAAAATGTTTCTCCAGAAGATTACTTCCCTAACCCAGTCGGCTTAGTAAAAAATTTAGTTAAACGTGGGTTAAAGACATACACCCCAGATGCTATGAAATTGCTAACAAGAGAGCCATTAAAGCTCGGTAGAGAAATGCCAAAGCTAACCATGAAAAAAGGTGGCTCAGTTAAAAAGATGTCTAGTGGCGGTAAAGTTAAATCAGCATCATCTCGTGCGGATGGCTGCGCTATTCGTGGAAAAACAAGGGCTTAATCATGGCATTTACTGAAACCCCCAAAGAAAAAGAAAAGCGTTTGGCTTATTACGCAAAAAATAAATCTGTCGCCGATGACAAAGAAGCAAAGGCAGCCGCAGAAGATTTGCGCAAGTTCAACGAAACTACAAAGGTTGATACAAGCGAAAATACTAATGCCATGGGTGATACCTATAAAAAAGGTGGAAAAGTAAAAAAATACGAAGGTGGAGGCGGAGTTCAATCTTATAATTCTGCTAAAAAAGAAGTTACTCCAGAAGGTAAACGTGAGCAAACTAAGAAGATGCGCCCACCAACCGCCGATGAATCTTCTGCTTTAGAGTTAAACCGCAGGCAGTATAAATTAGGTAAAGAATGGGCAGAAACAGACCCAAAAAATGATAAAACAGTTGTTGATTATGTTCGGAGAGAAAGCGGGGCTCCTAAATTACAAAGTTTAAACACATATAAACAGATTCCAGAAGAAGTTAGGGATTACGAAGCGTACAAAGATGCTGGATATAAAAAAGGCGGAAAAGTATCTTCCGCTTCCAGACGTGCTGATGGTTGTGCAATTAGAGGAAAGACAAGACTATGAGAGCTTCTCGTGGAATGGGCGATATATCCCCATCTAAAATGCCTAATGGAAAAAAGAAAGCTCGTAAAGATAATACAGACTTTACAGAGTATGCTGAAGGCGGGAAGGTTGGACTTTATGCCAATATCGCTGCCAAGAAAAAACGTATTAAGGCTGGTTCTGGTGAGAGAATGCGTAAAGTTGGTGCTAAGGGTGCGCCTACTAAAGAGGACTTTATTCAATCTGCTAAAACAGCGAGGAAGTAATTGAAAGACTTTATTAATCGTCAGTTGGAAATATCAGACAAGCTATTTAAAGTAATGTTTGACGACCATAAAGAACGCATTAGAGATATGGCTATGTGGGCAGAGCTAGACGCAAGTTTAATGCGTAAGCTCAATGAAAGAGATGCCGAGATTACCCGTTTACAAGAAGAAATTGCCAAATTAAAGGCTAATAAATGAGCACGTCCGGAACCTCTACGTTTAACCTAGACCTCAATAACCTTATAGAAGAGGCTTTTGAGCGTTGTGGTCAAGAATTACGCAGTGGTTACGATATGCGTACTGCACGCCGCTCCCTTAATCTATTAACTGTAGAGTGGGCTAACCGTGGCATAAATCTTTGGACTATTGAGCAGGGTCAAATTAGCCTAGTAACTGGACAAGCAATTTATGCCATTCCAACAAATACAATTGACCTGCTAGACCATGTAGTGCGTCAAAACAACGGTATTCAAAGTACTCAAGTAGACTTAAACATTACCCGTATTTCTGAGTCCACCTACTCTACAATCCCAAATAAGCTCACACAAGGGCGTCCGATACAGGTGTGGCTAAATAGACAGACAGGTCAAAATAACTCCGTGGCAACCGTTTTAAACGGCTCTATATCAGCTACAGACACAAGTATTACTGTGACTGACGCATCTCAGCTTTCAAGCGCTGGATTTATTAAGATTGACTCTGAAGTTATTAGCTATCCAAACGTGGTTGGCAACGTATTGACCAATTGTGCTCGTGGTCAAAACGGCACTACAGCCACTAGCCATACAACTGCAGCTGCAATTACAGTACAAAACCTTCCATGCATTAATGTATGGCCTACCCCCGATGCCGGCGGGGGTCCGTATACCTTTGTTTATTGGAGACTTCGCAGAATTCAAGACGCCGGAGCTAATGGCACGGTAGAGCAGGATATTCCATTTCGCTTATTACCATGTTTAGTTGCTGGATTAGCTTTTTACTTATCGCAAAAATTGCCAGATGGATTGGCTAGAATGCAGATGTTAAAATCAGAATACGAAGAGCAATGGCTATTAGCGTCTACTGAAGACCGTGAAAAGGCGGCGTCTCGATTTGTGCCAAGGATGACATTCTATGGCCAGTAAGTTTGCAAGCGGTAAATATGCGATTGCGGAATGCGACATTTGCGGGCAAAGGTACAAGCTCAAAGAGTTGCGTAAACTTACCATTAAGACTAAACAAGTCAGCATTAAGGCTTGTCCAGAATGCTGGAATCCAGACCAACCGCAGTTATCTTTGGGTATGTATCCAATTGATGACCCACAGGCTTTACGTGAACCACGTCCCGATACTAGTTATTTAGCTTCTGGAAACAGCGGTTTACAGGTAATATTGACAAATAGCGATGCTGTAAATGCCGTCGGATTTCCTCAAGGTGGTAGTCGTGTAATCCAATGGGGGTGGAGTCCTGTAGGTGGTGCAAAAAGTTTTGATAGTGTCCTAACGCCAAATTATTTAATTGGAGCAGGACAGCTCGGAACAGTAACTATATCAACAACATAGGAGTATAAAATGTATAAACGTGATGCAGATGGCATAGCCAAAAAAGGCAAAACAGACGGCACAAACTTGGGCAATTCAGGTCCAACCGCAGCTACAATGAAAGGCGCAACCAAAAAAATGGGCGTTAGTTCTATGGCTATGAAAGATATGGGTCGTAACTTAGCTCGTGTAGCAAACCAGAAGAAAGCTGGAAGAGGCAGATAATGGCTAAATTTTCTAAAAAAGTAATGGGTAAAGAAGTCGGTGATGCGACTGTTTATGCCGAACCACATACTATGAACGGGAAAGCTATGAAAGCTACTGAGTCTATTGGGTATAAAACAGACCCTAATTCTATGAGTGCAGTTGAAACAACTCCAGGCGGCATGCCAGCTCGTCGAGTAAGTATGGGCAATCCTGATTCAAAACAGATAAACAAAAACGGTGAAATGAAGCAACGTGGTTCTGGCGCAGCAACAAAAGGCTTTACTTCTCGTGGACCAATGGCTTAAGGGTAAACCCTGATGAACTATACGCAGCTTTTTGCGGCTATTGAAGCCTATTCTGAAAACTACGATTCTGCCGTTGGTGGGTTTGTGGAGAATATTCCTGTTTTTGTTAAACAGGCAGAGCAGCGTATATATAACACCGTTCAATTGCCACCATTACGTAGGAATGTAACTGGCACATTGACGAGTGGTAATAAGTACTTATCTGCTCCAGATGACTATTTAGCCACATACTCCCTAGCAGTTATTAATACTGATGGCAGTTATTCTTATCTTTTAAACAAAGATGTTAACTTTATTAGAGAATCGTATCCAACGCCAACTGATACTGGAGTGCCTTATTATTACGCTCTTTTTGGCCCTCAATATACTGCCGTTAATGAACTTAGCTTTATTATTGGACCAACACCGAATAACAATTATGCGGTAGAACTGCACTATTTCTACTATCCAGAGTCAATCGTAACCGCCGGCACTACTTGGCTTGGAGATAACTTTGATTCAGCGCTTTTATATGGTTCTTTATTAGAGGCAGATTCATATATGAAAGCGGATAATGATGTCATTACATATCATAAAGACCGCTATACAGAAGCATTAGCATTATTGAAGCGCTTGGGAGATGGTTTAGAGCGTGGCGATGCTTACAGAAATGGTCAAACTAAGCTAAATACAAACCTTAAAGGGAATGTTGTTTCATGACAATTTCACAAGGTCAGTGCACAATTTTTAAGCAAAACTGTTTAAGTGGTTTAGAAAACTTTGCCTCTGGCACCCCTTATACCTATAAGATTGCTTTGTATACTGCGCTTGCTGACTTATCCTACACCACGCTAACGTATACAACTCTTAATGAAATTACGGGAACTGGATACACGGCAGGCGGGAAAACTCTAACCATATCTCAAGTGCCAATTTCTAGTGGCGTTACCGCTTACATATCTTTTTCAAATGTAACCTGGAGCCCGGCTTCCTTTACGACCAGAGGGGCTTTAATCTATAATAGCACCACTGGAGCTGCTGTTGCGGTGTTAGATTTTGGGGCAGACAAAACCTGTACTAACACTTTTACCATTACTTTTCCGACAGCGAGTGCGGCAGACGCTATTATTCGCATTTCTAATTAAGGAGTTTTTATGCAAGATAAAGTACAAATGGCGGATGTTTGCGAAGCATCTGTTACCCGTGGTGCAAGCCACAAAGAGGCTACCAGTATTTCTGGTTACTATACCGTAGAGTGTTTTAACAACGGTCAATTGAAGTGGAAAGATGATATCCACAACCTAGTCACGACTGTTGGTAAGAACTTTACAATGGATACTACACTAGGCAATACTGCTGGTGGCGCTGTTGTAATGGGCTTAAAAGGCACAGGAACTGCAGTTGTAGCTGATACTCAAGCTTCCCACGCTAGCTGGTTAGAAGTTGGTTTGGCTAACGCCCCGACTTATACAGGTAATCGTCCTACTCCAACTTTTAGTGCAGCGTCTGCTGGTGCTAAAACTACATCTTCAGCGGTGACTTTTGCTATTACTTCCTCTGGAACTGTAGCGGGCTGCTTCATTAACATCGGTGGTTCAGCGACTAAAGATAACACTACAGGTACTTTGTTCTCTGCTGGTGACTTTACCGCAGGTTCCAAGACAGTTACTTCTGGCGATACACTGAGCGTTACCTATACCGCTACTGCAGCGTAATTAAGGAACTAACATGGCGTTAGTTCTTGCCGATAGAGTCAAAGAGACTACCACTACTACTGGTACGGGTACTGTCACGCTTGCTGGAGCCTCCACAGGCTTTCAGTCTTTTGCTGCCGTTGGTAACGGGAATGTTACTTACTACACCATAGCAGGGCAAGGTACGGCTGAATGGGAAGTAGGCATCGGAACTTACACGTCTTCTGGTACCACTTTGTCCAGAACCACTGTTTTAGCTTCGTCTAACTCAGGCTCATTAGTCAACTTCTCAGCTGGAACAAAAGACGTATTTGTTACTTATCCTGCTGGAAAGTCCGTTTATTGGGATAGCGAACTAGGAAATGCTGCTGCTGCTCCTGAACTAACGGCTACTAATGGCTTGTTTGTTAATAATATGACTGTAGCTACGACTTACTCTATTCCAAGTGGATATTCGGCTAACTCGGTTGGACCTGTTACTGTATCTAGTGGGGTTTCCGTAACTGTGCCTAGTGGCTCTCGTTGGGTAGTTCTGTAATGTTTGGAATTGTACCGTTCTCACAAGCCCCGTTTGATACTTTAGGCGGGACAGTTTATGCGGTATCGGTCAATGAAACTGAGACTTTATCCGATACCCAAAGCGTAGCAGCAACCTTTTTAGGCTCTGTATCTGAATCCCAGACCTTAACTGACGCACAGTCCGTAGTAGCGGCTTTCCTAGCCTCCATATCCGAGTCCCAGACCTTATCTGATGCCCAGACTGGTAATGCTACATTTGCCGTAGCCGTATCTGAAACCGAGACTTTAAGCGATGCCCAGACTGGAAATGCTACTTATCCTGTATCTGTAAGCGAATCCGAGACCTTGAGTGATGCTCAAACGGGTAATGCTACTTTCCCAGCATCAGTTTCTGAGTCACAAACCTTAACTGACGCACAGACTGGTAATGCTGGATTTGCTGTGGCTATCAGCGAGTCTATGACTTTATCTGAAGTTCAGACTGGTTTGGCTGCGTTCTTGGCATCTATTACTGAAACACAGACACTATCTGACGCTCAAACAGGCAATGCTACCTACCCAGTATCCGTAAATGAGTCACAGACCTTGACTAACGTACAAGACGTTATAGCGGCTTTTGCTGCCTCTATTACAGAAACCCAGACTTTATCTGACTTACAAAACGCTTCATTTACCTTTTTTGGTAGCGTTTCTGAGCTTTTAACCTTAAGCGATGCTCAGACTGGCAACTTCCTATTAAGTGTTAATGTTAACGAGTCTTTAGCCCTAACCGATGCCCAAGTAGTTCAAGCCCAGTTTATTGGTGTTGTAAGCGAAGTTATGATATTAACGAGCTTGGCTTATGCCCGTGGATGGTTTAAAATAAACGACAACCAAACTCCAAATTGGACAGGTATTAATAATGCACAAACTTCAACTTGGACTGCGGTAAATGACACTCAGTCTGCGGGATGGACCCAAATTGATAATGGTCAAGGATAAACATGGCATCTACGTATAGTGACTTAAAAATAGAACTTATTGCTACTGGTGAGCAATCGGGTACTTGGGGAGCAACCACAGATACTAATCTGGGTACAGCCCTTGGCGAAGCTATTACTGGTTCTGCCGATGTTAACTTTGCTACAGCCGCTGATGTTACTGTAACGCTTACCGATACCAATACAGCTCAAACAGCCCGTAATCTGCGTTTAAACATTACAGAGTCAAGCACAGGCATTGGCTATACAGGTAACTTAATTCTTGGTTCTGGCTGTCAGATAGAGAAGTTTTACATCATAAACAACGGCACCACAGCCGCCAAAACGGTTAAAAACACTACTGGTACAGGCATTTCAGTGCCCGCTAATTCTTCTGTATTAGTATTTAATAACGGCACTAACGTAGTTACTGCATTAGATGCTTTTGGCGGAACAGGTGCAATCCTTCTCCCAGTCGGCACTACAGGACAGCAACCTACAGGCGTTCCTGGAAAGATTCGGTACAACTCTACCAATACTAAGTTTGAAGGCTATTCAAATGGTGCTTGGAGTTCTATTGGTGGCGGTGCTACTGGAGGCGGAGCAGACCAAGTATTCGTTGAAAATGGTGTTACTGTAACAACCAACTATACGCTAACGACTGGGTACAATGCCGAGTCTGTTGGTCCTATCACCTTAAATAGCGGTGTTGCGGTCACGATTCCAACTGGACAACGCTGGGTTATCTTGTAAAATAGACGAAATTAAAGGAAAAATAATATGTCCTCAGTCG
>Ga0209085_1000791_pt1 | contig 21963 bp, 17 predicted proteins | sample C_131016_EF_Meta_FD_187310 | JGI IMG/M metagenome (GOLD analysis project Ga0209085, IMG submission 187310) | Freshwater microbial communities from Lake Croche, Canada to study carbon cycling - C_131016_EF_MetaG (SPAdes) (version 2) | ecosystem: Environmental > Aquatic > Freshwater > Lake...
CGGATCATTGGTCAGCTCGACGCGGGCCCCCTGGCTGCGCGCCCAGGCGATGAGCTCGGCATTGGGCGCCAGCTCCGGCGGCGTGGCCACCCGCAGCGTAAAATCAAACCGCGCCGCGGCCTGAATAAAACTCTGCGCCACATTATTGCCATCGCCCGTCCAGGCCACCACCTGGCCGGAAATGGCGCCGCGATGCTCCTCGAAGGTCATCACATCGGCCATCAACTGGCAGGGATGCGAGACATCGGTCAGGCCATTGATCACCGGCACGGTGGCGAATTCCGCTAGCTCGCGCATTTTCTCCACCCGGTCAGTGCGCAGGATGATGGCATCGACATAGCGCGACAAAACCCGCGCCGTATCGGCCGGCGATTCACCCCGGCCCAGCTGCGTGTCCTTGCTCGACAGCGTCACCACATCGCCGCCCAATTGGCGAATACCCACCTCGAAACTCACCCGCGTGCGGGTGGAGGGTTTTTCGAAGATCATCGCGATATGCTTGCCCGCCAGCGGCTTTTCCTGCAGCTCGCCCCGCTTGGCGCGATTGCCCAGCTCCAGCATCCGGCGCAGCGACAGCGCGTCGATATCCATCAGCTCCAGAAAATGCCGAGGCCCTGGTGGCGGCACCGGCTTCAGCGCCGCACTCACTGCGCCGCGGCCTGGGACTGGGAGGGCCGCAGCCGGCGGCACATCCGCCCGAGCATCTCCAGCGCCGCATCCACCTCGGCCTCGGTGATGATCAAGGGCGGCGCCACGCGCAGCACATTCATGCCAGCCGCCACCGTCAGCAGCCCCTCAGCCACCGCGGCCGCCTGGGCATCACCATTGGAGAATTCCGGGCGGAGCTTCAGGCCCAGCAGCAGGCCAGCGCCGCGCACATCCTCAATGATGTCGGGATTGGCAGCCTGCAAGGCCAAAAACCCATGCCAAAGCTTGCGGGCAACGCCATCCACCTGGGCCAGAAACCCATCGGCCAGAACCACATCCAGCACCGCATTGCCGGCCGCGCAGGCCAGCGGCCCGCCGCCATAGGTGGTGCCATGGGTGCCGGGCTTGAGGTGCTTGGCCACCTTCTCCTTCGCCATCACGGCGCCGAGCGGGAAGCCGCCGCCAATGCCCTTGGCCGCGCTCATCACATCGGGCTCGATGCCGGCCCATTGATGCGCCCAGAGTTTTCCGGAACGGCCCATGCCGGTCTGCACCTCGTCGAGCGCCAGCAGCAGCCCGAACTCATCGCACACCGCACGCAGCTCCTGCAAAAAGCGCAGATCGGCCGGGCGCACGCCGCCCTCACCCTGCACCGGCTCGATCATGATGCCGCCAATGCCCGGCGTGATCGCATCGCGCACCGCGTTCATATTGCCGAAGGGCACATGGGTGAAACCCTGCACCGCGGGGCCAAAGCCGGCCAGGTATTTCTCATTGCCGGTGGCCGAGAGCATGCCCAGCGTGCGGCCGTGAAACGCCCCCTCAAAGCAGATCACGCCAAAACGGTCCGGGCTGCCATTCTCGGCATGGTATTTGCGGACGGCCTTGACCATCCCTTCATTAGCCTCAGCGCCGGAATTGCAGAAGAACACGCTATCGGCAAAGGAGGCAGCGACATGGCGCGCGGCCAATTGCTCGGCCTGCGGCACCCGGTAGAGGTTGCTCACATGCATGACCTTGGCCGCCTGCTCGGCGATGGCCCGGCTCAGATGCGGGTGGCCATGGCCGATGGAGGAGGTGGCAATGCCGGCGCCGAAATCCAGGAATCGTCGGCCGTCCGTCGTCCACAGCCAAGCACCTTCACCACGCTCAAAAGCGAGGTCGGCACGGTTGTAGGTGGGCATCAGGGCGGGGATCACGCTGGAATTTCTCCCTTGGGCACTCCGCGCGAGGGGGCGGAATTGCTCCATCGGGCGGAAGCGCAACAGTATTGGGGAAAACATGCCGCGCGTCAAAGCCCAAGACGTGCGGGTGGTGTGATGTTTCCGCTTACGCCGGATCACCCGTATCCGGCGCCAGGCCCGCCGCCTCAATCCCGGCAATGCAGCACACCTCATCATTGGGCGAGGTATCGCCGCTGATCCCGACAGCGCCGAGCAGCACGTTATTCGCATCGCGCACCAGCACGCCGCCCTGCACCGGCACGGCGCGGCCGCCCGTCAGGTCGCTTAGCGCATTGGTGAAGCCCGGCGCACCCGCGGCGCGCCGCGCCAATTCGCGCGTGCCAAAACCCATCGCCATCGCGCCATAGGCCTTGCCATGCGCCACATCCTGCCGCGCGATGGAGCAGCCATCCTCGCGCTTGAGAACCTTCATATGGCCGCCAGCATCGATCACGCACACCGTCAGCGGCAGAAAGCCCATCTCATGGCCCTTGGCCAAAGCCGCATCGGCGATGATCTCGGCCTGGGCGAGGGTGAGGCCATTGATGGCGGCGGGGTGTGCGGGCTGGGCCAAGGAAATTTCTCCGGTTTGTGATCGCGCCCCTGTTTGGCGGCCAACGAAAAACCTGTCCAGCGCCGCTCACGCCACAGCTGCGCAAATTTAAGGCCTTGATTGCGCCACAAGAGGGGGGGATGTTCACCAAATTGCAATTTCTTGTTGCCAGGATTCGATGATGCGGCCGCTGATCGGCATTTCCTGCTGCGTGAAGGGTTTTGGCGTGTTCAACACGCCCAATCACGCAGCATCAGACAGTTACGTGAAGGTCGTGCTCGGCCCCGTGGGTGGCCTGCCGGTCCTGCTGCCATGCTCCGGCCCCGATTGCGTGGCCGAGATCCTGGCGCGGGTCGATGGGCTGATCTTCACCGGCAGCCGCTCCAATGTCTGGCCCGAATATTACGGCGGCCCGCCGCATGCTGAGGGCACGCCCGAGGATCTTCGGCGCGACGAAACCACCCTGCCGCTCATCCGCGCCGCCATCGAGCATGGTGTGCCCATCCTCGCCATCTGCCGCGGCATGCAGGAACTCAACGTCGCCCTCGGCGGCAGCCTGGACCAGCGCATCCAGGACCTGCCCGGCCGCATCGACCATTCGACGCCCTCCGACCAGCACATCGCCCTCTCACGCACCGCCAAGGCGCATGATGTCTCGCTGCTGCCCGGCACGCTGCTGGCCCAATTGGCCGGCAATAGGGACCGTGTTCCGGTCAATTCACTGCACAATCAAGGCGTTCAGAACCTGGCACCCCGCCTGGTGGCCGAAGCCTGGGCGCCGGATGGCACGGTCGAGGCGGTGCGCGTCGAAGGTGCCAAGAGCTTCGCCCATGGCGTGCAATGGCATCCCGAATATGATTGGGAGCGGGATAGCCTCTCGCATGACATTTTCGTCGCCTTCCGCCACGCCTGCACCGCCTGGGCGGAAGAAAAGCGCCGGGCACCCATGCAGGCTGCCGCTGAATAGCGGGGGTTAGCAGGCGGCGGAAAAACGAACGGCGAGGGGAAACAAGATCGAGGGGCTTTGCCCCTCGAGCACCCCAGCAGGAAACTGAGTTTCCTGCACCTTCGATCAATTATTGATTTTAAAATCAATCAAAGGTCCAGGAACATCGTCGACATATATGTCGACCCTGGTGGGGGAGCGGGAGAGGGCAAAGCCCTTTCGCTCTTTTGTTCAGCCATTAGGGTTTTTTAGTATCCTGCTACTCCACAAACTCAGCAAAACGCACCGCCGTCAGCCCCGGCGCGGTGCGCAAATTGGGCATCACCAGCAGGCAATTTTCATGCGGGGTGCGGATTTCCGCCCCGCCATCCGTCGCGATCAGTGTCCCCGCTTCAGCAATCACCTCGCCGCCGCGAAACGGCCGGGTGAAGGCGAAATCAGCCCCACGCGCCGTCACCGCCTGGGTCACCCGCGCCAGGCGCGCCGGCGGGCCAATGGGCCCTGCCATCGCCGGCAGCACACCACAAATCCCCAGCATCCGCCGGGCCACCCGCTCCATCAGGGCAACGGTCTCCCGCTCCCAGTGATTGCCGGCCTCCAGCAGCACGCCGCGCTGCCCGGCCTCGGCCGCATAATCGATCAACCGCCGCCCAGCCTCATGCCCGGGGTCGGACACCACCAGGCCAGGCTCGCCCAGCGTCATCGCCAGCCCCTCAGAGCCAGGCGCCCCCACCAGCAGCAGCGGATCCGCCGGCCACAGCATGGAATGCAGGTCCAGCACCACATCCGCGCTGTCCAAGAGCGGCCGCAGCACCCGCGCCCGGCGCAATTCCGCCGAGCGCCCCGCACCATCCAGCATCTCCGGGTCCCAAACCCGATTGAGGTCCTGTTCGAGAAACCGGCTGGCCGTGGGGTCCTGCGCATCAAACCGCGCATAAGCATCAAGATTGGCAAAGATCAGCGACAGCCGTCCCGCCACCGGCCGCAATTCATGCCGCAACCACCGGTCCAGCACCACCGCGCCGCCAATCTCATTGCCATGGGTGAGGGCGACGACGCAGACATGCGGCCCCGGCACCCTGGCGGCAAAACTCCAGGCGCCGCGCGCGGCATTGCCATCCATCCAGCGCCGAATATCGGGTGCCGCTATATGCACCGGAAGCCGCGGCCCCGGCCCACCGCTGGCCAGCGCGGTCAATGCCTCGTTCAGCGCGCCCGCCACGTGGTCTCGCTTTCCTGGCAAGGTTTCGGCAGGGTGTTGGGCGGGTTCAGCGTGCACGATCCTGGTGTGTCTTGACGCCAGTTTAGTGGCGAACCGGTGCTGCGCAATTGGGGGTGGGGTCATGGTGCCAAGGGTCGGAATTCTGGGGCTGCATCTGGAGGCCAATGCCTTCGCGCCGCCCACGCTGGATGCGGATTTCCGCGCCCAATGCTGGGAAGAGGGCGCGGAAATCACCCGCCTCGCCCGGGCCGAGACCTCGCATCTCCCCGCCGAAATGGCCGGCTTCTACCGCCGCATGGACGAGACCGGCGCCTGGGCACCCAAGCCCATCGCCATCTGGGCCGCCCCGCCGGGCGGGCCGATCGATCAGGCGCTCTTCCTGCGCATGCTCGATGCCGCGCGCAGCGGGCTGCTCGCCGCCATGCCGCTCGATGCCGTCTATGTCGCCAGCCACGGCGCCAGCAGCGCCACCGGCGATGAGGATAGCGATGGCAGCCTCCTCGCCATGATCCGCGCCGTGGTCGGCCCCCGCGTGCCCATCGTGGTCACCCATGATCTTCACTGCAATGTGAGCGAACGCCTGGTCGCCGCCTGCGACAGCCTGATCGCCTATCGCACCAACCCCCATATCGACATGGCCGCCCGCGCCGCCGAGGCCGCCGATATGCTGCGCCTGCTGCTCAGCGGCACCCGGGTCTTCAAGGCCTTCCGCCGCCTGGCCATCACGCCCCCCTCCGTCACCTTGCTGACCGCCGAGGGCCCCTATGCCGACCTCATCCGCGACGCCGAAGCGCTGATGGCCGGCAAACTCCTCAATGCCAGCGTCACCGGCGGCTTCGTCTTCAGCGACCTGCCCAAATGCGGCATGACAATCAGCGCCACCGCACTGAGCCAGGAGGCCGCCAATGAAGCGGTCGAGCAACTCGCCACCCGCGCCTGGAATGAGCGCCACCGCTACGTCGCCCATCTGACCAGCCTGGAAGCAGCCCTCGCCCGCGCCAAAACCACCAGCCAGACCCTCATCCTCGCCGATGTGGCCGACAATCCCGGCGGCGGCGGCCGCGGCAATACCGCCTGGCTGCTCCAGGCCCTGCACGAGGCCGCCATCCCCTCCGTGGTGCTGGGCCTTTTCGTCGACCCCGCCCTGGCCGCCGAGGCGCATGCCCTGGGCGAGGGCGCCGTCTTCGAGGCCCGCTTCAACCGTGACCCCAGCGAATTCAGCCTTCCCTTTTCCGCCCGCGCCCGGGTGACCATGCTGACCGACGGAAAGGGCCAAGGCCGCCGCGGCAATATGGCCGGCCGCCAATTCAACCTAGGCCCCACCGCCCGGCTCACATTGGAGGGCAGCGGCCTGGAGGTGGTGGTCATCAGCCTGCGGCGGCAATGCCATGAGCCCCGCACCTTGGAGATGCACGGCATCAACATCGCCGCCGCGCGCGTCGTGGTGCTGAAAAGCCGCGGCCATTTCCGCGCCGGTTTCGCCGAATTCGCCCCCAATGACCGCATCCTGGAAGTGGACGCCCCGGGCCTGACCAGCCCGGTGCTCAGCCGCTTCGCCTGGAAGCGCCTGCCTCGCCCGGTCTTCCCAATCGACCCTAACCCTTGATCGCCATGGCAATATAATTCTGCCCGACATCGCCGCTGATGCCCCAATCGCCAATCCCGGCCATCGGCGCCATCCCGGCAATATCAGTCACCAGCGCCCCCACCGCCCGGGCATGCGCCGCCAATTCCGCCGGTTTGAGAAACCGCTTCCAATCATGCGTGCCCACCGGCAGCAGCCTGGCCACATATTCCGCGCCGAATTTCGCCACCAGCAGGCTCTTCGGCGTCCGGTTCAAGGTGGAGAGAAACAACCGCCCCCCCGGCCGCAGCACCGATAGCGCATCGGCCAGAAATTCCTGCACATCGGCCACATGCTCCACCACCTCCAGCGCCACCACGGCGTCGAAGGGCGGCAGATCGGCCACCTGCTCCACGCCGCCCTCGCGATAATCAATGGCCAGCCCCCCGGCGGCGGCATGGGCGCGGGCGGCGGCAAGCGCGGCCGAGGCACGGTCCAGCCCCACCACATCCTTGCCGGCCCGCGCCAGGGCCTCGCTCGCCAGCCCAGCGCCGCAGCCGATATCGAGCACCCGCTGCCCCTCCATCCGCTGCAAAATCCACCCGGTGCGGGCCGGATTCATCGCGTGCAGCGGGCCCATCGGCCCGCGCGTGTCCCACCACTGAGCCGCGAGCCCATCGAATTTAGCGATTTCCGCGGGAATGACCGTGCCTTGCATGCGTCCTGTGCTGCCTTTAAGGGAGCGGCCCACCCTGGACCACTCCTGAGATCATGCCAAAGATCGTGATGAAATTCGGCGGAACATCCGTCGCAGACCTCGACCGCATTCGCAATGTGGCGCGGCTGGTGAAAAAACAGCGCGATGCCGGCGATGAGGTCGCCGTGGTGGTCTCCGCCATGTCCGGCACCACCAATCATCTGGTGAAGCTGTGCAACGACCTCAACCCGCTGCACGACACCGCCGAATATGACGCGGTGGTGGCCACTGGCGAGCAGGTAACAACCGGCCTCCTGGCCATCGCGCTGCAAAGCATGGGCACCCCCGCACGCTCCTGGCAGGGCTGGCAAATCCCCATCCTGAGCGATGACGCCCATGGCAAGGCCCGGGTGGATCAGATCGATGGCCAAAAACTCCTCGCCGCCATGGCCCGGGGCGAAACGCCGATCATCGCCGGCTTCCAGGGTGTCACCGCCGATGGCCGCGTCACCACCCTCGGCCGCGGCGGCAGTGATCTCTCGGCGGTGGCCATCGCCGCCGCCATCAAGGCCGATCGCTGCGACATCTACACCGATGTGGACGGCATCTACACGACCGACCCGCGTGTGGTCCCGCGCGCCAGAAAACTCGAAAAAATTTCCTTCGAGGAAATGCTGGAACTCGCCTCGGTCGGCGCCAAAGTGCTGCAGACCCGCAGCGTCGAAATGGCGATGAAGCATGGCGTGCGCATTCAGGTATTGAGCAGTTTCGCGGACAAACCCGGTTCGCTGGTCGTTGGAGAGGATGAGATCGTGGAAAAACTGGTGGTCTCCGGCGTGGCCTATTCGGTCGATGACGCGAAGGTGACGCTGCGCCGCGTGGCCGACCGGCCGGGCGTCGCCGCCATCCTCTTCGGCCGCCTGGCCGAGGCGCATGTCAATGTCGACATGATCGTGCAGAATCTGGGCGCCGACGGCACCACCGACATGACATTCACGGTCGGCCGGGGTGATCTGGCGCAGGCCCGCGTGGCGCTCGAAGATGTCCGCGAAGCCCTGGGCTACCAGGAGGTGCTGACCGACACGGCCGTCGCCAAAATCTCCGTGGTCGGCATCGGCATGCGCAGCCATGCCGGCGTGGCGGCGCGGATGTTCAAGGCGCTGAGCGAGCGCAACATCAACATCCAGGTCATCTCCACCAGCGAGATCAAGGTCAGTGTCTTGGTCGCCGCCGAATACAAGGAGCTGGCGGTGCGCGCCCTGCACAGCTGCTTTGGCCTCGATGGCGATGAGCCGCCAGCGGTGGGAGAAGGCCAATGAGTGTCCTCGATGGCCTGATGGCCCGCGGCGCCGCCGTGCTCGGCGCGCGCTACGGCATCCTGGGCGGCGCCATGAGCTGGATTTCCGAGCGCAATCTGGTGGCGGCCCTCTCCAATGCCGGCGCCTTCGGCGTCATCGCCTGTGGCGCCATGCAGCCGGCGCGGCTCGATGAGGAGATCACCGCCACAAAGGCGCTTGCCCATGCCCCCTTTGGCGTGAACCTCATCACCATGCACCCGCAGCTGATGGAACTGGTCGAAATCTGCATCGGCCACAAGGTGCCGGTGCTGGTCTTCGCCGGCGGCATCCCCCCGCGTGAGGCCATTCTGGCCGCCAAGGCCGGCGGCATGAAGGTGATCTGCTTCGCCCCCGCCGTGGCCCTGGCCAAGAAGCTGGTGCGCATGGATGTGGACGCGCTGGTGATCGAGGGCAGTGAGGCCGGCGGCCATATCGGCCCGGTCTCGCTCAATGTGCTGGCGCAGGAGATCCTGCCGGTCATCCGTGAGGTGCCGGTCTTCGTCGCCGGTGGCATCGGCCGGGGCGAGGCGATGCTGGCCTATCTGGAAATGGGTGCCGCCGGCGTGCAGATGGGCACCCGCTTCGCCTGCGCCGTAGAGAGCATTGCGCATGACAATTTCAAGAAGGCCTTCTTCCGTGCCTCGGCGCGCGATGCGGTGCCCACCGTGCAGCTCGATGAGAATTTCCCCGTCATCCCGGTGCGCGCGCTGAAGAACGAAGGCAGCCAGCGCTTCATCCGCCATCAGGCGGAGACCCTGGCGCGGTTTCAGTCCGGCGAACTGACGAAAGAGGCCGCCCAGCTCGATATCGAGCATTTCTGGGCCGGCGCGCTGCGCCGTGCTGTGGTCGAAGGCGATGTGCAGAATGGCAGCCTCATGGCCGGCCAATCCGTCGGCATGGTCACCCGTGAGCAGCCGGTGGCCGAGATCATCGCCGAGATCATCGCCCAGGCCGAGGCCGCATTGGCGGCCAGGGCGCTCGCGTGAGCCCTTGCTTGTCCAAGCCCCCTTCCTTCTACAGCGCTGCATGGGCTACATGACGCCGTGTCATTCACCATGAAGCGCTTTACCCGACCGGAAGTCCCTGCAAGCGCTGAGGCCGCGCGTGCAGGCGAAGAACTGCGCGACGCGCGCGAGGCCTCCGGCCTGTCGATCCAGGATATGAGCCAGGCGCTGCGCATCCGCCGCGTCTATCTCGTGGCACTCGAAGAAGGCCGCATGCGCGACCTGCCCAGCCCGGCCTATGCCTGGGGCTTCGTGCGCAACTATTCCAATGCGTTGGGGCTGGATCCCGATGAGATGGTCCGCCGCTTCCGCGACAGCGCCGGCCCGGCCCTGCCCCGGCGCCACGACCTGATCTTCCCCGAGCCTGTGCCCGAGCGTGGCATGCCCACCGGCATTCTCGTGCTGGCGGGCGCCGTGCTGGCCATTGGCGCCTATATCGGCTGGTCCAACTGGTCCAGCCCGCCGAACCGGACGGTGGATGTCATTCCAGCCGTGCCGCCGCGCCTTGAACGCGCGGTGCGTGAGGGCACCGCGGCCGAACCGCCAGCCTTGGCGGTGCCTGGGCTTTCCGGCGGAGGCAACACGCTGCCGGCCTCCACCGTGGCCCTACCCACGCCGGTTCAGGTGCCCGTGGTGGTGACACAGCCACCGCCGCCGCCGGTGGTGCTCTCACCCACCGATGTCAGCCGCATCACCTTCCGCTTCAAGGCCGAGAGCTGGCTGCAGGTGCGGGCGGGGAATCAGGCACCGGCCATCGTCGCCCGGGTGTTTCGCGCCGGTGAGAGCTTTACCTCGCCCAACCAGCCCGGGCTCTCCGCCACCATTGCCATCGCCCCGGCGGTGGATCTGCTCATCGACGGCCAGCCAACGAACGGTTTGCTGAGCACAGCAGCCGGCCGGCAGATACTCCAACTCGATAGCGTGATGCAGCGCCATACCCAGCCGGCACGGCCATCGCCGCCCTCGTCCAAGCCTTACACGACAACGCCGCCCGCCTCTGCTGCGCCCGCCTCCTCTGCGCCCTCCTCCTCTGCGCCCTCCTCCTCTGCGCCCTCCTCCTCTGCGCCCTCCTCCTCGGCGCCGCCGCGCCCCTCGGGCGCCGGGGCAACCTCTGGCGCCCCGGCTGCGGGCGCGGCGGCGCCGCGCTGAACTGTGCTGTCCAGGCGGGCGGCTCGCAGCCACTATGCTGCCCCCACCCGGGCTTGATATGATCGCGACGAGCAAATGCCCCGGGCCGCGCCGTGCGGCCCTGACTTCAGGAGCGTCTTGATGACCAGCTACAGGCCCTATCAGCACATCGAGCGTCGCAAATCGCGCCAGATCCATGTCGGACGGGTGCCGGTCGGCGGCGATGCACCGATTTCGGTGCAGACCATGACAAACACCCTCACCTCGGATGCGGCGGCCACCATCGCCCAGATCCGCCTGGCCGAGATGGCCGGTGTGGACATCGTGCGGGTGAGCTGCCCCGATGAGGAAAGCACGGCGGCGCTGGCCGAAATCGTGCGCGAGGTGAATGTCCCCATCGTGGCGGATATCCATTTTCACTATAAACGCGCCATCGAGGCGGCCCAGGCCGGCGCGGCCTGCCTGCGCATCAACCCGGGCAATATCGGCTCCGCCGAGCGGGTCAAAGAGGTGATCCAGGCGGCGCGGGACCATGGCTGCTCCATCCGCATCGGCGTCAATGCCGGCTCGCTGGAGAAGCACCTGCTGGAGAAATACGGCGAACCCAACCCCGATGCGCTGGTTGAAAGCGCCCTCTGGCACGCGGACCACCTGCTGCAAAATGATTTCCACGAGTTCAAGATCAGCGTGAAGGCCTCGGACGTGTTCCTGGCGGTGGCGGCGTATCAGCAACTGGCCGATCAATGCGACCACCCGCTGCATATCGGCATCACCGAAGCTGGCGGCTTGCGCACCGGCACGGTGAAATCGGCCATCGGCATGGGCAACCTGCTCTGGGCCGGCATTGGCGACACGCTGCGCGTCTCCCTCTCGGCTGAGCCGGAGGAGGAGGTGAAGGTGGGCTGGGAGCTGCTGAAATCCCTCAACCTGCGCAACCGCGGCGTGAAGGTGATTTCCTGCCCCTCCTGCGCGCGTCAGGGCTTCGATGTCATCCGCACGGTGCAAAAACTTGAGGATAGGCTGGCCCATATCACCGCGCCGCTGACGCTGAGCATCATCGGCTGCGTGGTCAATGGCCCGGGTGAGGCGCTGATGACCGATATCGGCCTTACCGGCGGCGGCGCTGGCCGCCACATGGTCTATGCCGCCGGCAAGCAGAGCCACACCACCTCAAGCGATGAGATGGTCGAGCATCTGGTGAAGCTGGTGGAGGAAAAACTGGCCCAGAATGCGCAGGCCGAGAGTGAGGCCGTCTGAGGCGATTCGCCCTCGCCTTTGTTGCGTTTTCGTTGTAACGGGCGGCCCGATGAATATCTGACCGGTCGGATCGGGGATGTAAGTTGGAAGACCAAGAGAATCTGCTGCGCCGGCTGCATGAACTGCGCAGCGAACATCGTGATCTGGACACGGTGATCTTCCGGGTGGGCGATTCGATCGTGGACCAGCTGCAACTCCAGCGGCTGAAGAAGCGCAAACTGAAACTGCGCGACGAAATCACTTGGATCGAGCGAAAGCTGGTGCCGGATATCATCGCCTGACGTTTCAGGCGCAACGCTATTTATGCCATAGCTTAAAACCCCGCGCCATGCTTCGATCGCGGCAATGGGAGAACCCAGATGCGGGACTTGGATGTATTGCGGCTTGAACGCCGCGTCGGCCTGCTGCTTGTTCCCCATGTCGAAGGCCCGGGTGCGGCGGTGGGCGTGGTCCGTGATGGTGAATTGCTGCTGCGCCGCCAATCGGGCATGGCCAGCATTGAATTGCGCCAGCCGATCACGGCGCATACCGGCTTTCGCATTGCCTCGGTCTCCAAGCAATTCACCTGCGCTGCCATCCTGATCCTGGCGGCGGAGGGCATGCTCTCGGTGCGCGACCCGGTGGGGCGGTACCTGCCGGGCCTGCCGGGCTGGGCTGGGCACATCACGCTCGACCAGTTGATGCGCAACACCGCCGGGCTGCGCGACATGCTGGAATTGCTGCGCGCCGGTGGGGTGGATCTCAGCCATTCAGTGCCGGCGGCGGAGATTGACCGGGCGATTGCCCGCAGTGCGGGGGTGAATTTCCCCGCTGGCGCCCGGTTTCTCTATTCCAATACCAATTTTTGGCTGCTGGGGCGGGTGATTGAGGCTGTCTCGCGCATGGCGCTGGCGGATTTCCTGCAGGACCGGATTTTTCAGCCATTGGGGATGACGCGCACCTTCCATACGCCGGATGTGATGACCCCCATCGAGGGGCTGGCCACTGGCTATATGCCCAGTGGCGATGGTTTCCTTCGCGCCGGGCATGGCTTTGCGCTGGGTGGCGAGGGGGGGCTGGTCTCGGGGGTGGAGGATTTGGCGCTTTGGGCCCGGGCGCTGAGCCTCAATCTGCTGGGCGGCGGCGTGTTGGAGGGGCAGATGGAGGCGCTGGCGCCCTTCAACAATGGCACCATGAACAGCTATGCCCGTGGCCTGGAGGTGGATGATTGGCGCGGGTTGAAGCTGGTCTCGCATGGCGGGCTGTGGCCGGGGTTCAAGACCGCTTTTCTGCGCGTGCCGGCGCGGCGGCTGACGGTGATTGTCATCACCAATCATGGCGGGCTGGATGCCGGGGCGATGGGCATGGCGGTGCTGGAGGCGGCGCTGGAGGCTGAGCCGGTGCTGCACCAGGTTGCGGCGCTGCCGGTGCCGAGCGGCTGTCATGTGACCGAGGAGGGCGTGTCGCTCGACCTTTGGGTGGATGAGGCCGGGCGGCCGATGGCGCGGCAGCATGGCGTGGCCTTTGCCCTGGGGCCGCGCAAGGATGGCTGGCTGCATGCGCTGCGCGGCGGTTTTCGCTTTGCGCTGGAAGCCCGCGATGGCGGCCATGTGCTGCACAGCGATGCTGGCCATAGCAGTTGGCTGACGCGGGTGGAGCCGGGGCCGGGGCCGGAATTTTCCGGGCGGTTTTACTGTGCCGATCTGGACACAGCCTGGTCCCTGGCGGGGGATGGCAATTGGCGGATTGATGGGCCACTGGCCAAGGCGGGGCCGTTTCGCATTGAGGGGCTGGGCCAGGATTTGGCCCGGTTTCATATGCCGGGCAAACTCTATGACCCCTGGTGGGATGTGCGGTTTGAGCGCGATGATGCCGGTGAGGTCACCGCGCTGGTGGCCAGTGGCGCCCGCGCCTGGGGGTTTCGCTTCGAGCGCTTGTGAGAGGAGATGAGTGGCGGTGCTGACGATTCTGGAGCCGGAAGGCCTTTACCCCGACAATAGCGTAGAGGAGCCGGTGCTGGCCGGGGGTGCCCGGGTGGTGCGTGGCGCGGCCGTGGCGGCGCTGGACGAGCTGCCCGATGCGCTGTGCGAGCAGGCCGATGCGCTGATGACGCTGCGCATGGCGGTGCCGGCGGCGCAGTTGGCGCGGTTTCCCAAGCTGCGCGTGGTGGTGCGCATGGGCGTGGGGTATGACCGGGTGGACCGGGCGGAATGCGCCCGGCGCGGGATCACCGTGTGCAATATTCCCGATTACGGCACTGAGGAGGTGGCGGATCATGCCATTTCGCTGGCGCTGGGCCTCAGGCGGGGGTTGTTTCTGCATCATGAGACGCAGCGGGCGAACCCGCCGGCGGCCTGGGGGGTGATCAATACGCCCTTGATTCGCCGGCTTTCGGTGCAGCGCTTTGCCGTATTGGGGCTGGGGCGGATTGGCACGGCGGTGGCGCTGCGGGCCAAGGCTTTTGGTTTTGACGTGGTGTTTTTTGACCCGTTTCTGCCCAATGGGGTGGACCGGGCCTTGGGGATCAGGCGGGCGCCCTCGCTGGCGGCGCTGATGGCGCAGGCGGATGTGCTGAGCATTCACGCGCCGCTGACGCGCAAGACCCGCGGCCTGGTGGGGGCGGCGGAGCTGGCCTTGCTGCCAAAGGGCGCGGTGGTGGTGAACACCGCGCGCGGGCCGATTATGGACCTCGACGCGCTGGAGGCTGGGCTGCGCTCGGGCCATATTGCCGGGGCGGGGCTGGATGTGGTGCCGGTGGAGCCGCCGGTGGAGCCGGTGCCGAGCCTGATGCGGGCCTATCGCGCCCGGGAGGATTGGCTGCAGGGCCGGCTGGTGATCACCCCGCATAGCGCGTTTCACACCCCCGAGGCCTGGGATGATATCCGGCTGAAGGGCATTGAGACGGTGCGCGATGTGCTGGTGCTGGGGCTGCAGACCAATGTGATTGCGCCGGAGAGCGACTGAGGGCGGCGATTTGTGTTGTATTCGGACAAATACCATGGGTGGTGTGGTGGCGCGGGTGGGCCACCATATGTGGTGTTGGGGCCGGGATGCTCATGTCAAACAGCAGCTGCGATATTGGGATTTTTAGCCTAAATTGTCAATGAAAATCCGGGTTCGGCCGCGCCTGGGCGGGGACTCGATATGTGACAGGAGGCTGAAAACCAGGAGCGGGGGGAAGCAAGATCGAGGGGCTTTGCCCCTCGAGCACCCCAGCAGGAAACTGAGTTTCCTGCACCTTCGTTAGAATATTTTTTTATTTATTCAAAGGTCCAGGAAAATCGTCGATATACATGTCGACCCTGGTGGGTGAGGGCGAGGGGGCGAAGGCCTTTCGCTCTTTTTCACCTTGCCCTGCTCGGCTTTGATGGCGGGGCTGATTGGCGCTGGCTCAGTATAGCCCGCCCAAGCCGCTTTCCACCCGCGATGCCGCGCCTGCGCCCGGAGCCGTACCATCCACCGGCTGGGCGGCATTCTCCGTCCCTGGCCGGAAGGCCTCCATGATGCTTTGCCCATTGTCGAGCGTGATTCGCACCAGCGAGACGCCCGGGGGGGCGCGGAAGGGCACCGGGGGTGAGCCGCGCAGGGCCGCTTCCATCACCTCGCGGAAAATCGGCGCCGCGTTCAGCCCGCCGGTTTCATTGTTGCCCAGGGTGCGGGGTTCGTCGAAGCCGAACCAGACTGCCACCACCAGGTCGGGGGTGAAGCCCACGAACCAATTATCCTTGTAGTCATCGGTCGTGCCGGTCTTGCCTGCCACCGGGCGGTTCAGCCCTTGGCCGGCCCGGGCGCCGGTGCCGCGCTGCACGGCGCCTTGCAGGATGTTGACGATTTGATAGGCGGCGATGGGATCGGCGATCTGCCGGCGGTTTTCGGACAGGGTGGGGGGCTCGCTCTCTGGCCCGCCATCGCAGCCCTGGCAGGCGCGCTGGTCGCCGCGCCAGATCACCCGGCCGCGCTGGTCCTGCACGCTGTCGATCAGGCTGGGCTCCACCCGCCTGCCGCCATTGACGAAGCTGGCATAGGCCGCGGCCATGCGCACCACGGTGGTCTCGCCGGCGCCAAGGCTCATGGCGAGGTAGGGCGGCATGTTGCTGATCACGCCGAAGCGGTTCGCCACATCCGAGACCCGGGCCATGGTGACCTGCTGCGCGATGCGCACGGTGACCAGGTTGAGGCTGCGCTCCAGCGCCGAGCGCATGGTGACCGCCGCGCCCGATGAGCCGCCGCCGTAATTGCCCGGGCGCCAGAGGCCCTGGGGTGTGGCCACCTCGACGGCGGTGTCCATGAAGCGCTGATTGGGCGGGATGCCATCCTCAAGTGCGGGCAGATAGACGAAGGGCTTGAAGGAGCTGCCGGGCTGGCGCTGGGCTTGGGAGGCGCGGTTGAACTGGCTGCGCTCAAAATTCCAGCCGCCGGCCATGGCCAGGATGCGGCCGGTTGCGGGGTCGAGGGCGACGATGGCGGCCTCGGCCTCGGGCAATTGGCGCAAAAGGACGCGGCCGGGGCGGGCGGGGTTGGGCTCGACCAGCACGACATCTGAGGGGGTGACGACATCGCTGATGCGGCGCGGGGCGGCGCCCAGGCGCACCCCGGCCTGGGGCGGGCCGGGCAGCATCGGGCGGGCCCAGGTGGTGTCGGCGAGGTCGATCACGCCGCTGCGGGCCTCCCAGGGGGCGCGGGGATTGGCGCGTTCCAGCCAGGCCACCCGGGCCTCGGTGTTGGTGACGCTTTGCACCACGGCCTGGCGCCAGGCGGGCAGGGCGCCGGGGGTGCGGGGCATGGCCTCGAGCGAGGCCTGCCATTCAGCGGGGCCGAAGGGGATGCGGCCCACCGGCCCGCGCCAGCCGCCACGCCGGCGGTCATAGGCCAGGGTGCCGTTGCGCAGCGCCTGCTCGGCTGCGGCCTGCAGGGCGGGGTCGAGCGAGGTGCGCACCACGAGGCCGCCGCCGGCCGCCTGTTCGGGGCCGAAGCGGGTGATGAGTTCGCGCCGCACATCCTCGGTGAAGTGCTGGCCGACGGGGACCATGTCCGGGCGGCGGGTGGGGCGGGCGAGCAGGGTTTCGGCGCGCGCCGTCTGGGCTTCGGCGGCGGTGATGGCGCCATCCTCGGCCATGCGCTCGATCACCCAGTTGCGGCGGATGCGGGCCGGTTCGGGGTAGCGCAGCGGGTTGTAATTGTTGGGGGCTTTGGGCAGGGAGGCGAGGAAGGCCATCTCGCCGATGGTCAATTCATCCAGTGCCTTGTTGAAATAGGCTTGCGCGGCGGCGGCCACGCCATAGGCCTGGGCGCCCATGAAGATCTCGTTGAGATAGATCTCGAGGATGCGTTCTTTGCTGAGGGTGCGTTCCAGGCGCAGGGCCAGGAGTGCCTCGCGCGCTTTGCGCAGCATCGTGCGGTCGCTGCCGACCAGCATGTTCTTGGCCACTTGCTGGGTGATGGTGGACGCGCCCTGCATGCGCCGGCCTGAGCCATAGGTCTGCGCCCAGGTGACCAGCGCGCGGACCATGCCCGTGGGGTCGATGCCCATATGCTCGCGGAAGCGCTGGTCCTCGGCGGAGATGAAGGCCTGTTGCAGCCGGGCGGGGATGGCCTCGATGGGGACGAAGACGCGGCGTTCATTTGCCAGTTCGGCCATCAATTGGCTGTCGGCGGCGTAGATGCGCGACATTTGCTGCGGCTGGTAATCGGCCAGCCAGCGGTAATCGGGCAGGGCGGCCTGGAGCTGGTTATAGAGGCCATAGCCCGCCACCGCGCCGACCATCGCGGTGCCGCCGGCCAGCACCAGCAGCAGCCGGAGGATGCCAAAGCCGCGAAACCGCCGGCGGCGCGGCGTTTCGGGCGGAGGCGGCGCGGCTGGGCCCTGCGGCGCCGCGGCTTGCGGGTCGAGCGAGGGGGTGGCCATGGGGGTACCGGCTTGGAGCGGCGGGAGCTGCATGGCTGGCCTTTAGCATTGAATGTGGTGGCTTCGCATAGCGCAAAGCCGGGTGCCGCTATGTCGCCACCCGGCGGCCGAGAAAGGCGTGCACGCCCTCGGCCAGGGAATCCGCCACCCGGGCGCGCCAGGCGGGGCGGTTCAGCAGGGCTTCATCGGCCGGGTGTGAGAGGAAGCCGACCTCGACCAGGGCGCTGGCCACATCGGGCGCCTTGAGCACGACGAAGCCGGCGCGGCGATGGGGGTTGGTCAAAAGCGGCACATCGCCCTGCAAGGCCTGCACGGTCTGCCGGGCCACGCGTTCGCTATCCTGGCTGGTTTCGGCGCGCATCAGGCTGAGCAGGATGCGCTGCACATCGGGTGAGACCGAGGGCAGGCGCAGGCCGCCGGCCTGATCGGCCAGATTTTCCCGCCGGGCGAGGGCGGCGGAGAAGGTGTCGCTCGCGGTTTCGGCCAGGGTGTAGATGCTGGCGCCGCGGGCCTGGGCGGCATGGCCCTGGGGCGCGCTATCGGCATGGATGGAGAGGAAGAGCGTGGCCTGGGCCCGGCGGGCAATGGCCACGCGTTCGGCCAGGGGCACGAAGACATCACGTTCACGGGTGAGGATGACGCGGGCGCGGCCGCTGGCTTGCAGCTTGCGGCGCAGCTCCTGCGCCATGGCCAGGACGATGCGCTTTTCCTGGGTGCCGGCGGCGCCGATGGCGCCTGGGTCTGCCCCGCCATGGCCAGGGTCGAGCACGATGAGCGGCAGGGCGGCGCGGGTGGAGGGGCGTTCCACGCCTAGGGCGCTGCGTTGGGCCAACGCTTCGGATGCGGTGCAGGCGGCAGCAAGAGCAGCGCCCAGGATGGAACGGCGTGACGTCATGCAAGGCCGCACCCCCCGTGCGACATTGTGGTTCTATACGATATAGAGGCGCTGCGCAGCAAAAATGTTCGCGTTCTGTGCCGGATGCTGAATCAGCTATTGCCCGACTGGCCTGCCCTGTTATGGTGGGTTGCCCTGGCGATGTTTTTCGCGGGGCGCTGGATGTGGCCGTGCGGTCTTGCCCTGGAGATGGGGCGCTGCGCGAAACGTCTCGGCCTTCGGGGATGATCCCGATTTCGCCGGCACCCGCCCCGCCTTGCGCCCTGCCTGAAAGCGGCCCTGGATCCGACCTCGCAGATGGCCCACCGGAGGGCCGAGCGTTTCGGGCCCTTGGCCGCCGTCGCGCGCCTGCCCGATGGTGGGCTTGTCCATGCAGCCTGCTGCGCGGGACGGGGCGCAACGCATGCCGGGCGCCGTCAATTGCGACGCGGCCGCCCGAATTCCCAGGAACGGTTTTTCGTTCCGCCCGAGACAAGGATTGTGCAACGCCGCCATGGCTTGCCGGACGCAACATTGCCGTTCCATCTCGGTCCCACAGACCCATTGCAGCCCTGTGCGCGCGCCATTGTGCCGCCCGGGCGCGGAGTTTTTCACATATGACCAAGCGGATGCTGATCGACGCATCCCACGCGGAAGAAACCCGCGTGGTGGTGATGGATGGTTCACGGCTTGAGGAATTCGACCTCGAGGCGGCCAATCGCCTTCCCCTGAAGGGCAATATCTACCTGGCCAAAGTGGTCAGGGTGGAGCCCAGCTTGCAGGCGGCCTTTGTGGAGTATGGCGGCAATCGCCATGGCTTCCTGGCATTTTCGGAAATCCACCCGGATTACTACCAGATTCCGTTGGCCGATCGCCAAAAATTGATCGAGATGCAGGAGGCCGAGGCCCGCGAGGAGGCCGAGGAGGAGGAGCGCCAGGCCGCCCGCGCCGCCGAGCGCCGGGCCCGCAAGCTGGCCATTGCCGAGCAGCGCCGCACGGCCGAGGAAGGCTTGGCCCAGGCGCTGGAAGAGGCGATTCCTGAGGCTGCGGCCGAGATGGGCGAGAGCTTTTCCGCTGATGCCCCGCCGGCCGAGGCTGCGCCCGAACAGACCGCGCCGGAACAGCCTGCCCCCGAACAACACGCGTCGGAAGAGAATGGCGCCGAGGCCGAGCCCGCCGGCAGCCGGGTGGAAAGCGTCGAGCAGGATATGGCCCTGCCCGAGACCCTGGGCGGGGAGGATCCGCCGGCCAGCGAAGCCGCCGCCGAGGCGCAGGCCGCCGGCGATGAGGCGGCCGACGAGGATGATGACGATGCCGGCGCCGAAGAGGGCAGCAGCCAGCGCCGCGACCCGCCGCGCTTCATGCGCCACTACAAAATTCAGGAGGTCATCCGCCGCCGGCAGATCCTGCTGATCCAGGTCGTCAAGGAAGAGCGCGGCGGCAAGGGTGCGGCGCTGACCACCTATATGTCCCTGGCCGGCCGCTTCTCGGTGCTGATGCCCAATTCGCCGCGCGGCGGTGGTGTCTCCCGCAAGATCACCTCGGTCACCGACCGCAGGCGGCTGCGCGAGGCGATTGAGGAGCTGGATCTGCCCACCGGCATGTCGCTCATCGTGCGCACGGCCGGCGCGCAGCGGCCCAAGCCCGAGATCAAGCGCGACTGCGAATATCTGCTGCGGCTATGGGACAGCATTCGCGAGCGCACCCTGGCCAGCACCGCGCCGGCGCTGATCTATGAGGAAGCCGACCTCATCAAGCGCTCCATCCGCGATGGTTATGCCCGCGATATGGACGAAATCCTGGTTGAGGGTGAAGATGCCTATCAGACGGCGCGCGACTTTATGCGCATGCTGATGCCGGAGAATTCGCGGAAAATTCAGCTCTACCGCGATGGCGCCACGCCGCTTTTCGCCCGCCACGGGGTGGAGGCGCAGCTTGATGGCATGCACTCGCCCACGGTGCAGCTGAAATCGGGCGGCTATATCGTCATCAACCAGACTGAGGCGCTGGTGGCGATTGACGTGAATTCCGGCCGCTCCACCCGTGAGCGCAGCATCGAGGACACTGCTTTTCGCACCAATATCGAGGCGGCGGACGAGATTGCTCGGCAGCTTCGGCTGCGTGACCTGGCGGGGCTGATTGTCGTTGACTTCATCGATATGGATGCGTCCAAGCACGACGCCGCGGTGGAACGCCGGCTGAAGGATGCGTTGCGGGGTGACCGCGCGCGCATTCAGGTGGGCCGGATCTCGCATTTTGGCCTGCTGGAAATGTCGCGCCAGCGGCTGCGGCCGAGCCTGACCGAGCAGACCTTCATCACCTGCCCGCATTGCGAGGGCCGCGGCCTGGTCCGCAGCCCGGAAAGTGCTGCCATCCAGGTGCTGCGCGCCATCGAGGAGGAGGGCGCGCGCCGCCGGGCCTCCGAGATTGCCGTGCATGTGAACCCGACGGTGGCGATGTATCTGCTGAACCGCAAGCGCGAGCGGCTGGGGCAGATTGAGGAACGCTTTGGCATGTCCGTCCTGTTTGAGACGGATGCTTCGATGTATGGCGCGGCTTTCCGGATTGAGAAGCTGCGCGTGGCCGAGGCGCGGCCGATGGCCGATGATCGTGGCCAATCCGCCCTGCGGATGGATTATGCGCCGGAAGATGTGATCAGTGAGGAGGCGGAGACCGCCGATGCGCTGGATGGTGATGAGGCGCCGCCGCCGGCTGGGGAGACCGAGGCTGAGCGGGAGGTGAGCCGCCGCCGTCGTCGCCGCCGGCGGGGTGGCCGCCGTGAGGATGGCGGCAATGGTGGCGAGGATGCGCCGCAGGCGGGGCCGATCGCCGAGGGTGAAGCCCCGGCGGATGGTGACGAGGTGCCGGCTGAGGGCGAAGCCGTGGCCGGTGTGCTTCCGGAGGGCGCGCCGGAGGGTGCGGCCGGGGCCGAGGGTGAGGATGACCGCCCGCGCCGCCGCCGTGGCCGCCGTGGTGGCCGCCGCCGGCGTGAGGGTGAGCCTGGCGTGGCCGGCGAAGCTGGTGGCGAGGATGAGGCCGAGGAGCCGGTAGCCGCGCCTGTGCTGGCGCCGCGTTATATCGGCCCGACGCCGGCCGACCCCTTTGCCAGCCAGGTGGACCCCATCATGGCGGCGATGGATGCGGCGGAACGCGCAGCCGAAGAGGCGGTCTTTGGCAGCCCTCGCAGGGCCGAGCCGGCTGTACCGGTTGAGGCTGCGCCGGTGGTGACCTCGACGGTTGAGGCTCCGGCGGCGGAAGCCCCGCTGGTCCAGGCGCCAGTGGAGTTTGCGCCGGTTGCTGAGGCCCCTGCGGTCCAAGCGCCTGTGGTTGAAACGGCCCCGCTTGTTGCGGCGCCGTTGATGGAAGTGCCGGTGATTGAGGGCCCTGTGGTCGAGGCTCCTGTGGTCGAGGCTCCTGTGGTCGAGGCCTCGGCTCCTGTCTTGGCTCCGGCCCCTGAAGCGCCGGCCGAACCTGCCATTGGGCCAGTGATTCAGCCGATGGTGATCGGTGCGGCGGAGATTGAGGCGCCTAAGAAGAAGGGGTGGTGGCGGCGCTAGCTGCCCTTGGGAGGGCTCTGCCCTCCCAAACCCTCCCGCAAAGGGCCGAAAGGCCCTTTGATCCCGATA
>Ga0209085_1000792_pt1 | contig 21934 bp, 21 predicted proteins | sample C_131016_EF_Meta_FD_187310 | JGI IMG/M metagenome (GOLD analysis project Ga0209085, IMG submission 187310) | Freshwater microbial communities from Lake Croche, Canada to study carbon cycling - C_131016_EF_MetaG (SPAdes) (version 2) | ecosystem: Environmental > Aquatic > Freshwater > Lake...
ACTTTTGGCCAGTAGTGCAGACTTTATAGGCGAGCCTCAGTGACCAAAGCAGCCATTAATTGCGCTGTCGCCATGGGACGGACCAGCGGATAGGCCTGTCCTGCCCACAAAGACAGGGCTTCTGCATCCCCTGCGAGCGCTGCGGCCTGACAGATTTTCCGTGTCATGTCATTGAGAGCCGGAAAAGAAACCAAGTGATTTTGATGGGGACTGACATGTTCGTGGAAGCGATTGGTGATGCCGCGGGCGGTCCGTCCGGAAAAAGCACGGGTCAAAACGGTCGGGCGGGGATCCGCCTCAGCCAGCATATGTTGGTGGGCGGGGGGTGTTCCGGCTTCGTCGGTGACCATGAAGGCCGTTCCGAGACTTGCCGCGCTGGCGCCCAGATCCAGAACAGCGCGGATGCCCTGACCGTTCATAATACCGCCCGCTGCGATCACCGGTAAAGACGTGGCTTGAACCGCCATGCCTAGCAAGGACATGAGACCGATCAGCGATTCTTCGACAGGCCGTAAAAATGTGCCGCGATGACCGCCAGCTTCCATGCCTTGCACACAAATACAATCCACACCGCTTTGTTCAAGCGCCACAACCTCTTCGAGCGTGGTGGCGGTGCCCATGGTGACAATATTGCGGGTCCGGCAGGCGTCCAAGAGATCATTCGAGGCCAGACCGAAGGTGAAGGAAAATACAGGCGGGCAGACCTCCAGCATCGCCTCGATCTGGCGATCAAGAGCGATGGGGGCCGATGGGGCGCTCGGGGGTTCGACCCCATAGGCTTCGGCCCAAGGCCTGAGAATGTCGCAGGTATAGGCGATTTCCGCATGGGTTGGCGCTGGTTCATCCCCCCCGACAAATAAATTGACGGCAAAGGGACCATTGGTGCGGGCCCTGATCGCGGACGCATTGATTTTGATGATTTCAGGCGTCAGATAGGCGGCCCCGATTGATCCCAGCCCACCGGCCTTTGCCACTTCCGCCACCAGTTCAACCGTCGTCACGCCGCCCGCCATAGGAGCCTGGATGATCGGAAAGGCCAGTCCCAGCCGGATCATAAAATCATTCATCTCATGCATGCGAGCCTGTCTTCCTGCGGTCGGACGCGGGTCAGAAAAAACTATAGGGGTCGATGTCGACCGTGATTCGCAATTGTCCGTTGTTTTGGGGCAAGCGTGCCAGCCAGCCGCGAATCCATGTTTGGATATCAAAATGCCGCGCGGTTTTGACCAGCAAACGAAACCGGTAGCGATTGCGCAATTTGGCAATGGGGGCTTCCGCCGGCCCCAAAACCACCACTTCGGGGGGCGGTTCGGCAAGACGCGCCAAGCGTCGCGACATGTCCTCGGCCTGTTTGCGGTCGGGTGATGTCACAATCAAAGCCGCCAAGCGACCGAAAGGCGGCAAGCCCGCCTGTTGCCGCATGGTTTGTTCGGCGGTGTAAAATTGGCTGGCATCGCCCGACAAAAGGGCTTTGATCACAGGGTGGTCAGGTTGGTAGGTCTGGATCAGCGCACGGCCAGTGGTTTTTTCACGGCCCGCACGTCCTGAAACTTGTTGCAAGACCTGAAAACTGCGTTCGGCGGCGCGCGGGTCGCCCGAGACCAATCCCAGATCACCATCCACCACGCCGACCAGCGAGAGTTGCGGGAAGTGATGCCCTTTGGCCACCAATTGTGTGCCGATAATAATATCGCACTGACCGGAGGCGATCTCCTCCAATTCGCGCTGCAATCGCTCCATACCGCCCAGCATATCGGAGGACAAAACAAGGCAGCGCTTGTCCGGAAAAAGGGCAGCAATCTCTTCGGCAAGCCGTTCAACGCCGGGTCCGCAAGGCGCTAATTTATCGGCGGCCTGACAAGAGGGGCAGGTGTCGGGCATGCGTTCCAAATGCCCACAATGATGGCACATCAGAGCACGACGCTGGCGGTGCTCGACCAGCCAGGCGCTGCAATTGGGGCATTGCATGCGATGGCCGCAGCTTCGGCACAAGGTAAGAGGTGCATAGCCGCGCCGGTTCAAATAGAGCAGACATTGTTCGCCGCGTTGCAAAGTCTCCTGCATCGCTTGAACCAGCGGCGTGGACAACCAGAAGCCCTTTGCGGGCTGTTGCTGCCGCATGTCGATGGCCTCGATCTGCGGCATGGTGCTGCCCCCATAGCGGTCAGGCAGCAAGAGATGGGTATAGCGTCCTTGCGCGGCATTGACGCGGCTTTCCAGCGAGGGTGTCGCGGAAGCTAGAATCACACTGGCATTCTCGATCTTGCCCCTGACAACAGCCATATCCCGCGCATGGTAATGCACGCCGTCTTCTTGTTTGTAGGCGCCTTCATGCTCTTCATCGACAATAATCAGGCCCAAATTGCTGTAGGGGAGAAAAAGGGCTGATCGTGCGCCAGCCACCACCCGCGCCTCACCCGATGCCAGCGCCGCATAGACACGCTCGCGTTTGCGGCCCGCCAGATTGGAATGCCATTCTGCCGGACGTGTGCCAAAGCGGCGTGCGAACCGGTCGAGAAACAACGCGGTCAGGGCAATTTCTGGCACCAGAATTAAAATCTGTTCCCCTTGCTTGAGGGCTTGGGCAACTGCCTCGAAATAAACTTCCGTTTTGCCCGATCCAGTCACGCCTTCCAGCAGACTGACAGAAAAACTTTTCGCTTGAACCTTTTTTTGCAACTGATCGGCAGCGGCTTGCTGGTCGGAGGAAAGCACGGGTTTGTGATGATCGGGATCGGGCGGCAAGGCCACAGGATCCGCAGCCAGCACCAATGTTTCCAAAGTGCCTTCATCGATCAATCCGTCGATCACCGATGCGCTGACCCCTGCCTCTTCGGCAAGAGCCTGTTTGCCATAAGCAAGGCCTGAGGCGGCGATAGCCAGAACTTTCTGGCGCGCGGGTGTTAGACGCTTGGGATGAGAACCGGCAAGACGGACGGCCAGTCGCGGGCGTTCCACCCGTTCGGCTTCGGGTTTGTTGAGCGCCATCCGCAAAACCATACCCTTGGGCGCCAGCGTGTAGCGAGAGACCCAGTCAATGAAGCGGCGGAGTTTATCGGTTAGCGGCGGGGCATCCATCGGATGCAAAATCGTTTTCAAACGGCCTGTCGGGGCAGGACTTGCCTCATTATCCCACACAACGCCCACCGCTTCGCGGGTTCCCAATGGTACGGCAACAACGGTTCCCGCCGGAAGCGACATATGGTCAGGCGTGCGATAGCTGAACGCCTCGTCCAAGGCCAAAGGCAGCAGCACCGGCACTGTGGACAATGCGGCCTCTCTCGAGGGGGGCTGGTCTGACATAGGATGAAAGAGATCGGACATGCTTTCTCGCTTAGGCGGGTCGGGCGTAAATGTCGAGATCAACCAGCAGTATCCTTACTCTCTCTTAACCCAAGAGACTGTAAAAGGGGGATATGACCACAGGGCCTCTTTTACCCATACAGAACCAATTGATGCGGTGGCTGCGCCATTTGGGCACAGAACGGCGTTTGTCGGCACTGTCTCTGGATGCTTATGGGCGGGATGTGCGGCAATTTGGTGAATTTTTATCAGAAAATCCCCAGATGATGCTGCAAAAACTGAGTGCAGCCGATTTACGACAGTTTATGGCGCAGCGGCGTGCTGCGGGCATCGGGAGCCGGTCTTTGATGCGGCAATTGGCCGCCATCCGGTCTTTTCTGCGCTATCTGGAAAGCGAGGGCGAGGTGGATGCTTCGGCGCTCGCTTTGTTGCGGGGGCCGAAATTGGGCAAAAGCCTTCCCAAACCGATCAGCATGGGGCATGCGCGACAAATGACAGACGCCGATCTTTTGGCGGGCAGTCCGCGCGAGGCCTGGGTCTTGGCGCGGGATGCGGCTGTCATTAGCCTGCTTTATGGCTGTGGTCTGCGGATTTCCGAAGCCTTGTCGCTGACGCGCGCCCAAGCGCCCATGGATGGTCAGGATCATGTGAGGGTAACAGGCAAAGGCAATAAGACACGCATGGTGCCGGCGATTGAACCGGTCCGTCAGGCGATTGCCGATTATCTGGCCTTGTGCCCCTTTTCTTTGTCCCCGGCAGAGCCATTGTTTCGGGGTGTGCGCGGCGGCCCGCTCAAGCCACGATTGATCCAATTGGCTGTTGAAGAAATGCGCGGTGCCTTGGGCCTGCCTGCCAGTGCAACTCCGCATGCCCTGCGCCATTCATTTGCAACGCATTTGCTCAGCCGTGGCGGGGATTTGCGCGCGATTCAAGAATTGCTTGGCCACGCCTCGCTGTCGACAACGCAAATTTACACGGAGGTTGATCAGGCGCGGTTGCTGGCCGTGTTTGACACCACCCATCCGCGCGCCTGAATGCAAAGGATCAACCGATAGCCTTGGCCAGATCAAGCGTTGCGTGCGTGCCGATGTCCTCATAATGGGCGGCGAGAAATTGTTGGGCGGTTTGGCGGCCAATTTCAAACAATTTTCTAAAAAAGGCCCAGTCCGCTTGCAATTTGCTGGCCGTACCAAAGGAATTGAGCTTGTCTTGCGCTTCGATGCGATGCATGCGGATGGCTTTGTGATGTGTGCCCTTGAGCGCGCCATTGGAAATCAGGCGGCTGACAAAATCGATGGCGCGTAACTCCCCCAGAAGCGGCGCGTTGAAGGTAATTTCGTTGACGCGCTCCATGATATCAACCGCATTGTCAGGCGTATCATCGCGCTCGATCGGGTTGATTTGCACAAGCACGATATCATTGACATCGCTACTGCTAAACAAGGGAAACAAAGCGGGATTGCCCATAAAGCCCCCGTCCCAAAAAGGTTCGCCTTCCACCTCAACGGCTCTGAACAAATATGGCAAGGCGGCTGAGGCCATCAGCATATCGGCGGTTAATTCTTCGCGCTTGAAAATCCGTAATTTGCCCGTATGCACGCTTGTGGCGGCAATGAACAAATGGGGTCCTTTTGTCTCGCGCAACATTTTGAAATTGACGTGTTTTTCAACGACACTGCGCAAAGGATTAATATCAAGGGGGTTGAGTTCATAGGGCGAAAATACATTGCGCGATGCTTCCATGACACTTTGTCCGGCGGCAGCGCCTATTTTCCAAGGGGCCATCATGACATCCAGCAACATGCGGGCGGCGGGCGGGATGTGACCGTCCAGACTGACATCGCGCCAAAAATCCAAAAGGGCCTTGCGGGCGCCTTCGGGGCCGTTTTCGGCCAAACCCGTTGCATAGACAGCCGCATTCATGGCACCGGCGCTGGTGCCGGTCAGGGCTTGGACATCGAGCCGCCCGTCTTCAAGCAGGGCATCAAGAACTCCCCATGTAAAGGCGCCATGGGCTCCGCCCCCTTGCAAGGCCAGATTGATGGGTTTCATTTTTGTCCCTGACGATTTCTCGTCTGGGGAGGAGCGCCGCAGCAAGGGGGGAAAGGGCATGAGGAATGAACAAACTGACTGGTTGCCTGTGCCACCCGATGCGATGGCACAGAATATTGAAAGAAGACTGTCGTTATTGGGCCGTCCAGCCCCCGTCAACAACCAGATTTGATCCGGTCATCTGCGTGGCCGCTTCCGAGCACAAGAACACCGCACAGCCTGCGACTTGTTCCGGTGTAACAAATTGCTTGGTGGGCTGGCGCTCCAGCATGACTTCATTGATGACCTGTTCGCGGGTCATATTGCGCGCCACCATGGTGTCGGGAATTTGAGACTCAACGAGTGGGGTCCAGACATAGGCGGGCGAAATGCAGTTCACCGTTATGCCATGTGTCGCAACTTCCAAGGCAACGGCTTTGGTTAGGCCGGTCAAGCCATGTTTGGCAGCCACATAGGCTGATTTGAAAGCGGACGCTGTGAGGGAATGGGCCGAGGCGGTTGAAATGATACGGCCCCATCCACGGGCTTTCATGCCGGGGATCACGGCACGGATCGCATGAAAGGCGGCGTTGAGATTGATATTGATGACTTTGTTCCATTCCTCGACGGGGAAGGTCTCGATCGGGGATACATGTTGCACACCGGCATTGTTGATCAGAATGTCCACGCTGCCCATGTTTTTTTCGGCACCATGCACCATTTTGGCAATGGCCTCGCCATCGAGCATATTCGCATCGGAATAAAACACCCGAACACCGAATTCTTTGCCAAGATCCTCAACCAGCTTGGCAATGGCGGCTTTGTCACCCAATCCGTTCAAGGTCACATTGACCCCTTCTTTGGCGAGGGCGCGGGCCATGCTCAGGCCAATACCCGAGGTCGAGCCGGTGATGAGGGCATTTTTGGAAGCGAGTGACATGAGGGGTTCTCCCGAAATCAAAAACAAATCTTTGTAGGATATTGCGGTGCAAAATAGCAATAGAGCGAAACAAATACCATCTTTGATCGTGGAGCCGGTGTCATCAAATGGGATGGTGTGTTAAAAGCCGTTATAAGGCCGTAGGCTGGGTTCTGTGAGGCAAAGATGATGCATGATGAGCGATCCCATACGCACGGCCATGCGCATGGGACGGAAACAGAGGATTGCGCCCATGCATCGGCGCGGGCCGCGCAGGCGCCTTTGGCTTTGGCACGGGCGCAAGAGCTTTGCCGGACGCGTGGGGAAAGGCTGACACCGATCCGCAGTCTGGTCTTGTCCGCCCTTTATACCGATCACCGGCCGCAAAGCGCTTATGACTTGATCGACAGGCTGGGCAAGGCCGATGGCCAGAAGCGGGCGGCGGTGAGCGTTTATCGTGCCTTGGATTTTTTGATTGCTCAAGGTTTGGCGCATCGGATCGAGAGCCGCAACGCCTTTGTCGCCTGTCCGCTTGATCACGGGCCGGAGGATCTGGTGCTGTTTATGATCTGCACACAATGCGGGGGTGTGGATGAGGTGCATGCGCCTGAAATTGCTCAGGCACTGGATCAGATTGCGCAGCGACAATCCTTTTCGCCGCAAATGCGTATCTTCGAATTATCAGGCCTGTGTGCCCATTGCGGTTGAGTTTTCATCAACGCTTTGAGGTCGCTAACCAAATTCCGCTCAAGATGATGAGACCGCCCAGCACTTCGCGCAGTCCCACGCTTTCTCCCAGAAAAAGAATCGAAAAGCTGGTGGCAAAGATGGGCATCAGATAACCCACCATGGCCGCACGCGTCGGTCCCGCTTTGCTGATCAGGACCATGAAAAGGGAAATGGGCACGGCGGTGGCCAGACTGCCCAAAGCCAGAACATAGATCCAGTGGTCGCCCAAGGCGAGCAATGCCTCTGGTCCTTTGAGAATAAAGGCTAAAGGCAGGGCGACCATACTCGAAATGATTTGCTGGCCAAGGGCCAGTCGCAGCGGCGGAATGGCCCGCACGCGGCGGGTATAAAGATTGCCGATAGCATAGCAGACCGCTACACAGGTCATGGTAAAAAAGCCGATTTGTCCATTGGTGCCGGGCACCAGCGCATCGGGCCCGATCAACAGACCCATGCCCAGAAATCCAAGCAAAACACCGGCAAAACGGTGAAGCGACAGGCGCTCTTCTGCAAACATGAAATGCGCCAGAACAGCCACAATCAAAGGCCCCGAGGCCTGAATCATGGCACTGGATGCCGTTGAAATTTGCGTCAGGGCAAACGCCGTGAGGATATTGGGTAGCCAGCCATTGAGTGTGCCAATCACCGCAAAAGGGCCCCATTCATAAGAATGGGGCATGATCCGCTCACCCCGGAAGGCAAACAAGATGCATAACAGCACGGCGGCAATCCCTGCCCGCGCCCCTGCCATGGCCTCTGGCGCAATTTGTCCGGTCAAAAGCCGCATAAACAAAAAGCCCGACGCCCACAGACAGGAGCAGGTCATCAACAAGGCCAATGTTTCGCCCCGTCCGGACGGGCTTTGAGACTGCGCGGGTTTTTCCTGCATGATGAGCCTTATGGTCGAGCCAACACAGGCGACAGCAATTCCATCAGGGGCGGGATCAAAGGCTCGTCAGCGGGGGGCATCGGATAGTCGCGCAGAGCCTGCGCCCTGACCCATTTAAGGGCTTTGTGCTCGCGGGCTTTAACAAGCCCTTCCCAGCGCCTGCAGACATAAAGCGGCATGAGCAAATGAAAGTCCTCATAAGGATAAGAGGCAAAGGACAGGGGTGCCAGACAGGCCTCTTTGACCTCGATGCCCAATTCTTCTTTCAATTCGCGGATCAGGCATTGTTCAGGGCGTTCGCCCGCCTCGATTTTGCCGCCGGGAAATTCCCACAGGCCTGCCATGCCCTTGCCTTCGGGACGCTGGGCAATCAGCACCCGACCATCGGCATCAATCAGTGCACAGGCAACGACAAGCAGTAATTTCACGACCGGTAATCGCCGTTGATCTCAACATATTCTTTGGTCAGATCGCAGGTATAGACCGTGAATTTGCCCTTACCCAGACCCAATTCGATTTTGATGTCGATCTCCTGATTTTTCATATACCCGGAGACAGTGGCCTCGTCATAGCTCTGATCGCGGGCGCCGTGCACAGCCACGCGGTGCGGTCCAAACCAGATGGCCAGACGGTCGCGGTCCGCAGGCTCTCCCGCTTTGCCGATTGCAGCAACAATCCGCCCCCAATTGGCGTCCTCGCCTGCAATCGCTGTTTTGAAGAGCGGCGAATCGGCCACTGATTTGCCGATGATTTTGGCGGAATTGGCTGATTTGGCGCCTTCGACCGTGATGGCCACGAAATGCCGCGCGCCTTCCCCGTCACGGATGATCTGCTTGGCCAAATCCAGCAGCATCCCGTCGAGCGCCTTGCGGAAAGCCGCAAGCCGCCGGTCTGCCGGATTGGTGATGGTCGGGCAGCCGCGCTTGGCCGCCGCGCCTGTTGCAAAGAGCAGCAACGTATCAGACGTCGATGTGTCGCTATCGACCGTGATGGCGTTGAAACTGGTTTTGGTGGCGCGCGACAAGAGGGTTTGCAGCGCTTCCGAGCCAATCGGCGCATCTGTAAAAATAAAGGACAACATGGTCGCCATATCGGGGGCGATCATGCCTGCTCCTTTGGCAATCCCGTTCAACGTCACGGTCACACCGTCGATTTTGAGTGTTTTCGTGGCGACTTTCGGAAAGGTGTCCGTCGTCATGATGGCGCGGGCGGGTTCAATCCATGGCGTGCTGGCTGCACGGTTCAGACAGGCTTGCAGCACGCCTTCAAATTTCGAGGCATCGAGCGGTTCCCCGATCACGCCTGTCGAGGCGAGCAAAATATCATCCGGCGCACAGCCCAAGGCCTGCGCGGCAATCTGGGCTGTATGCTTGACCGCTTCTGCGCCGGTCTGTCCTGTAAAGGCATTGGCATTGCCGGAATTGACGACAAGGCCCCGCGCAGTGCCTTTTTTGAGAACATTACGGCACCAATCAACCGGCGCCGAGGGGCATTTCGACCGCGTCAAAACACCTGCCGCCTGCGTGCCCGCATCAAGGGCAACCAGCAAAACATCCGTACGGTTTTTATAGCGGATGCCTGCTTCGGCCGTGGCAAAACGCACCCCCTCGATGGGCGGCAGATCCGGATAATGGGTTGGTGCAAGGGGAGAAAGGGCTGCGGACATGAATTTTCACCTCAGGCAGACAATGATCGATTATGGGTGATGAAAAGGCTGACGCGATCAGAGGGAACGCATAACGGCCTTTTCATCAGGGCCATCAGGGCTTTTTTACAGGTTCGGCGGCTGCCGCAGGTTGGTCAAGACGTTCGATCTTGGCCTTGGCCCGCAGTCCCAAAATAATATCTTGCTGGGCTTTGCGCTCCAGATATTGGGCGATTTGATCTTTGACGTCTTCCAGTTTGGGGGGCTGATGCAGGCGTTTTTCCTCAACTTTGAGGACATGCCAGCCAAATTGGGTTTTCACAGGCGCGGAAATCTGTCCAACAGCCGTTTTGAAAGCAACGTCGGCAAATTCCGGCACCATGCGTTCGCGCGTGAACCAGCCGAGATCCCCGCCTTGTTTGCCCGAACCCGGATCTTTTGAGAGTTCGGCGGAGAGTTTGGCGAAATCTTCTCCTTTACCCAGACGTTTCACGACTTCTTTAGCCTGATCTTCGGTTTCAACCAGAATATGGCGGGCATGTACCTCTTCTTCCGGAGGTAAGGCCTTGATGGTGTCGTCGTAAAGTTTTGCAATGGCTTCGGGCGTGGTGCTCTTATGCGCTTCGTTCATCAAATAGTCTTCCAGCAGCAATTTGTCGCGCACATGCGCCAGACGTTGCTGAAAAGACGGCGAATCAGAAATTTTGGCCTCCAAAGCAGCCTTTGCGCCGATTTTAAGATCGATCAGGTAACTGATCAGCGTTTCCCGATTTTGGGCCTCGGCGCCCCCGCCCAGATCTTCGGCGGCCCGGATCAGATCTTTTTCACGGATGGGCTCCCCGTCCACTTTGACCAGAATAAGATCGGGATTGGGGGTGGCTTGTTGGGAAAAAGCAGGGGCTGCCAACAGGAGAAAGGATACAACAAGCGGGGAAAACGTCAGAAAAGGACGAGGCAGCATGGAAGCAAATCTCCAACAAGGATCAAAAAGATGCACGCAGAAGTGACGCAAGACTGGCTAAAGCACAAGCATTCTGTCACGAGGATTTGAAATTTTTATCTCAAACACCTAGATGAAAGCAGGGATTGGCGTCCATCAAGCCTGTTATTGGCATGGTTTGGCCGCATTTTCGGTGCAAAGCCTCATGCGATTGGGGCGTGGAAACTTTGGACGGATCAGGTTATAAGCCCGCCCAAGCCTATGATTGGGGAATCGGGTGCGGTTTTTAGCCGCATATCACGCGGTATTAAGGATAAGAGCATGTTCGGCGCACTGGCTAAGAAAATTTTTGGTTCTGCCAATGATCGGCGGCTCAAGACCTATACCCCCAAAGTGGCGGCTATCAATGCGCTGGAAGCCGAAGTGGCCGTCCTTGATGATGAGGCACTGCGGGCCCGCACGGCGCAATTCAAAGCACAAATCGCCGAAGGCAAATCTCTGGATGACCTTTTGGTGCCCGCTTTCGCAACCGTGCGCGAAGCCGCCAAACGCGTTTTGGGTCAGCGGCATTTCGATGTGCAGTTGATCGGCGGCATGGTTTTGCATGAAGGTGCGATTGCCGAAATGCGCACGGGGGAAGGTAAGACGCTGGTCGCGACCTTGCCGACCTATCTCAACGCCTTGGCTGGCAAGGGCGTGCATGTCATCACCGTCAATGACTATCTTGCACGCCGTGACTCGGAATGGATGGGGCGCGTTTACCGCTTTCTGGGTTTGGACGTCGGCGTGATCTTGCACGGGCTAAGCGATGAAGAACGGCGCTTGGCCTATGCCGCTGATATTACCTACGGCACCAATAATGAGTTCGGCTTTGATTATCTGCGCGACAATATGAAATATGAATTGTCGCAGATGACGCAACGCGCGCATGCTTATGCGATCGTCGACGAGGTCGATTCGATTTTGATCGACGAGGCCCGTACACCGTTGATTATTTCAGGTCCGCTCGATGACAGGTCGGAACTCTATAACAGCATTGATCGCTTGATCCCGCTGTTGCAAAAAACAGATTATGATCTCGATGAAAAACAACGCAGCGTCTCATTGACGGAAGCGGGCAACGAACATATCGAAACTTTATTGGCCGATGCCGGATTGATGAAAGACGGCTCGCTTTATGACGCGCATAATGCGACCCTTGTTCATCACGTCAATCAGGCCTTGCGCGCCCATACATTGTTCCAGCGCGACAAGGATTACATCGTTCGCAATGACGAAGTCGTCATCATCGATGAATTCACCGGTCGCATGATGCAGGGGCGTCGTTATTCGGAAGGATTGCATCAGGCGCTGGAAGCCAAAGAGCATGTGTCGGTGCAGCCTGAAAACCAGACGCTGGCATCCATCACCTTCCAGAACTATTTCCGTCTCTATAAAAAGCTTGCTGGGATGACGGGCACAGCCGCAACGGAAGCGGATGAATTTATTGACATCTACAAGCTGGAAGTCGTCGAAATCCCGACCAATCTGCATGTCTCGCGCATTGACGAGGATGACGAGGTTTACCGGACCGAAGCAGAAAAATTGCGGGCCATTGTGCGCGAGGTTGAAGATGCCTCACTGCGCGGCCAGCCTTTGCTGGTGGGAACAACCTCGATTGAAAAATCCGAAACGCTGGCCGAGGCTTTGTTAAAAGCCGGTTATAAAATGATCGACTTTTCCCGCGCCGATGCGCTCGATGCCCTTTATAAGGCGGCGCGCGAAGGCAAGCCCACAAAGCAATTTGCGGTTTTGAATGCGCGGTTCCATGAGCAGGAAGCCTTCATTGTCGCGCAGGCCGGTGTGCCGGGTGCTGTGACGATTGCCACCAATATGGCGGGCCGCGGGACAGACATCCAATTGGGTGGCAATGCCGATATGCGCATTGCAGCCGAGCTGGCAGGGATCACCGATGAGGCCTTGCACCAACAACGCGAATCCGAAATCCGCGCGCAGATTGCCGATTTCAAAGCCAAAGCATTGGCAGCCGGTGGTCTTTATGTGATCGGCACCGAACGGCATGAAAGCCGCCGCATTGACAATCAGTTGCGGGGCCGCTCTGGCCGTCAGGGTGATCCCGGCCGTTCCAAATTTTATTTGTCTTTGCAAGATGATCTCATGCGCATTTTCGGCTCCGACCGCATGGATGGCATGTTGCAAAAACTCGGCTTGAAAGAAGACGAGGCCATCATCCATCCGTGGATCAACAAGGCGATTGAAAAAGCGCAACAGAAAGTCGAAATGCGCAATTTCGATATCCGCAAGAATATCTTGAAATATGATGATGTCATGAACGACCAACGCAAGGTCGTGTTCGAGCAACGGCGCGAATTCATGGCCGATGACAATGTTCATGCCATTATTGCCGAAATGCGCCATGGCGTTATCGATGATTGCGTGGCGCGCAATATTCCCGAAGGCGCTTATCCCGAACAATGGAATGTCGAGGGACTGGCCCAAGACGTGATCCGTTATCTCAATCTCGATCTGCCGGTTGCCGATTGGGCCAAAGAAGAGGGCATTGCCGAAGAGGGTTTGCGCGACCGCATCCGTGATGCCGCCGATGCAGCCTATCAAGCCCGCGGCGAGAAGAACGGGTCTGATTTGATGGCCTATGTGGAAAAACAAATTCTGTTGCAGGCTTTGGACCATTTGTGGCGTGAACATCTCGTTACGCTCGATCATTTGCGGCAGGTGATTGGCTGGCGTGGCTATGCGCAGCGCGATCCTTTGAATGAATACAAAGCCGAAGCCTTTGAATTATTCGATGAGTTGATTGGCAGCTTACGCGAGCATGTCACAGCCCAGCTGATGCGCATCGAAGTGAGTGTGGCGCCTGAGCCTTTGCAACCGGTTGTGGGAGAAGGGCATCACACCGATCCAAGTACAGGAGAGGACGAGGAGGCCTTGGCAGGACTGGCGTTTCAAAAAGCCGCCAACCCTTATCCAGTCCAGCGTCCGGATGGTCGCGTTGGGCGCAATGATCCCTGCCCCTGTGGCTCCGGGAAAAAATTCAAGCATTGTCATGGTGCGCTTGTCTGAGGCATGGCAGAATCAAAAAATAAAAGGTCCTGAGGAGGACCTTTTTTATTTCAAGGGGCTTATAAATCCCCCCCGTGTTCAGAGAGCCTGAATTTCTTTGACAAAATTCTCAAGCTTGAGGGTCGGGCTGTAATTGCAGACGCCATTATCCCAACGCTGATAAATCATCTCAAGTTCTGTGAGTTCAGACAGGTGACGATAGGTGCTGGAACGGGATGTAATTTTTGTATTCAGCACATCTTGCGGCGTGGCCAATTTACCCTTGGCCGCAGACTTTACAATGAAGTTGAAAATAGCGCGTTGATGATTGTCGATGCGCGATAACCCGTAGCGCAATTCAAGAGTATTGATCTGCTCGAGTACAGCTGCCAGTTCTTGGTTCATTTTACGCAATACCATATTTACAAGTGAAACCGACAAAATCATTTAAAATTATTTAGGAAGCAATGCAAGCATCTCAAAAATTGAGAAAATTTAAACTCGGAGCCGTCTTGGTCAAAAGCAAACGATTGAAAAATTAGGCTTATTTTCCATTACGGGGAATGTCTGTCTCCCTCATAAGGCTTTTTGAGAAATCTGGGCAATCATTGATCCTAGCTGCCTCCATTCTAGGAAAGATGTCTTGGACGGAGTGGTCCAAAGAATGTGGCGGGAGGCGCAGGCTGCGCTGTTAAACTATGCTATAAGCATGGAAATGAAGGGTCATAATTGATTTTGGCGGCAATGAAATGCCCAATTGAAGCGGTGGGCTTGTGGCGTTCAAACCTTTGACATGCAGGCATGTTGAAAGATCAAGTCACGGGTAAAGGGAGTGTTTTGGTATGAAGTCTCTGCGTGGATGGCTGCTTTTTGTGGTTCTGGGGTGCGGATTAACCGCCTGCCAGACTTTGGAGAGCCACAAATCTCAGACAGACACACCCTCTGACAGCAAGGCATCCGAACCTGCGAAACCAGAACCTGCTAAATTCCCCAAAAAGCCACCTTTGCCATTGGCGCGTAGCGGCGAGCAGGAGGCCGAGCCTCCGGCAGAGATAAAAACCGAGGTGGAAGAAAAGACACAGGCCCCTGATCCGGCAGCCTTGACCGATCAACAAATCGATCAATTATTGAACGAACGCCGGATTACCTTTGAGCGGGCCGCCAAGCTGCGGTATCGGGAAGCCACACGGGCTGGTCGCGTCAAGACCAAAGCCGATCATACCTATTGGTCCACTTTGATTGAAATCTATCGTAACTGGGACAACCGCTATATCAGCTGGGAAGAGGTTGAACGTCGTTTGCAGGCTGCTCAACAGGCTTGGCGGGGACAGTGAACAGGTTGGATTGCGTCTCGAACAGCGCAATCATCTGATCAATCAAAAAACGCCTCTGGCTGACAAATTCGCATTGCGACAAGCGGATGGCCAAGGGGTCGTGATGACGGCTCAAGAAAAAAACCCGCAATTCCTGCTCAATGCGCTCATTGAGTTGCAAAAGATAGCCGTGCGAAGTGGGCAAGGATGTCAGCAATTGCAAGCTGGCAGCGCCCGAGCACAAAGCATCGGGATGGCTGAATTGCAGTTTCCAGACATTGGCAAAAAGATAAGATATTTTCCGCGCAACAGCTGGATCAAACGCCTTTTCAGCGTCGAGTGTCCATCGTAAAAAGTCGCACACCAGAGTCTCAATCCAGAGAAAATGATTTGTATCCCGGATTGATGGTTCGTTGGCTGGCGAGTGCTTGAGTGAAGTCTTTGGATTCATTTAAGAATCATGCATGTCAAGCTGCTGATTCGCAATAATTCCGGTTTATGCACAAAATAAATGTCGTCCCTCAAAGGTTTTTATCACCTTCAGGGACGAGTTCTGTTGAGGGGGCCTAAAGCGGCCTGCTTAGCTCATCGCATCCGCGATGGCCTTGCCGCAGGTGATCGTATCGGCAGGGCCTTTCAAATCGCCCGTTCTCAATTTGGGTTCTTTCAAAACGGTTTCGATGGCTGCTTCAATGGCGCGCGCTGCGTCATGTTCGCCCAGATGGTCCAGCATCATGGCGGCAGACCAGATTTGTCCAACAGGATTGGCAATATTTTGGCCGGCAATATCGGGAGCCGATCCGTGCACCGGTTCGAACAATGAGGGGAAATGCCGCTCGGGATTGATATTGCCCGCAGGCGCCACAGCGATGGTGCCTGTGCAGGCAGGGCCGAGATCGGATAAGATATCGCCAAATAAATTCGATGCGACCACCACATCAAACAGATCGGGGTTGCGCACAAAATGCGCGGTTAAAATATCGATGTGATATTGGTCGCAACGGATAGCGGGATAGTGCTTTTGCATGGCGGCAAAGCGCTCGTCCCAATATGGCATGGAGATCGAAATGCCATTGGATTTGGTGGCCGATGTCAGGTGCTTTTTCGGGCGGGTTTGTGCCAGTTCAAAGGCAAATTTCAAAATGCGGTCGGTCCCGATACGGGTAAAGACCGATTGCTGAGTGACAAATTCACGCTCAGTGCCTTCAAACATGCGTCCGCCGACGGAGGAATATTCACCTTCGGTATTTTCGCGCACGACATAAAAATCAATATCGCCGGGTTCACGACCTACCAGAGGGCAGGGCACGCCGGGCAAAAGTTTCACAGGACGCAAATTCACATATTGATCGAATTCGCGGCGAAACAGGATCAGCGAGCCCCATAGCGAGATATGATCCGGAATTTTTTCAGGCCAGCCCACAGCACCAAAAAAGATCGCGTCTTTTTTCTCAAGTTGCTGTTTCCAGTCTTCGGGCATCATCCGCCCGTGCTTGGCGTAGTAATCATAGCTGGAATAGTCGCAATGCATCAAATCAAGCGTGAAGCCGTATTTTTTGGAAGCCGCTTCAAGCACGCGCAACCCTTCAGGGACCACTTCCTTCCCGATTCCGTCACCGGCGATCACGGCAATAGAATAGCGACGATTGCTGCTCATGATACGATATCCTTCCCAAAGGTTTATGCAGAGAGATCCAGCTCCGCCTGTATCAGGATGCCTATTCGTGCAGCCATAACAGAAGCGGGCGGTCTCTTGTTTTTTATTACTGAATTTGCGTGCTGCTTAACGCGGCTTGACGGCGCGGCGGCAGAGGAACTTTTGCAGGTAAATCCGGCTTGGTTTCCGCTTCGGCGGGCGTCGGTGCAATCACATTGATCAGCTTGTTGTAAAAGCCGTTTTTCTCTTCAGCCACTTCTTTGCTTTCCTGCACTGATGGTGCGGGTGAGGCTGATTTGAAGACATTGCTCAAATCGCTGAATGTGGCACCGAAAAGGCCCGTGCTCTGTTGCTCTGCGGGTGCCGGCTTTTGTGAAGCGACAAGAGTTGGCTTGGCTGGCTTGGCAACAACCGTCTCCGGCTTGGTTGCGGCAGTAGCGGCTTGGCTCACCTCGGCCTGCGGGGCAATAGAGGCGGCGACAGGCATAGTCAGGGGCAGAACTGCGGCAGCCGTCATGACAGGGCGCGGCGTGCCGATCACCTCGCCTTTTTCATTAATAGCCACTTCTTGAATGGCACCTAAGGCTTCCGGACGGCTCACATCGCCGAGATGGGTATTTATTTGCGGTGACGAGCTGGTGACGATGCGGTCATCTTGATTCATGGCCAGAGAGGTCGAGCGGAATTTCTCATTCTGACCACCATCGCCATAGGTGATGCGGATGGCGGGGGTGCCTTTTTCGATGAGTGTGGCAATCTCGACCGCATCTGTCTTTTGCTTTTCACGCACCGCATTCGCAACCTCTGAAGGCACGGTATAGGACGGACATTGTGCAGAGGGTTCGAAATGCGCGGATGTTTCGGCATTGAACACATAACGCTGGCCGCAATAATTGATTTTCGGTTCGCGCTTTGTCACTTCGAAGTGATCGGAGCCTTCTTTCAGATTTTTCCAGTAAGGCATATTCGGATCATGGCGGAATTTGGCAAGATTTTCCGCGGTCATGTGAAACGGATAGGATTGAAACTGGATGTTCTTCTGACCCGCATTGAAGGCTTCACGCATGACGGAATAGATTTCTTCGATCTGGGCATCGGTCATTGCAAAGCAGCCACGTGACGAGCAGGTTCCATGGACCATAATATCCCCACCGGAACGGCCCATCGATTTTTCAAGCGGATTGGGATAGCCAACATTGAACGCCAGCCAATAAGCAGAGAAAGGGTTCATCTGGCTGGCAGAAACCGTATAGAAACCTTCGGGAACCTGACGGTCGCCTTCTTTGCGCTTGGGCCCCAATTGACCTGACCAGCGGCACACCGGATAGGATTTCAAAAGCACATAATCGCCTGCGCGGTTTTGTTTCCAGATCTCGATCTCGGCTTCTTTTTTGTAAGCCCGGATGAGGATCGGTGCGTTGCGGTCGGTTTGCTTTTCCGCCATCAGAGCCAAGGTCGCCTGCGGCACCGGCGCGGAGGCGCGTGCGGGTGTGCGCTGCACGGTCTCGACATTACATCCTGCCAAACCCGCCGCCAGAGCAATAACCGCAAGGCTCTTGTGGACGAAGGGGATTTTGATCGACATGGCACGACGTAAAAATTGGGTCATAGATGGAACCTTGTTTCTCCGATCACAACTTTATGATCAGCCTGTCTGGTTTTAAGACCTCGATCTTACCCTTTTATTACCAAAAGGCTGTTTTGTCACCTTTTTGATCGGCTCCCCTCAGCCAAAGTCCGTTATGGCTCAGCGGGACATCATTTTGATTAAAAATCTGAAAATAGTGAAATATTTTAAATTTTACGGCCGATATTGAGGAACTTTTCGGCCCGTTTGCGCCGGATTTCCTCCCCGGACAGTCCCCGCAAAGCGGCCAAAGCGTGTTCGATGGCTTTTCCGGCTGCGTTCACGGCCCCTTCTGCGTCGCGATGCGCACCCCCCACCGGTTCGGGAACAATGGTATCGATAATCCCGAACCGCAGCAGATCTTGGGCAGTGATTTTCATATTGGTCGCCGCATCTTGTGCGCGTCCAGAGTCCCGCCACAAAATGGATGCGGATGCTTCCGGCGAGGCCACGGTGTAGATGGAATGTTCGAGCATCAAAACACTGTTGCAGCTGGCAATCGCCACAGCACCGCCCGATCCGCCCTCGCCGATGACAAGGGCGATATTGGGAACACCCAGTCCCAAACAGGCTTCGGTTGAACGGGCAATGGCTTCGGCCTGTCCGCGCTCTTCGGCATCAATGCCCGGAAAGGCACCCGCCGTATCAACAAAGCTGATAACGGGAAGTCCGAACCGATCCGCCATTTCCATGAGACGGATGGCTTTGCGATAGCCTTCAGGCATCGCCATGCCGAAATTATGCCTTAACCGGCTTTCGGTATCATGTCCCTTTTCTTGACCGATGATGCAGACGGCACGTCCACGAAACCGGCCAAAGCCGCCGACAATCGCCAGATCTTCCGCAAAGGCACGGTCTCCGGCCAAGGGCGTAAAATCCTCAATGAGTGTCGCAATATAATCTTTGAAATGCGGCCGCAGCGGATGGCGGGCCACCAATGTTTTTTGCCAAGGGGTCAGCTGGCTGTAAATGTCCTTGAGACTGTTTGAGGCACGTTGCCCGAGTTTGCGGGCTTCCTCGCGCATGGCCGCCGAATCGTTTTTCTCGGCACTGGCCAAGAGCTCGTCGGCTTTTGCCTCAAGTTCGGCAACGGGTTTTTCAAAGTCGAGATAGCTGCGCATCAATCAAGGCATCCGGCAATCACATGGACCTTCAAGACAACCAAGTTAGCGGCGATTGAAGGCTTGAGCGCGGAGTAGTGCCGTTTTGGCTGTCTTTCGTCAAGCATTTGGATCAATCCGAAATCCAGCCGGAGCGGATACCGGCGACAAAAAAGGCGTAAGCCTATGATTGGATTGCGTTTTTCTGACAGCAATCGGTCGATGCAGTAATTTGGTTGCTTCAACAATATGCACGCCCGCAAAAGGCAAAGACAGGCTGTCCCCGACCTTTTCCCATAAAAAGGCAGTTTTCAGCATCATGCGGGTTGGAATGGGCGGCATGAACAACGACTCCGACCAGAAAATGGACGAAAACATCGAGTGCCGCAGCAATTGCGTTAACTGGCTGCGCGAATAAGGATGGCCGTATCCAAAGGGCGTTGTATCAAATCGGGCCCAGAGGCCGCGCCGGTTCGGAACAACAGCCATGACACTGCCGCCGGGCGAGAGAACCCGCCAGACCTCGTCAAGAAGGTCTTGCGGGCGGTCTTCCATTTCGATGCAGTGGATAAGCAAAACGCGGTCGAGGCTTTGGTCCGCAAAGGGCAAGGTTCCGGCATGGACGAGCGTTGTTGCCGATTTGCCATGCATGGGCCAGTGAATAACCCCTTGTCGATCGGGCATCGCCGCCAATACCCGTTGCGCCCCTGATTGATGGGTCTGGTGCCAGTGATCGAGATAGGGCACGGCATAGCCGAGGCCTAGCAGGCTCAAACCCGAAACCGTTTTCCAGCGTTGGGCCAGTTTTTCCATCAAGAGATGGCGGGCCACTGCACCCAGCGGGGTCCGGTAGAATTCGTGCAGATCGACCACATCAATTGTCATAGAAGGCCTTTAAATGAGTATCGGCTTTGGTTTACAGACTATATTAGCACAAATAAAGGTTGGCAGGAGTTTGGATCATGAGCGCGCAGATTTACCAGTTTCTGATCGGGTCGGATAATTTCGGGGTTTTGCTGCATGATCCGAAAACCGGTGCGACCGCCAGTATCGATGCGGGCGAAGAAGCCCCTATTCTGGAAGCCTTGGAGACAAAAGGCTGGCGTCTGACCGATATTTTGGTCACGCATCATCATGGCGACCATATTGCGGGGCTCGCGGCTTTGCGCAGCAAATTGGGCGCGCGGGTTGTGGGCGCTGCCGCAGACAGGCACCGGATTGCCGACATCGATCTGGCCGTGAAAGAAGGTGATTATTTTACCATGGGCAGCTTGGCGGTCAGGGTTTTTGAAACACCCGGCCATACGGTCGGCCATATTGCGTTCCATCTGCCGGATGAGAAATTGTTATTTGCAGGGGATACTTTGTTTGCCATGGGTTGTGGCCGTTTGTTTGAAGGCACGCCTGCGGATATGCACCAGTCCTTGCAAAAACTGGCGGCTTTGCCACAGGATACGGCGCTTTATTGCGGCCATGAATATACGCTCTCGAACGGGCGCTTTGCCTTGCGTGTGGATCCCGACAATGCGGCCTTGAAACAACGCATGATCGAAGTGGAGGCTTTGCGCGCGCAAAACCGTTTTACAATCCCCTCCACCTTGTCTCAGGAATTGGCCACCAACCCGTTTTTGCGGGCTGCTGATCCTGCCATTGCCCGGACCATCGGTCTTGCGGGTCAAACGCCCTTGGCGGTTTTTACAGCTTTGCGGGAGCTAAAAAACAAAGGCTGAGGGTTTTTTTGCCGTAAATCGGGTGGAAGATCGCGGCAAGACTGGGTCTTTGATGAAAAAGCACAGCTTGGCTGTCCGGAGTGCTTCTCATTTGCCCACTTCTCGTCTAGCTTCGCCACCTAATGAGAATCAGCTCTCCCTGTTATGCTGCTTTTGAGCGGTTGCGATGAAGGATTTTGAACATGACCGAAAAAACCACAGATGCCACATTTGAAAACGATGTTTTGAAGGCCACTCAGCCTGTTGTTGTTGATTTTTGGGCGGAATGGTGTGGTCCCTGCCGGATGATTGCACCGGCTCTTGACGAGATTTCGCGTGAAATGGGCGACAAGGCCAAGATCGTGAAATTGAATGTCGACGAGAACCCTGCTGTTGCTGCGCAATATGGTATTCGCTCGATCCCGACTTTGTTGATTTTCAAAAATGGCCAGCTTGCCTCCCAAAAAGTGGGCGCGGCATCCAAAACCGATCTGTCGAAGTGGATTTCGACCAATCTCTGATCTCTTGGCAGATGCACTGAGCAAAAATTCAAGGGCGCCTTTGGCGCCCTTTTTCATCACTTGCGTTCAAAGCGGCGGCGTTTCATTGCGTCGCAAGACATCGCCCGCCAGATAAAGCGATCCGCAAATGACAATACGCGGTGCGCTTGTCCAAGATCTGTTGCGGATAAGTGTGAAGGCGTCCTCGATCGTCTGTGCTTCAAGGGCTTCATAACCCGCATGACGCGCTTGGGCGGCCACCTCTTCGGCTTTGCGGCTCGCTACATGATCGGGAATCGGCACAGCGATCACGAGGGGTGCCAAGGGACGAAATTGATCCAGAAAACCTTGGGAATCTTTGCTGCTGAGCAAGCCTGCAATCAGGACAAGCGGGCGGGGCTGTTGATGATGAAGCGCGGCCAATGTCTCTGACAAGACGCGGGCGCCATCGCGGTTATGGCCCCCGTCCAGCCATAATTCACTGTGGGGAGGCAATTGTTTCGCAAGAGGCC
>Ga0209085_1000793_pt1 | contig 21924 bp, 21 predicted proteins | sample C_131016_EF_Meta_FD_187310 | JGI IMG/M metagenome (GOLD analysis project Ga0209085, IMG submission 187310) | Freshwater microbial communities from Lake Croche, Canada to study carbon cycling - C_131016_EF_MetaG (SPAdes) (version 2) | ecosystem: Environmental > Aquatic > Freshwater > Lake...
TCTCTGAAATAAATATCAACTGGTTTTGCTGTCCCTTCAATCACTGGCGTAGGAAAAGCTGGCAATTGCGGTTTACCTAATGTCAAACTCAAATTGCAACGCTTTGCAATCTCAGCACTGTTTGATATTGCTGATGGAATATCTTTAAAGAGTTCCAACATCTGCGATGTCGATTGAAAAAATTGTTCCCGCGTGAATCTGCGCATACGTTTAGGATTGCCGAGTATTTCTCCGTGAGAAATACACACCCTTGTTTCGTGCGCATCAAAGTCCTCAGGTTTTAGATATTGGATGGCATGGGTAGCTACAACAGGTAATTGCAAATCTGAAGCCAGTTCTAAAGCTTGTGAAATATAAATTTCGTCATCAACACGCCCACACCGTTGTAATTCAATATAAAAGCTATCTTTAAAAACATTTGCTATTTCAATAGCTATTTCTTGTGCGCTATGACGGTTGCCGACTTTCAACGTTTGCCCTAGGGGTCCGTGCTGTGCGCCGGACAACAAAATTAAGCCGTCAGAAAATTTAACTACTTCAGCCCAATTGAGACAAGGTTGATTCTTACCCGCCTGATCTGTCCAAAGCATGGTCAATAACTTAGATAGGTGAAAGTATCCTTTTTCATTTTTGACCAAAAATACCAATTTAGAAAGCTCGTCGAGCCCCGGAAATAACACATGAATTTCACTTCCAAGAATAGGTTTGATACCAACCTTTCTGCAAGCTGTATAAAATTTGACTGCAGCAAAAAGATTATTGAGATCAGTGATGGCGATAGCAGTTTGATGATCTGATACTGCTGCATCAACAACTTCTTCAATGCGGCATGTACCGTCAGTGATTGAAAATTCCGTATGAAGTCGCAAGTGAGTAAACATCAGAACATTCTAGAGAAATAAATTTGATTTTTTCTTTCTCGCCTATGCCCAATGAAATTATCTTAAAATGTCTTAAACAAAGGAAAAACATGGCAAACGAACTCATCAAACATGTCACTGATAGCACTTTTGAATCAGTTGTCATTGATTCTAAAGACACTGTTTTGGTTGATTTTTGGGCAGAGTGGTGTGGTCCGTGCAAAATGATTGCTCCGGTCCTTGATGATGCTGCTACTACTTACAAAGACAAGTTGCAAATAACCAAAATGAATGTCGATGACAACAGAGATATTCCAGCCAAATTCGGAATACGCGGCATTCCTACCTTGATGCTTTTTAAAAATGGCCAACTTGCTGCAACAAAAGTCGGGGCAATGAGTAAAGCCCAACTCACGGAGTTTCTTGAACAACAACTTGCCTGAATTTTCCCATGTTTTTTTCGTGCCATAATAAGACCACGTGATTACTGCGTACTCCCTCAGCAGTCATTCACGTTCTCATTGCAGACTTTCAGTCTGATCATTTCCCCCCACTATGAATGAACTCCTAAAGGAGTACCCCTATGCATCTGAATGAACTCAAAGCTCTTCATGTGTCCGAAGTATTGAAACAAGCTGAAGAATTAGAAATTGAAAATACCGGAAGAATGCGCAAACAAGAGTTAATGTTTGCCATTATCAAAAAGCGGGCTCGTGCAGGTGAACAGGTTTTTGCTGATGGTGTTCTTGAAATACTGCCGGATGGTTTTGGTTTTTTACGCAGTCCTGACACGAGTTATACGGCCAGTACAGACGATATTTACATCAGCCCAAGTCAAGTCAGGCGCTTTAATCTTCATACGGGCGACATGATTGAGGGTGAAGTTCGAATACCCAAAGATGGTGAACGATATTTTGCTCTAACCAAACTTGATCAAGTCAACGGTGATCTTCCTGAAAACAACAAGCATAAAGTAATGTTTGAAAATCTAACCCCTTTGTTCCCTAAAGAACAAATGAGGTTAGAGCGAGATATCAAGGGCGAAGAAAATATCACCGGCCGTATCATTGACATCATCGCGCCTATTGGAAAAGGTCAAAGAGCACTTCTTGTTGCACCACCAAAAAGTGGCAAGACTGTGATGATGCAGCACATCGCCCATGCTATTTCCGCCAACTATCCGGAGAGTCATGTCATGGTTTTACTGGTTGACGAACGACCAGAAGAAGTCACAGAAATGCAACGCAGCGTCAAAGGTGAAGTCATAGCATCGACCTTTGATGAGCCAGCCGCTCGACACGTTCATGTCGCAGAAATGGTAATAGAAAGAGCAAAACGTCTGGTAGAACTGAAAAAAGATGTTGTTATTTTGCTTGACTCCATCACTCGTCTGGCAAGGGCTTACAACAACGTTGTTCCTAGCTCAGGAAAAGTACTCACAGGCGGTGTTGATTCAAATGCATTACAACGGCCTAAACGCTTTTTCGGCGCAGCCAGAAAAGTGGAGGAAGGTGGTTCTTTAACCATCATTGCTACCGCTTTGATTGATACTGGAAGCAGAATGGATGAAGTAATCTTTGAAGAATTCAAAGGAACCGGTAATTGTGAAATCCATCTTGATCGTCGCTTGTATGAAAAGAGAGTATTTCCTGCCATTCAACTCAATCGCAGCGGTACACGCAGAGAGGAGCTCCTGCTCAGTCCTGAAATACTACAGAAATCAAGAATATTAAGACAATTCATCTACAATTTAGATGAAATTGAATCCATGGAATTGATGCTTAAAAACATGAAGGCCACAAAAACCAACGTCGATTTCTTTGACTTGATGCGACGCGGCGGCTAATCAGTTCGTGCATAATACTAGGTTAACGAAAAGTGCAAGGGATAGGCTCTTGTGGCTGTCGAAATGACAAGGAAATGATATGAAAGAAAATATTCACCCCGAGTACCGCGAAGTCTGCTTTGTAGACTTATCAAACGGATTCAAATTTGTTACTCGCACATGCGCTAATACCAAAGAAACCATCAAGATGGACGATGGTCGCGAACTTCCACTTTACAAATTGGATACTTCTAGTGAATCTCACCCTTTTTATACTGGCACGCAAAAATCAGTTGATACCATGGGCGGTAGAGTTGAAAGATTCCGCAACAAATACGGTAAAACTGCAGCTAAATAACCATTGCTCTCTGGAAAAAAGCAGCTTGATAGGCTGCTTTTTTTATTTCTGAAATCAAATGTAGTTGACTAAATTAACCAAAGATGAATACGCCATCGCCGGCAATCGTATCTGATCTTGCAGTCCAACGATTGCCGAAATACGCATTAATCGCTTTATGCGTCATTTACGTTTTAACAGGTTCATTTGGCCGAGACCCATGGAAAAGTATTGATTTAACCTCGCTAGGTTATATGATGAGTTTAGCCAATCACTCATCCTCGTTATTTAACATCAATATGGCGGGAATAGCGCCTGAACTGGATGCGTTATTGCCCTATTGGCTTGGTATGCTTGCCATGCAGTGGCTTACATGGTTAAGTCCCGATATTGCTGCTAGAAGTGTATTTGCGCTTTTTAATCTATTTGGAATGGGTTGTTTGTGGCTTGGCATATATTTTTTGGGAAGAAACCCCAAAGCTCAACCTGTCGCATTTGCTTTTGGCGGTCAAGCAAACCCTAAAGATTACGCATGGTCAATGGCTGACGCAGGTTTATTGGCTTACATTGCATGCCTTGGATTGGCATTACCCAGCCATGAAATTACTCCGATGGCGTTTCAACTTAATTCTGTATGCATTATTTTTGCAAGTGCTGCCAGCCTGGCTTTTTATCCAACCATCGGAATAATGGGTGTCTTGCTTAGTTCAATACTTCTGAGCTTAAGTGGTGCGCCAACTATAGGTTCAATTTTTTTTGCAGGTATATCCATTCTATGGTTACAGCATCCTCAATCAACCAAAAATCAAAAACTGTTTCTAGTTGCAGCTTTTATTACTATTGTTTCTCTCATTTTTTACTTGGAACTCTGGCAATGGCGCATAGTCAAAACTTATGAATTGAGAGCCAAAATCAAAGAGCAAGCAGAGTTATTGATTTGGTTTCTTTGGCCCGCATGGCCTCTTGCAGCTTGGAGCATTTGGAAATGGCGAAGTCATTGGCAACAGCAAGCATGGACTCAGCACCTTACGATCCCTATTTTCTTTTTTGTTATCACATTATTTTCTAGCTTATTTACTGAAAATCCTGACAGAACATTGCTGCTTGTGTTGCCAAGTATTTCTGCCCTCGCCGCTTTTGCATTACCCACATTCAGCAGAGCAGCTGCTTCATTAGTCGATTGGTTCACACTGTTATTTTTTACTGTGTGTGCTTTGGCTATTTGGATAGTATGGATTTCACTTGAAACAGGTATACCCACTCAACCCGCTTTAAATGTCTATAAATTGGTACCTGGTTACATGCATCAATTTCAACTCTTACCATTGATAACAGCAGTCGCTGCAACCGTATTTTGGATTAAATTGGTCATTTGGAGAGTCGGTCGTCATCCATCGGCACTCTGGAAAAGTTTGATACTTCCAGCCGGCGGCACAAGTTTATGCTGGATATTGCTTATGACTTTATGGCTGCCATTTCTTGACCATGCATTGAGTTATAGAACATGGACTCAACAATTACGTCAAATCATTGGCAATGACACTTGCATTTATTTTTCGAACATAGACAGACATCAAATCGCAGGTTTTAGTTTTCACGGAAATTTTGTTTTTGAACATATTTCTGAACCTAAGCAGACGTGTCATTGGCTCTTGATAAAGCCTTCACAAAAAACCACACCATCTATCCCGAATAAATCTGAATGGCTATTCCAACAAACTATGGTGAGACCTGGTGATAAAAATGACGTAATTTCGATTTATAAACGAGTGGCACCATCCAAACATGACTGAAAAAAAGATCATCCTAAAACATGCTGGAACTGTGCTCCTTGGCCAAATAGCTGTCGTTGCTTTTGGCGTCACGGACACTGTGATTGCCGGCAGATATGAACCCCAAGCTCTCGCAGTTTTATCGGTCAGCTCTGCCATATATATTTCTGTATATGTTTCACTTTTGGGTGTTATTCAAGCCTTACTCCCTATATTTGCAGAGCTATTTGGAGCGAAAAAGCTAGAGTCGATCGGATACCATTTCAGACAAGCGCTATATATATGGTTGATATTGTCCATATTAGGCGCAATGATTCTTCTTTCTCCTTATTTTTTATTGCACCTGACACAAGTACCTGAATCAGTTCAACCATATATTCAAACTTACCTAGGCACTCTTGCAATTGCAATACCAGCAGCACTATTCTTTAGGCTCTACAGTTCTTTGAATCAAAGTATTGGAAAACCTAGGCTCATCACTTGGATACAAATATCAGCGCTGATTGTCAAAATACCACTTTCCATTCTTCTAACATTTGGGACAACTGAGTATCCCGGACTCGGAATTCTGGGTTGTGCACTTGCTACCGTGATTGTCAGCTATTTGATGTGCTTCGTAGCCATCTGGCTTTTACATACCAATGAAATATATAAAAGTTTTCAAGTGTGGTGCTCTCTGGAAAAACCCGACTTAGTTAAGCTCATGAAAATGGTGAAGTTAGGAATTCCGAATGGATTCAGCGTTTTAGTTGAGGTAACGTCTTTCACTTTAATGGCACTATTCATTGCCCGCTTAGGGACAATGGCTACTGCCAGTCATCAGATTGCAGCGAATATGACGGCACTTATTTATATGATTCCACTTTCATTTTCGATTGCTGTCAGTGCAAGATTGAGTTATTGGATAGGTGCAAAAAATAATTTAAATGTTCTTAAAGTTATTCGCATCGGTTTTCAAGTAATTATTTTAGAATCAACTTTTATAGCGTGTATTCTTTTTCTATTTTCAGATTCAATTGCTGATTTATATGCAAAAGACGAATCGGTTAAACAAGTTGCTGCCAAGTTATTGATTTTGGTAGGGTTCTTCCATGTTGGAGATGCAATACAAACTTTGTGTTTTTTTATACTTAGAAGTTTTAAAATTGCTTTACTTCCATTTATCGTATATGGAACTATGCTTTGGGGAATAGGTTTAACTGGAGGATATTTTCTTGCCTATAAGGGCTTAGGAATGTATGCTCCGATGGAGTCACCGGAAGCATTTTGGATAATGAGTGTGATTGCATTGGCATTTGTTTGTATTTGCTTGATATACATCATCATAAAGAATTTACCGAAAAACAAAATCACTCAGGATTAATCATAGGTTTTTTACGCATTCTGGATGCAGGAAAAGTAAGCGTAAATTTTGACCCGATATTCAGCTTACTCTCAATCTCCATCGTGCCTTCATGACGTTGCATGACATGTTTGACTATAGCCAAACCCAGACCTGTACCTCCCGTGTCCCTGGATCGACTTCTATCTATACGATAAAACCGCTCTGACAAGCGTGGAAAATGCTCAGGCGCTATTCCTTGCCCTGAATCTTTCACACTAAAAACTCCTTTTGTGTCGAATTCGTTCCAAGAAACAAGAATTTCACCATTGGCAGGTGTATATCTAACTGCATTACTGATTAAATTTGAAAATGCACTTATCAATTCAGTTGAAGAACCTAAAATTTCTGTATCAATAGAATTTTTATCAATAACAAATTTAATTGATTGTTTTTCAGTTTCAAATGAATGTAATTTAAAAGAAAGACCAACAGCTTCATCTTCAAGTTGTTTAAATATCTTTTGCAAAGATACCCATTGATTATGACTAGGCAAAGGACGTCCGTCGAGTCGAGATAAGGTAAGTAAATCCTCAACAAGCGACTTCAATCTATACGATTGTTTTGCCATCAATTCCAAGTATCTATCCTGTTCATCCTTATTCAGAGGTAAGGACTGAAGGGTTTCTATAAATCCTGAGAGAACAGTCAGTGGAGTTCGAATTTCATGAGAAACATTTGCAACAAAATCTCTGCGCATAGTTTCTGCTTGTTCAATCAACGTCACATCACGCGACAATAAAAGCATACGGCCGTCGCCATAAGGAAACAATTGAATACCCAATTTATGTGGTCTATCTACCCGATGCAATCGACCTTCAATAATGATCTCATGGTCAAAAGATTTTGAATTCACATAATCTGTAAAAGTAGGATTACGAAGCATATTACCTATCAATTGCTGTAAATCCAAATTAGCATCTAAACCAAGGTGTTGTGATGAGGTTTGATTGCTCCATTGGATTCTCATGTCTTTATCTAAAATAATGACACCATGTGGTGATACTTGGATGGCTGCTAGAAATTGCCGTAAACTTTCTTCGCTTACCAACCTTAATTTATCTTTATTGTTAATCAATCGAGAGATTCGATTGATAGCATCAGCAAATCGAGCACCAATTTTTATACTGGAATTTGTCTCGGGTTGTCTGATCCATTGAAATAATTTTTCTACTTGACTAACTTCCAACAAATACAAAACTGTAACTACTGATAGCATCCCTAAGCTTGCATAAAGCAGCCACTGACCAGAATTATCTGATAAAAATATACCGATACCTGAACCAATGCAAAGCCAAAATATTAAGCTAATCAATCTACCAATCATTTAAAGATTATGGCAGTTTTAAGTATGTGATTGATTTGTAAATCTATATCCTACGCCTCTTACAGTTTCAATCATGTCGCCCGCTTGCCCCAAGGCTTCGCGCAATCGCTTAACGTGAACGTCTACTGTTCTTTCCTCGATAAATACATGGTCTCCCCATACTTTATCCAAAAGCTGTGACCTGCTGTGGACTCTTTCAGTATGGTGCATCAAAAAATTGAGCAGCTTAAATTCAGTTGGACCCATTTTCAAAAGCATGCCTGATAAAGTTACTCGGTGAGTCGCTCCATCTAAATGCAATTCACCAATGGTGATGGCATCTTCAGCCTGCTGCGGTGATCGTCTGCGCAAAACGGATCTGATACGCGCCATCAATTCCTGAGTAGAGAAGGGCTTGGTAATGTAATCATCTGCACCTGCATCCAGACCAGAAACTTTGTCAATTTCTTCACTTTTAGCTGTCAAGAAAAGTATGGGAATGGTTTTAGTGCGTGAATCATTTCGCCATTTTCGGGCCCAATAGATTCCGCTCTGACCTGGCAACATCCAGTCCAGAAGAATGACATCTGGTAAAACTTCATCAATGGAAATTTGGGCTTTTTCTCCATTCTCAACCCAAGTTGGAGTTAAACCGTTATGCCTCAGATTGATGCAGATTAATTCTGCAATAGATGGCTCATCTTCTACTATCAAAACCTTGGGTAAATGACGCATGATTTATTGAAGTGTTGACTCAATATGCTCCAGTGAAGTGTGCCGTACATCTTCACCTTTAACGATATAAATAATCAATTCAGCAATATTCTTAGCATGATCACCAATTCGTTCAAGTGCTTTTGCTGCGAAGAGTAAATCCAAACTTGAACTAATGGTTCTGGGATCCTCCATCATGTAGGTGATTAATTTACGAACGAAACCGTCAAACTCTTTGTCAATTAAATCATCTTCTTTCAATATAGTAAGTGCTGTCGATGTATCCAATCGTGCGAATGCATCTAATGATTTTCGAAGTAAACCGCTGGCCATTTCAGTAGCTAGGCGCAACTCAGATGATGGCAGAGATCTCAAACTGCCATTGTTAATAAGCGATTTAACCATCCGCGCAATTTTGTTGGCCTCATCACCGGCACGCTCTAAGTTGGCCGTTGCTTTTGAAATGGCCATCAACAAGCGTAAGTCCTTGGCGGTAGGTTGTCGGCGAGCGATGATGGTAGACAACTCACGGTCAATTTCCACTTCCATCATATTCACTTGGTTTTCAGTTTTGATCACTTGATCTGCAACTTCTTCAACAAACAAAGAAAGTGCATATACAGCTTGTTGAATTTGAGATTCAACCAAGCCGCCCATCTCCATCAAACGAGATGAAACCCCATTGAGTTCATTATCAAACTGTGAGGATAAGTGTTTATCAGGCATGAAAGTCCTTAGAAAAAAATAAATTAGCCAAAACGACCTGTGATGTAGTCTTCAGTTTCTTTTCGTTTGGGTTTAAAAAACACTTGCTCAGTATCACCAAATTCAACCAGATCACCTAGATACATATATGCCGTGTAATCTGAAACCCTTGCGGCCTGCTGCATATTATGCGTAACAATCACAACGGTGTATTCACTCTTTAGCGTTGATACCAATTCTTCCACTTTACCTGTTGATATAGGGTCAAGCGCTGACGTTGGTTCGTCAAGTAACAATATAGACGGCTTAACCGCAATGCCCCTTGCTATGCATAATCTTTGCTGCTGACCACCAGACAAAGATAAACCACTTTGGCTTAACTTGTCTTTCACTTCATTCCAGATAGCCGCTTTTTGAAGTGCCCATTCAACTCTATCGTCCATTTCGCTTCTGGACAAATTTTCATAAAGACGAACACCAAAAGCAATATTGTCATAAATTGACATTGGAAAAGGGGTCGGTTTTTGAAAAACCATTCCTATACGTGCTCGCAACAAATTCAAGTCTTGGTTAGAGGCAAGAATATTCTCCCCTTTGAAATTAATTTCTCCTGTCGCTCTTTGGCCAGGATAGAGGTCATACATACGGTTAAAGGTTCGCAGTAATGTAGATTTGCCGCAACCTGAAGGCCCAATGAATGCAGTGACACTGTTTTCTTGAATATCTAAATTGATATCTTTTAGGCTGTGAAAATTGCCGTAATAAAAATTTAAATTTCTGGCTTCAAGAATATTTTTTTGCTTTGTTAACACGGGCATTTCAGTAGTAGACATTGTGATTTCTCTCAAAAATATCAGTGGTCAAAGAGACACTTTATTGCGGAAGTAAACCCTGGCCAATATATTTAAGCCAAGAACAGCCAAAGTGATCAATAAAGCGCCAGCCCAAGCCAAGTCAACCCAATTTTGGTATGGACTCATGGCGAATTGAAAAATAACCACAGGCAGATTTGCCATTGGTGCATTCATATTGAAACTTAAAAATGGATTATTGAGAGCCGTAAATAGCAAGGGTGCTGTCTCACCACTGACTCGTGCTAAAGCCAACAATACACCCGTCATCACGCCACTTTGGGCTGCCTTCAAAACAATAAATGTAGATACTCTCCACTTGGGTGCGCCCAAAGCAAATGCTGCTTCTCGCAGACTCACTGGCACCAAACTCAACATGTTTTCTGTGGTTCTGACGACGACTGGTATGGCGATTAAACTGAGTGCCAACGTTCCGGCCCAACCAGAAAAATGTTTTGCGTTCACCACCACAAGTGCGTATACAAATAAACCAATCACAATCGATGGGGCGGACAACATGATGTCGTTTAAGAATCTGGTTATGTTGGCAAATGGACTGTTTTTTCCAAACTCAGATAAATAGATTCCAGCCATTACACCAATCGGCGTACTTACAAGCGTACAGGAAAACACAATCATCAAACTTCCAAGTATTGCATTGGCAAGCCCCCCGCCATCGCTGTCAGGCCCAGGAGTTTTATTCACGAATAGGTCAAAACTCAGGACAGAAAATCCCTTGAAGAAAAGCAATCCTAATATCCAAAATAAAAATGCCAAGCCAACAACCATTGCAGATATCGACAAAAGCAAACCAATCAAGTTTTGCCTTTTACGCTTTGCGTAGATAGACGCATTGAAATTGGATTGTTGGCTCATATTAATTTGACTTGCAGCTTGACTGTAAGTGTCAGAAGGAGTGTTGATCATTAAGATATCTCATGTTTTCATGCCTTTTTTGGCTTCCGCCCTGATCAGCATCCATTTGGCCAATGAAAGAACAATCAAGGTAATCACGAACAAGGCAAGACCTAAAGCAAATAAAGAAGAGTAATGCAGCCCTGGTTCTGCTTCACCGAACTCATTAGCGAGCGTGGAAGCGATGGAATTTCCAGGAGAAAATAATGACGAAGACAGTTTATGAGCATTACCAATAACAAATGTAACTGCCATTGTCTCTCCCAACGCACGACCTAACCCCAGCATGATTCCACCAATCACTCCTGCTTTTGTATAAGGTAAAACAATCTGAGTGACCACTTCCCAAGTTGTGCATCCCAAACCGTATGCAGATTCCTTCAATACAGGAGGAACAATTTCGAAAACATCGCGCATGACAGATGCGATAAAAGGAAGAATCATCATGGACAAAATCAATCCAGCAGCCAAGATACCAATTCCGTTAAAAGCGCCGGCAAAGAAAATGGAAAGAAAAGGGAGTTGGCCTAATGTTGAAGCCAGAAATGGCTGGCCATATTCTGCAAATAACGGAGCAAAAACAAATAATCCAAACATGCCATAAATAATTGAAGGAACTGCAGCAAGTAATTCAACAGCAGTACCCAGTGGACGCCTTAAATTCATCGGACAAATCTCAGTCAAAAAGACTGCAATGCCAAAAGCCAGCGGAACAGCTATAAGAATGGCGATCAAAGCGGTTGATAGAGTTCCAAAAATAGCAATCAATCCACCGAATTCAGAATTAATGATGTCCCATTCGATGGTGTAAAAAAAAGGAAAGCCGAAAGCTTCTAATGCTGGCCAAGCGCTGACAGCTAAAGAAATAATAATCCCTGATAAAGCAAGAAGCGTGGTACCAGCAAATAAAAGCGTGAGATGCTCAAAGACGAAGTCCTGTAAGCGCATTAACTTTAATTTCCCAATATTTGCTAATTTATTATTTTTAGGATTGTTCATTGTCGATATATAACCAAGTGTCTAAAGGTTTCAACCGAAGACCTGAGGTCTTCGGTTGATCAGCTATTCAAAAGACTTTTAAATTATTTAGTTTCGATTTTAGACCATACGTTTTTGCGTATGAAATCAGTGGTGGAATCTGGCAATGGAACATAGTCCAGATCAATTGCCATTTTTTTGCCGTCCTTGAAACCAAAATCAAAAAACTTGAGTGCATCAGCTGCTGCCGCCTTGTTGGTAGGCTGTTTGTACATCAGAATAAAAGTTGCTGTGGTAATGGGCCAAGACTTTGCACCTGAAGCATCTGTTAAAGATGCAGCCATGGCAGGAAACTTAGACCAATCGGTGCCAGCAGCAGCAGCGGCGAACGTCAAATCATCAGGTTCAACGATGTTGCCGTCTTTATTTTTCAAGTTGATGTGTGAAAGTTTATTTTTCTTAGCATATGCGTACTCAACATAGCCAATAGAATTTTTGACACGGCTGACGTTAGCTGCAACACCTTCGTTGCCTTTTCCACCAACAGAGGTTGCTGCAGGCCATTTAACGGAAGCACCAAAACCCACTTTGTCTTTCCAATCTGGACTTACCTTAGACAAATATTCAGTGAATGTGTAGGTGGTTCCAGATCCATCAGCACGGTGAATCACGGTAATGTATTCGTCTGGCAATTTCACATTGGGGTTCATCTCTTTGATTTGCTTGTCATTCCATGTAGTGATGGAGCCCATGAAAATTTTTGCAAGCAACTCACCTGTCAATTTGATATCACCAGGATTGACGCCGGATAAATTAACCACAGCAACTACACCACCAATGACTGCGGGGAATTGAACCAAACCTTCTTTTTCAACTTCATCAGCCTTTAACGGTGCATCAGTAGCGCCAAAGTCAACAGTTTTAGCTTTGATTTGCTTGATGCCACCTGATGAGCCGATGGATTGGTAGTTCACACCGACACCAGATTTTTCTTTGAAAGCTTCAGCCCATTTGCTGTAAACGGGGTATGGAAAAGTAGCACCAGCGCCGGTGATGTCGGAAGCAAAAGCACTTGCTGAAATTGCTACTGTAAAAACTGCGGAAATCAGGTTTCTTGAAAAATTCACGAGCACTCCTTGAGAAAAAAACTGTCTATAACTAAATTAGGATGAAATGAATGTAGGCGAAAAATATGACAGTTTCATGTCCATCGTGTTCTCTTAAATTGCAATTTTGAGAGTAAGATCTCCAATGAAAGTTTTTTTTCTTATTACTAATGTGCTATTTAATGTATTCAGACTTTTTATTTTCTCCACGCCTTAACTCAGATTAACAATGAAAAACGGAACCCTCCTGGCGGCAATTGACCTTGGATCCAACAGTTTCAGACTGGAGATTTGTCGATTTAACAATGGTTTGTTTCAACGGTATGAGTATCTCAAAGAAGCAGTCAGACAAGGCAGTGGGCTGGATCAGGATAGAAACTTAAGCGTTTCATCGATGGAAAAGGGATGGGATTGCCTCGCAAGATTTGCAGAGAGACTCTCAGGTTTTGAACCAACTCAAGTCAGAGCTGTTGCGACTCAGACCCTCAGGGAAGCGCGTAACGCAAAAATGTTTCTTGAAAAAGCCAACCGAATACTGGGTTTTCCTATCGAAGTTGTTTCTGGCAGAGAAGAAGCGCGATTGATCTACCAAGGTGTTGCTCATTTACTTCCCTCATCTGATGAGCGCAGGCTTGTTATTGATATCGGTGGTCGGTCTACAGAATTTATTATCGGAAAAAATAAAGAGGCACTGCAGCTTGAGTCATACCGTGTGGGCAGTGTGGCATCAAGTATGAAATATTTCTCTTCTGGCGAATTCTCTGCCAGCTCATTCCAACGAGCGGAAATTGCAGCCAAGGCCATATTGGATGAAGCTTTGCCTATTTTTGCAAAAGACGCTTGGGACAAAGCGTACGGGTCCTCCGGTACCGTGAGTGCAGTTTCAGAAGCGCTGACTCAAGCTGGGTGGCCATCAGACAGAATCACACAAGAAGGGATTGATTGGTTAAAGAATGAATTGATTCGCATCGGTCACGTGGATAAATTGCGCTTAGAGGGTATCAAAGAAGATCGAAAAGCGGTGATAGCTGGAGGTTTGAGCGTACTAAGCGCCTTACTTGATTTGTTTGGCATCAATGAACTCCTAGTCACTCCAGGTGCACTAAGGCACGGGGTCTTGTATGACCTCATTGACAGAGAAGATGAAGACAAAGACATACGTGCAATGACAATCGCCGCTTTGCGTAAAACCTTTCAAGCTGATGCATCACAAGCGCAAAGGGTTAGCAGATTGGCCTCTGAATTTCTTAGTTCATTACAGACTTACGATGAAGGCGCTCCTGAGTGGACACGATTAAAGAAAAAATTAGACTGGGCAGCACAACTGCATGAGATAGGTAATTTGATTTCACATACAGAATCTCACAAACACGGCGCCTACATTATTGAAAACACAGATACGCCTGGATTTGCGAAACATGAATTGCATAGGTTAAGTTTGTTGGTACTTGGCCATAAGGGCAAATTGAGAAAGCTGGATGTGGATTTTGAAGATGAGCATTTGGTTTACCAATTACTGAGCTTGCGTCTTGCCGTCATTTTGTGTCACGCAAGAAGAGATCCAGAAAGCGCACTTTTGCGAATTGAAAAATCCAAAGAGTCGCCTCGGTGCTTTGATTTAAAAATAGAACCGCTGTGGTCACAGCGGTTCCCTCAGTCCACACATTTGCTTCAACAGGAAGTTTTATCCTGGCAAAAAACGAGCTGGAAATTAAGACTTGTGCTAGGTTAACGAACCACAGCAATAGTTATTTTTTTACCAGCCTTGAATGAATGCAATGTCAATGCACCATTCTTGATATCGCCTTTGTCATCAAATCCGATGTCTCCGGTCACACCTTTGTAACCTGCTGTCTTTGCAAGTACAGGCAGGTATTTGGCTGGGTCAGATGAATTGGCTTTAACCATGGCATCTACCATGACATTCACTGCGTCATAAACATAGGGTGCGTAGATTTGTACATCAGCGTTAAAACGCTTTTTAAATTTCGCGTTGAAATCAGCCAGAATCTTTTCCTGAGGACCTTCAACACCTCCAGCTTCAGCGCAATACACTTGGTTGTCAGCAATGGTGTCTCCAGACAATTTCACCAGTTCACCGGTACAAATACCGTCACCGCCCATAAACTTGGTGTTCAGGCCAAGCGCTTTCATTTGTTTGATCATCGGACCAGCTACCGCGTCCATTCCACCGAAAAAAATCACATCAGGCTTCTTGCCCTTCAAGGTGGTCAAAATGGCTGTGAAGTCAGTTGCTTTATCCGTTGTGAATTCGCGACCCACAATGGTGGCGCCAGCTGCTTTAGCAGCCTTTTCAAACTCATCGGCAACACCTTGACCGTAAGCAGTTCTGTCATCAATCACAGCAATATTTTTTGCACTCAATTTTTGAACAGCGTATCGACCAAGGGTTCCACCCAGATGAACGTCGTCTGCCACCACACGAAAAGTTGTTTTATAGCCTTGTCGGGTGAATTTAGGGTTGGTGGATGAGGGTGAAATTTGTGGAATACCCGCATCGCTGTATATCTTGGATGCCGGAATAGATGTGCCTGAATTTAAATGACCAACTACGCCGTTCACCTTTTGGTCAACCAGTTTTTGAGCAGCTGCAGTGCCTTGTTTGGGATCGGCAGCATCATCTTCCGCTAGCAATTCAAATTTAACTTTTTTGCCGCCAATAGTAACGCCCTTTGCATTGAGCTCTTCGACGGCCAGGCGAGCCCCATTTTCATTGTCTTTACCTAAGTGAGCGATCGGCCCACTCAGAGGTGCGACGTGTCCAATTTTGACGATGTCCTGTGCGAACGCAGTTCCACCGAAACAGGCTGCAAGTGCTAGTAGCGTGAGTTGATTTTTCAAGATGATCCCCTAGAATTTGTGGTTGATTTCAAATTATTTACAACGCTATGTTACTAAAAAAATCTCCAAATACAAGCACGTGATATACCAATTGATTAATAGATAATTGAACTAAATTAATCCTCATAGCCTATTTAAAGCTATTTGTTTGTTTTTTTGGCGTGCTCTGTCAACACATGTTCAACAGCTTCGCGGATAAGCTCAGGCATGATGTCAGTGATGCGATTCTGCACCCGTTCAATCACTTCCTCGGCCAAAACGTCTTGGACCAAATATTCACTCTTCAAGGCATCTCTGACTAGCACTTTGGGACTCCAAGGCAGCACAGCGGGTCGTAAAGAATCATTGATGCGGATCACATCCTTCAATTGCGGTACCTGTGTGTGAGGTGAAACCGGCTTGTTCATGGTGCGACAGTAGCTACATCATGTCGAAGCAATGCGTAGCCTCTGTCCGCATAATATTTCCATCGTTTTCTCGCCTGACTTTTGTCTTCATCATTCACAGAAACAATTTCAATGATGCGCTCAAAGGCTTCAAAGCCTTTGACCAAGCCTTGTCCCAAGTTCAACAATACATGCCTGTGTAATAGCGTTTCTGGCAATTGCAAACCAGGGACCAATACCACAGGTGTATGCGTCAACGTTTCGATACTTGCATCGTAAATACAATGGGGAATAAAAGTTTGTGCACTGAATGACCACAAAGCCGAATCAAGTGCATGCAATTGTTGGTCCTCTCCAGTCACCACTACCTTGGCAGCGTTTGCAAACGCTTTCATCAACAAGCGACAAGCGTATTCAAGCTTGTCAGTCGCATTGAAATGGAAGGCAATTTCAGTCATAGGAGTGGTTTCCTAACAGTAGACAGGATTATTTTTTTGTTGGAGCTGATGTTTTTGAAGCGGGTTTTGGAGACAAGTTTGCCTGCATCATGACATAGGCAAGCAAAGCGGGCACAGGTCGCCCCGTTGCGCCTTTGGCTGCACCGCTTTTCCAGGCTGTACCAGCAATGTCCAAATGTGCCCAAGGGAAGTCTTTGGCAAAGCGTTCCAGAAACTTTGCGGCAGTGACTGAACCAGCTGCACGATCAGCAACGTTGGCCACATCTGCAAAATTGGATTTCAAGCCATCGGCGTATTCCTCGTCCAACGGCATACGCCAACACAAATCAAGGCTTTGTTCACCTGCCTGCAACAGTTGCTGCGCAAGTTTTTCGTCGGTCGCATACAAACCACTGCGCAAATGTCCGAGGGCGATCACGCAAGCACCCGTCAAAGTGGCAATATCAATAACTGCAGTCGGTTTGAAACGCTTGGCATAGGTGAGAGCATCGCAAAGTATCAACCGACCTTCTGCATCGGTATTCAATATTTCAATGGTTTGTCCACTCATACTTGTGACAACATCGCCTGGCTTGAGGGCTTGACCGCCCGGCATATTTTCGCAAGCAGGTATCAAACCAACCACGTTTACGTTGGGTTTTAAGTGGGCCAGTGCTTCAAAAGTGCCCAGCACGCTGGCTGCACCGCACATGTCAAATTTCATTTCATCCATGCCCGGGCCAGGTTTGAGCGAAATGCCGCCAGTATCAAAAGTTATCCCTTTGCCCACCAATACGACTGGGGGTTTCGAAGCATTTGTGCCTTTGTAATTCAGAATGATGAACCGAAGTGGCTGGGATGATGCTTGAGCAACGGCAGCGAATGAGCCCATGCCTAAACGCAATACCTCTTTCAGCCCAAGAACTTCACAGGAAATAGAGGGGTGTTTCGCCAGGGCTTTGGCCGCTTTAGCCAACAAATCAGGCGTGGCATGGTTGGCTGGCCGGTTTCCCCATTCACGCGCCAAAGCAACCCCGCTAACCTGCGCTTTGGCAAGAGAAAATGAAAGTTGGCTTGACTTGGCATCAGGCACACCAATAACGACTTGGGTAATTCCAGACAATTTAGCGCTAGGCTTGGTATGGGAATAAACGTAGGCAGCATCAGCGGCAGCCTGAGCAGCTATGACCAAGTGATGAGAATGCCCTTCATCCAAACAAATGGCTACTTTGCTTGATTTGGTTTTTTTCACGGACTGAATGGCCAAGGTCACAGCCTGACGCACATCCTGCGGTCTTCCCTCTCCAGTCGCCGCAAACACCAAGCGCTGCGTTTTCAGGCCAACAGGCTTCCACCAAAGCATACATTGACCGACAGCTCGGTTGAAATCACCCGACTTTTCCGCTTGAGACAACATGGTTGACAAAAGGCCGGTATGTTTTGTCTGTTTCTGAGAAACTAGGACGATCAAGGCGTCTACATGTAAAGATGCCGCCTGTGCCCAAGATAGTGTTTGAAGATCCAAGTTCATAATTAGCCCTTTTAAAACCAACGACCATGTTATTCGATTCCTCCTTTCGGCAAGAACTGGCGCGGTATTTCTGGGCCACATTGGTGGTTTTAACCATCATTGTGATCACCGTATGGTTGATTCGAACATTCGGTGACGCTTCTATGGGCAAATTCAATCCCAAGGATGTGGGAATGGTTTTAGGCTACACAGCCATGGGCAATTTGCACTCCTTGCTGACATTGAGTCTTTACATTGCCATGGTTTCTACGGTCTCGCGCATGTATGCAGAAAGCGAAATGGTCGTCTGGCAATCGAGCGGTCAAAGTGTGTTGTCGCTGCTGGCCCCGACCTTCAAATTCGCTTGGCCATGGTTGATTGCTATTACTGCGTTATCTCTGATGGCATGGCCTTGGTCAAATCTACAAATCAGAGATTTGCGCGAACGCTTTGAAAGACGAGGAGACCTTGAAAGAATCAAACCTGGACAATTTCAAGAATCAGCGGATGGGAAAAGGGTTTTTTATATCGACAACACCAGCATTTCTCAAAATAACGGTAACCGAATATTTATAGTTTCAAATGAAAACAACACCCAATCTATTGTGACGGCACAAACTGGCATCATTGAAACCAGAGAAAACAACCGATTTTTTGTTTTACACAATGGTCAGCGGATTGAAATCAAACCAGAAAAAAATGAATTTAAATTGGTCGAATTTGAGACTCACGCTTCCAAGATAGACACACTACCTATTCAACTTAGTTCAGCGGATGCTCAGACCACCCAACCTTTGGGTCTTCTCGCCACACCCACACCGGTTAATTTAGCTGAACTTGGCTGGAGGATTGGAATGGCCATCGCAGCTTTGAACTTAACCATTTTGGCAATTGCCATACCTTTCATCAACCCTCGCAGCGGGCGATCAGGCTCATTGATAGTTACCATCATCAGTTTTTTTACCTACTACAACATGGTCAACATGAGCAGGGGCTGGATTGCAAATGAAATGATGAGTTTGACGCAGATGCTCATTACATTGCATTTGCCGGTACTCCTTTTAGCTTTGGGTATTCTTTACTGGCGACAACAGCAAGGACTTATCTTCACCAAACAACGCAAAGAAGTTTCAGTCAAAGTGATTCAGGCATGAAAACCTTAAGGGGAATGATTTACCGGGAAGTTCTTCAAAAAGTAGGTTTTGCAACGCTCGGATTTGTTGCATTATTTTTCTTCTTTGATGCTATCGATGAACTCAAGCTGATTGGCAGCGGCCCAGGCCCTGGATATTCCATGCAACATGCCATGTGGTATGTGGTGTTAATGATCCCAAATCATCTTTATGAACTATTACCTATCACTGTTTTAATAGGCACCATTTTTGTGATGGCCCGATTGGCACAAAGTTCAGAATTCACCATCATGCGTACCAGTGGTCTAGGACCATTGCGTGCGCTGAAGACATTGATGGAACTCGGTTTATTTTTTGTGTTGCTTGCTTTTGTGGTGGGCGACTACGTCACACCAGTTAGCAGTCGGCAGGCTCAATTGCTCAAAGCCCGTTATCTTGGGCAATCCATTAGCAATGGCGCATCCGGTGCTTGGCTTAAAGAAAACAAAACCGATTCGTCAAGTATTGCAAATGTGTTGGCGTTGAACCGTGATGGACAGTTGACAGGCATACGTATTTTTGAATTCAACCAACTAGGAAAATTGACCACCATCATTTATGCAGCTTCCGGGGTCTTCATGGACTCTAACGAGGGATGGCTACTCTCAGAAGTCGTGCAAGATAAATTCACTGACGGCATCGATAAAAATATTGACCGATTAAAAATCAACACCCTGATTTGGCCCAATGGATTGACCGAAGACATGGTGTCAGTCGCCATCTTAAAACCTGAAAAAATGGCTACGTGGGATTTATTCAAATACATTACCCACCTAAAGAAAAATGAACAAGCATCGCTTCGTTATGAAATTGATTTCTGGAAGAAAGTGTTTTATCCGCTGAGTTGTATGGTGATGGTAGTTCTGGCTTTGCCTTTTGCTTACTTGCATTTACGAAATGCAAATATGAACACCATGGTATTTTTGGGCGTGGTTCTGGGCATTACCTTTGTTCTGATCAACAACTTGTTTGGCTACATAGGCAATTTGAATTCATGGTCACCTTGGCTCGCTGCAGCAACGCCAGGGCTGGTGTTCATGACAGGTTCGCTGTTGGCGTTCGCTCGTCTGGTGTTGAGACATTGATGCAAGCCGTCATTTTGTTCGCCCACGGTTCGCGTGACCCACAATGGCATTTGCCTATGCAGGCAGTCCAAGCACGTGTGGCACAAATGCATCCCCAAACGCCTGTCGCATGTGCTTACCTGGAAATGAGTCAACCTGATTTGCCGCAAGCGGTGGCCGATTTGCTTACCAAAGGCGTGACCCACATACGCGTGGTGCCCATGTTTTTGGGCGTCGGGAAACATGTTCGACACGATCTTCCCCAAATGATGGCTGACCTTGAGCAACAGTACCCCAAAGTGTCGTTCGTGTGCCAGCCTGCGGTTGGCGAGCACCCTGATCTGCTGGATCTATTGGCGCGTATTGCCGTCGCTTGATAGCCGGCTGCTGACAGTGGGGGATGTCTGAGTCATGCAGCCAACGAGCCAGCTATATGAGCTTTTAGCGGCCATTACCCCCAAATAAAGGCATAATGAACAGCTGTCGTTATATGGATTCGTTATGAACCTACACCAATTCCGATTTGTCCAAGAAGCTGTCAAACGTAACCTCAATCTCACTGAAGTCGCCAAATCGCTGCATACCTCGCAGCCCGGCGTGTCCAAAGCCATTTTGGAACTGGAAGAAGAATTGGGCATTGAAATTTTCGGCCGCCACGGCAAACGCTTGAAACGCGTGACAGAACCCGGCGAGCACGTGCTCAAAAGCATAGACATTATTTTGAGGGAGGTAAACAACCTCAAGCGCATCGGCGAGCAATACAGCACCCAAGACTCAGGCACTTTGTCTATCGCCACCACCCACACACAAGCGCGTTACGTGCTGCCTGTTCCCGTCGCGCAATTGCGCAGCGCCTACCCGAACGTGAACATCAGCCTGCACCAAGGCGCGCCGGACCAAGTGGCTCGCATGGTGATGGACGAAACCGCAGAAATTGGCATTGCGACCGAGTCTTTGTCGGATTACCCAGAGCTGATCACCCTGCCCTGTTACGAATGGGAACACGTGCTAGTGCTGCCCAAAGACCATCCGCTTGCTTCGGTAGCAGACCTGCAACTCAGCGACTTGGCGAATGAGCCCATCATCACTTACCACCCCTCATTCACGGGTCGCACACGCATTGACAAAGCCTTTGCCGCCCTACACCTGACGCCGCGCATTGCGCTGGAAGCGATTGACTCGGACGTGATCAAAACCTATGTGCGCTTAGGCATGGGCGTGGGCATCGTCGCCGAAATGGCGGTGCGCGACATCACCGACGAAGACCTGCTGGTTCGCCCCGCAGGGCATTTGTTCGGTCGCAACTTGGCACGCATTGCATTTAAAAAGCAGGCTTATTTGAGGCAGTTTGTGTTTGAATTTGCGCAACTGCTGAACCCGGAGTTGAACGCAGTGAGGATTGCGGAGTCCATGGGAAATTGACCAGAACTGTTCAAAAATTTTCTCTGTGATTCGACTGCCCTCAAACCTTCTAGCCACGACTCACATGCCTTTCAGGAAGACCTGAGCCTACGCTGAAAATCATGTGCTCAGTGCGAAAGCTGAGCCCACACCTTTTCCAACCGTTTCACACTCACTGGTTGCGGCGTTCTAAGCTCTTGCGCGAAAAAGCTCACGCGCAGTTCTTCCAATAACCACCTGAACTCCAGCATGCGCGAGTCGGTCTGGCCTTTGCGCTCGACCACCAGCCGCCAATACTTTTGCTCCAGCGGTTTCAGCTCGGCTAATCGTTGCGCGTCACGC
>Ga0209085_1000794_pt1 | contig 21907 bp, 17 predicted proteins | sample C_131016_EF_Meta_FD_187310 | JGI IMG/M metagenome (GOLD analysis project Ga0209085, IMG submission 187310) | Freshwater microbial communities from Lake Croche, Canada to study carbon cycling - C_131016_EF_MetaG (SPAdes) (version 2) | ecosystem: Environmental > Aquatic > Freshwater > Lake...
TCCGTGGGAAATGCTGATGTTTAAGGAAAAGCCCGATTGGTGGGATGATCAATATGGACTTGCTCCTTATGCAACAAATAATAAAATGTGGGAGGATCTGGCCAAGGGAATTATTCGTCAAGGGCCCACACAAGGTGTGAATCCATTATGTGTTCGACCTCCATTATTGAGATTTGATTTTAATCCGGTAGATAATATTGGACAATTAAAAGTCCCAGTAAATATTCCTGGGGTGTTTCGAGGGTATATATTTGGGTTGGTTTCTAATTATACTGTCTCTAATACTAGATTGCCATGGCGAGCAGGTGACCTTGGTCCGGCAGAAACTGCCTGGCGTAGAAGTAGTTATTGGCCATTTGCTGTACAAAGATTAATGGCGTTAACTAATCCTTCTACATATTCAACTTTGATGTACGATACAAGTCGCGTACAAAAAAATCTAGCAGGACAATGGACCTATGGTTCAAATAAAGAATTTTTTAAACTGCCTAATCTTGTCATACACGGAGAGAACAATTCTCTAACCAGCGGATATAGTGTGATATTATCGGAAATAGGACAGCAACGCACTAGCAATTATGTCACAGAGTTAAGACAAGATTTAAGTTATGTTAGTTATAATTTATTTCATAAAGTTGGCGGATTTGTAAACAAGAATACATTACAAATTATTATTGATGCGTACGAACCTACTAGTACCAGTCCTGGTGCCATTCTTCCGCAAGAAAATTATAAATTAAGATTAAATGTAAGCAATCCTGTAAAATCTATAGGAATTTCTGGTTTTATAATACAAAAAACCAGTAGTGGATTTGTAGTCAAGGGATATGATAAAACAAATCCATATTTTACATATTATAGCCCTATTAGAAATTCTAATACACCAGCTATTACAATAGGAGGGATTTCTGAGCCGTATGTTACTTGGGCACCCGATCCTGTAACTATTGGTGCTACCGGATTAACATCCGCTGATTTAACAACTGCCAATTCGGCAGCAACTGGAAAATTTTATCAAGCCGGACAAATTGTGCATTATGGAAATAATTTTTACAGAGTAAAAACTTCTCATCGAGCCGAAACAACATTTAACCCTTCTTATTATCAAATAATGCCAAGTTTGCCAACAGTTGGCGGAGCCACCGTTCAACTTGCCAATAGATTTGATACAGATGAATTAAAAGTTTCTTATGGTACTATATTTTCGAGTATACAAGAAATTTATGATTTAATCATGGGATATGGAAAGTGGTTAGAAAATCAAGGATTTGTATTTGATGAATTTAATAAAGATCTAAACAGTGTAATTGACTGGAATTTAACAGCAAAAGAATTCTTATTTTGGACAACACAAAATTGGGCTGAAAATAGTATTATCACTCTAAGTCCTTTCGCTGATCAAATAAAATATCAATTTATTGAATCAGTGGTTGATAATATTTTTGATAGTTTTTACGAATATAGTTTATTAAAAGCTGACGGAACTCCATATCCGCAGAAGAGTCTTTCGATCTCTCGCAACGAAGGCCTATGTACTATTAGTACATTGGCTGGTTCCGAAGGTATATATTTTGCTAGGTTAAATTCTGTGCAAAAAGAACATGCCATGATCTTTGATAACAAAACTATTTTTGGAGATATTATATATCAACCAGAAACTGGCAATAGACAAAAACGAATAAAATTAGTAGGATTTAGGACAGCTAACTGGAATGGAGATTACTTTAGTCCAGGATTTATCTATGATTCCGCTCAGGTATCTGATTGGAAAAAATTTACAGATTATAAGGTAGGTGATGTAGTACGGTTCAATGGTAATTATTATTCAGCAGTTAGACATGTCAACGGCGCCGAGTCGTTTGATATTGAACAAATTTCTAAAAATTGGAATATATTAGGAAGTAAACCTGTTGCTGGTCTATTGCCAAATTTTGATTATAAAATTAATCAATTTGAGGATTTTTATAGTTTAGATATTGATAATTTTGATGCCGGGCAACAAAAAATGGCTCAGCATTTAACTGGTTATACTCCACGCACATATTTGAATAATATATTTACTAACCCTATTAGTCAGTATAAATTCTATCAAGGATTTATTAGAGAAAAGGGAACTAAAAATTCTATATCAAAGCTAGCCAAGGCAAGTATTCAAAATTTACAAGGCGAAATCGGTTACAATGAAGAATGGGCATTTAGAGTTGGACAATATGGATCGTATTCATCTTATCAAGAATTAGAAGTGCCGTTGATTGAAGGCACATTTATAGAAAATCCACAAATTATTAATTTTGTTGATTCTGCTCCAAAATTGGCCAACGATCTTATTCATTACAGTCTACCTTCGGACCTTCAAATTACTCCTGATAATTATGTCGCTTCGGAGACATTTTCATCTTCTTTTGATGAAGAAAAGTTTTTACTCACTCACTCCGGGTATGTAAGAATTGATGATGTTACCGCTACAGCTTATAACGAAAACAGTTTATTAGACATTGCTAACAGCAGCCAGTTAACCAATGGCGATACAATATGGTTGGGATTTAAACAAGATGGTGGTTGGGATGTATATAGATACATTTATGCTCCGGTTGATGTTATTGGTGTATATGTAAGTGCTCCTGTGAGTGAAATCACTTTTACAACACGGTTACCTCATGGGTTATCAGTTGGTGATATTATTTCTGTTTCGCGATTTAATGATCAAGTAAACGGAGTTTATATTGTTAAGTTGATCCCTAAGAGTACTCAATTTACAGTTTCCAGTACGTTATCATCTATTACTAACTCATCATTAGAATCGCCTGGTCAATTATATCGATTTGCGAGCGCAAGATTAACAGAATTTGATATGTTGCCAGCAGATAAAGATTTATACAAACTACCAGCAGGTACTAAATTTTGGATAGATCCTTCATCAACTACGGGTGAAGGATGGGCAGTATACGAAAAAAATAATAATTATTCTAATGCTACATTCTATACAATTCCAAATATTGCCGGGCAAGGACTTGGAAAAAGTATCAGTAAAAGAAAAGGTAGTAATATAGTTGTTGTTGGTGCTCCCACATATCAATTGGTTGATGGTATTGGGGAAATTTTTGTTTATACACAAACCGACAATGAATTAACAAATATTATTAGATACAAATATGGTAGCTATACCGGAGTTACAGAGTTAGGACATTGCGTAGTATATGATGATATTCCTTTTAATGGCAGCAATTATGGATTGATATTTGCCGGTGCGCCGGGCGTAAATAATTCATCTGGATCTGTAAAAATTAGCAGCATCGATGCAAACATTCTTGACGAAGGAACAAGTATCTATATCGATAACCCAAATTCATATTCACAAAGGTTTGGTTCTTCAATATTTGTTCAACGTAATACTAGTACTAAATTGGTATTAATTGGTGCTCCGAGCACAGCTACATCATTTAGTACAGGATCTGTTTATTCGTGTACAGTTTCAAATAATAGCGGGTTGATATCTGCCAGTAGTCTTAGCACACTTATAGACACATCGGTGTCGTTAACTACTAGCAGTCAATGGGGATATTCTATAAGCGGATCCGACGATGCTAGTTATATTGCTGTGGGCGCCCCTGGATATCATACAGGAACCGGGTTGGTTACTGTTTTTAATAAATCATTGATTAGATTAGCTACATTAAATTCTCCATTTGGACAATTCTCGAGGTTTGGCGAAACTCTTTTAATGTCTCCGAATGGTAATTATTTGTTTGTGGCAGCACCATCTGTTGTCAACGATGATAGTTCTTATGGAAAAGTTGTCGTCTATAAAAATACCAATGGTATATTTTCAATTGATCAAATATTAGAAAATCCTATTGACACACAAGGTATGAACTTTGGCAAAGCAATGGATATTAATACAGCAACTGACACATTAATTATTTCTGCTACAGGTATTAATCATACTTTCAAAACCAAATTTGATAATAATTTAGAAATATTTGATAATGGAGTTACTAAATTTAGTGGAACCGAATTAAACTCTGGTGCTGTTTACATATATAATAGAAAAAATTCTAGATTTGTGCTTGCTAATGAATTTGTTGACGATAGAGTAGCGGGTATACAAGGTACTGATTATGGTTCTAGTATTGCTATCGATGATAACGAAGTTATTATAGGATCACCTGCCTATAACAATACATTAACATATTGTGGAATTTATCAATTTAATAAACTTGATGCCACAGCAACTGATTGGAATAAAATAAGGCAGCAACAAAATTTAGTAGATGTTAATACTATCCAAAAAGTTTCTTTGATAGATACATTTAATGAAAATGTAATTGAATATCTTGATGTTATTGATCCTTTAAAAGGTAAGATAGCAGGAATTGCTGAACAGGAAATCACTTATAAATTAATCAGCGACCCTGCTGTATACTCAATTGGAGTCGCTGGTACAGTAAATGACACCAATTCAAATTGGTTGGATAGTCATGTTGGCGAGCTATGGTGGGATCTTAGTACAGCGAAATATATTTGGTATGAACAAAGTGACTTAGAATACAGACGCAATAATTGGGGAAGACTGTTTCCAGGAGCCACAATTGATGTATATGAATGGGTGGGTTCATCATTGTTACCTAGTGAGTGGAGTACTCAGGCTGATACACCACCGGGTCTGGCAAAAGGTATAAGTGGCCAACCAAAGTTTAGCGATAACAGTGTAGTTAGCGTTAAACAAGTATACGATCCGACTTCTAATAGTTTTAGCAATGTTTATTTTTATTGGGTTAAAAATAAAGTTATAGTCCCTGATGCTAAGAATAGACGAATTAGCAGCTATCAAGTAGCTAGTACAATTGCGGATCCAGTGGCGTGTGGATTACAATTTATTTCCATTATTGATAAAGACGCAGTAACATTGGCTAACATAGCTTCCATGTTAATTGACAATAGAATAAGTTTAAATATTTCTCAAAATCTTTCGTCCGATTCTCAATTATCCACCAGGCATACAGAATGGTTACTATTGCAAGAAAATTCTCCTACCAGCATGCCGCCGGCATTGCTTGAAAAGAAATTAATCGATAGCTTAGTCGGTCATGATACTTTAGGAAATTTAGTTCCTAATCCTGCTCTTACAGATAGAACAAAATACGGAATTGGTATAAGGCCTCAACAGTCTTTGTTCAAGGACAGATTGACTGCTTTACGGAATGTCGTAGAATTTGCTAATAGTGTATTAATTAATGAACAGATCACAGGGAGATATAATTTTGCTACCCTTAAATCTCAAGAAGAATTGCCTACAATATATTCTGGAGAATATGATTTATTAGTAGAAGATAATCAAGCATTAACTTTAATACATACTGGTACTTTTTCAACAGCATCCATCTATTGCTATGTTAATACTAATGGACAAATTACTGGTACTAATATTATAAGTGCTGGCTCTGGATACGGAACATCAAATCCTGTATTATCTAACACCGGAACTGTTATCGGATATACAGGACCAACTTTAACATTTGAAACTACCTCTGGGTCAAATGGAGTTGTTTCGACTATAGTAAATGACAACGGACAAATAATTTCGACCAGTATTTCTAATTATGGAACTGGATATACCGGTAATTTTATTGCCCGTGCTAGACCACATACTGCCATAGTATTAAGTGATTCTACATTTAATGGCAAATGGACCATTTATACCTACAATCCTACTACACATAACTGGTTACGTAGTCGTACACAAAAATATAATACATCGTTATATTGGAAATATGTTGATTGGGTTAGCAAAGATTTTAACAAATATCAAGAGTACGCCTATACCATTGGTAGTACTCACGAATTGGACAAATTGGATTTGTCTAACGGAGACTATGTTAAAATTCTTAATGAAGGCGATGGTAGATATATAATTGTAAAAAAACTATCACCAACCTCAATTGGAACATTTGGACTGGGTTTTGATTTAGTATATAGCGAAAGCGGAACGATACAAATTTTAGATGGCATATGGGATTTGTATAATAATAAACTTGGATTTGATTACATCAGTGCTTATGATCAAACACAGTGGGATCAAACTGCTGATCTTGAATTACAATATCTAATCAACGCATTGAAGAATGATATTTTTATCAACGAATTAAAAATAAATTGGAATTTACTATTCTTCAAAGCAGTTAGATATGCATTAACAGAACAAAAGTTATTAGATTGGGCATTTAAAACATCGTTTATAAATGTTACCAACAATGCTGGTAGTTTAGATCAAAGACCTGTTTATAAATTACAAGATAGCAAATATTATGAACAGTATATTAATGAAATTAAACCATTCCATACTAAAATAAGAAATTTTACTACACTTTATTCTGTATTAGAGCCTACGAATACTCTTACTACTGATTTTGATTTACCAGATTATTATAATACAGAAACTGAAAGATTTGAATCAGTTGATAGTAATAACCCATTAATTGATACATATCCATGGAAATCATGGAAAGATAATCATTTGGTTCCAATTGATAATCCTATACGTAAAGTTAACACCACTTTAAAATTTGATAGAATTTCAAAAGTTCGACAAATAGGCGATGTTAAAACTTATGATAAATTTATAGGAACCGGAAAAGATGCGGTGTTTACATTAAATTGGAAAGCCTATCCGGATAAAACCAAAATCGTAGTTAGTATTGATGGGGCAATACAAATGAATAGTGAATACATAGTTCATTATTATAATACACCGTATCAATTACACTATAACGATTATAAAAAACAATATACAACAATTGAATTTTTAAATACTTTTCCAGCAGCTGGATCTCTAATTGAAGTATCATATAATAAAAGCAGTGAACTATTCAGTGCTGCTGAACGTATATTAAACAATTATGTGACCACTGGCACACTGCCCGGTGCTGAATTAACACAGCTCATGTCTGGAATGGAATATCCAGGATTGACCATTGGCGGGCAATACCAGGGCTTTGTTTTCGGTGATACCAGTAGTATAGTATCTCCCGATTCTTTAATTAATGGCGGAACAATAACTGACGGTCAATTAATTTCAGCAACTGGAATTAATCCCGAAGATGTAAATTTAAATGGCGAATATGGATTTGTTACACCTAGCACCAGTTACGCCCCTGAAGAATTTGTTCCAGGACATGTACTCGATAGTCTTGGAATAAATGTCTATACCAAATCTCAACGCGGTAGCGCCATTGTATTAAACAGAAATGTACGAGTTGAAGCTAGCACAGCCACTACATCCACATTCTCTTTGCCAGAGTTACCAACCACAATTGATAATATTTTAGTAACATTAAATGGAAAAATATTAGAATATGTGGACGACTCTATTTTTTCAACAACTACGCAATCACAATTTTCTATCGATTGGTCAGCTGTTCAATTAGTAATTCCACCACAGGATGTTGGTGGAATAGTAGGATATACTATTATTGGAGTCAGTGGAGGGAGTGGTTTTACCGCTGGCGTAGTAGATAAAGTTTCCAAGAGTGTGGTTGATATACCAATTGCCGAAGTTAGAAGTTTAGCTTCGGCTGATACCATTAAGAGTGTATTTGTTACAGTAAATGGTAGGGCAATATCTCAAGTGACAACTTCTTCTAGCTATGGTTATATGTTTGCTGGTTCTAGTGTTGAAAATAGACGTGAAAGTATAGCAGTGTATAATCTTCCTTTAGGCAAGCATACCATACAAGCATGGTTCTTTACTGAATCTCAACAATATTTTAATACAATACATGAGCAAATTTTTATAGTTAATGACAGCACTTCTACTAATGTTCCGTTTGCTTTAGATTTTCCTCCCGGAACACTCGAGCCGGCATCTTCGCAATCTATAGTTGAGATTACTGACGTTAATGGCACCAGAAGATTATTGCCGCCTAACGTTAATTATTATTCAGTAACCGACACATCTGTTATTAATTATCCAGTAAATGTAGTTGGCATATATCAACTTAATACCGATTCTTTAGATATTAATAATAGCAATGTTAATGTCTATCGTCAAGGTATTGCCTTGGTGCCTGGATTTGATTATTTGGTTGATAATGTCAATAAGGTAGTAACAATTAATACTGGAAATTTAACATTAAAAGTTGGTGACGCTATTGCTATAGAAACATTCAATCCTACCATGATTGGCACTAGTATTCCTGTAAGTAATGGTACAAACTATATATATAATTACAGAATAAAAGGATCGTCTTTATACCTAGCACCTGGCGCACAATCTCGTAATGGAACTTTTAATGGTGTATATTATGATCACGGCGTTCCTGCCATTTCTTCGGCAACAATTAAAGTTATAACATATACCGATTCTGATGATATGTTACTACGCACAGAGAGATTTACTGGAAATTATAATAGAAGATTCACAATTTCTCGCCCAGCAATCAATGATGATTATATTTGGGTAACTATGTTTGTTAAGGATGAAAAATCTTATTTGACCACAATATCGTTGATTAATAAAATTGATTATATATTATTAGATGATAACGCAACTGTTCAGCTTAGTGATAAATGGGCACCTGATGTTAATACATTAATTGAAATCACAAGTTTTAGCAGTCAGCAATTGTCATCTACCGTGCTTGGTTATAGAATATTCCATGACATGCTGGGAAAAACTTCATTCACTAGATTAAGTTCAAAATATTCAACGTATTTGACACAACCATTAAAATTTACAGACACACAAATAGTTGTAAATGATGCTACGGTACTAACAGATCCATTGCCATCAAAAAACTTGCCTGGCGTTGTTCTTATTAGTGGAGAGCGTATAGAATTTTTCCAGCGCGACGGAACGGTTTTAAGTCAATTACGACGTGCAACTTTAGGAACAGCACCGTCGTATTATTTAGAAGCGGGTACAAAAGTAATAGATCAAGGATTTGAACAAGATATTCCATATGAAGAGACCATACGGGTACAAAATACATTTTCAAATACTCTAACTAACATTTATAGTATTAACAAAATTGATTCGATATGCAGAGACCCAGCATCTAATATTGTTAGATGTGATGGTATTGTGTTATCAACCGCTTCTGCTGCTTTGATATATGATCCATATATGGTTAACACAATATCTACTACTTTAAATCCAACGGATCAATTAAATGTTTACTACGGAGGCAGAAAATTAAGAAAAACTGGATATTATTATCACGAAACAACTGCTACTCTGGATAGTATTTTCTTATCCAGTATTAAAGGTAGCACATCGACGTTATCATTATTACCACCGGTGGCTGCAGTTGGTGATGCATATATGGTCACTGATATCAATCAAGTTTGGGTATATACTGGATCTCGATTTGAGTCAACAGCAACTGGATATGTATATTCTGGATTAAAATTTGCTCCGCCTGAATTTTCAGTTATTGCTACACCTTCTCAACGTTTGATATTAAATACATCAACAATTACTCTTACTAATGGTTTGAAAATTTCAATAGTAAAAAAAGAGTTTTCTGTTGCTAATACCTGGAACGATTTTGATCCAACAACTAGCACAAAAACTATATCATTACTTAACAGTAATACAAGAATTGCAAAATTCTTACAAGATGCTCCGGCAGATCTTCCAGACAGTCACTATTATGGTACTGATCTTGAATTAACAGACGAATTTGGTAATCCATTGGTGGATGGTCAAAATCGAGATTTACAAGTGTATTATTAACATGCCAAACATTAACATATTATCAACCGTAACGTCGGCATCAACATCTACATTTTTTGTAGTTACAGATGCCGGAACAGCAAAACGTATGGGATATCCTCAATTAGCAGCTCGATTATCTCAAGATATTGTAGGACCACAAGGACCGCAAGGACCACAAGGTCCAAGTGGACCAACTGGACCGGCTAGTACAGTATCGGGGCCAACTGGACCAAAGGGGCCAACTGGCCCCGACAGCAAAGTTTCCGGACCCAGTGGACCAACTGGTGCCCAAGGACCACAAGGACCACAAGGACCACAAGGACCACAGGGCGTTCAAGGGCCACTGGGACCAAGTGGACCGGCTAGTACAGTATCGGGACCCAGTGGACCAACGGGACCAAGTGGTGCAAATAGTAACGTATCAGGACCGAGCGGACCCAGTGGCCCATCTGGCCCTGTGCTTTTGCGCACGGTACCTATTCCTGCTACACGTACATCTCCAGGAACAGTTGGGGATATTGCCTATGATAATGCCTATATCTATTTTTGCGTAGCAACAAATACCTGGAAAAAGATGTTTTCGACCGCTTTTTAAACAAGTATAAATATCAGTATGGAACATAAAGAAATGACTAGTCAACAATCTCAGCAAGAAAATATGCCAGCATCAAAACCTAACGATCAAGGATCAGTATCTATTCGCGGTCATATTAAAATATATGATCCCGAAACCAAAGAAGTTTTTATAGATAAACCTAACGCAATTCATTATGAGAATTTTAGTTATTCTTTAGCTCGCGGAATCAGTAATCAATTATACGGAACTATTAGTGAAATGGCATTTGGTAATGGTGGTACTAGGGTAGACGACACTGGTATTATTACATATCTTACACCCAACACCATTGGTGCTAGTGCAAATTTGTATAATCAAACATATAGTAAAGTAGTGGATGCTCAGCTCGCAACAGATATTGATCCAGCAAGAAATTTCATGGAAGTAAGACATGTAGCAGGGGCATACTATTCTGATATATTAGTAAGTTGTTTATTGGATTTTGGTGAACCAGCTGGTCAACAAGCATTTGATAATGCCACCAATTCTGATGGAAATTTTGTATTTGATGAATTAGGACTTCGTGCGTATAGTCCGGATGGTCCCGGTCTTGGTCCATTATTAACTCATGTTATTTTCCATCCTGTACAAAAATCGTTAAACAGAATGATACAGGTTGATTATACAGTTAGGGTACAGAGTCTTTCGGGTGGAGTATAATTATGTCTTATGTAATTTATAATACCAACGGAACATTGCTTACTTTAGTCCCTGATAGGAAAGTGAACACATCTACATCTTTGCCATTAGTTGGTAGAGATATAGCTAATTATGGTCAATATATTAATCAAAATTTTGTTTCATTATTAGGAAATTTTGCCAACACATCAGATTATCCTCCTAGATCTCCGGTTACCGGTCAACTATGGTGGGATACCACATATAAAAAACTTCGAGTTTACGATGGGGTATTTCGTGCTGTAGGAGCTGCAATTGTTTCTTATAATCAGCCAATTGGTCAAAACTCTGGAGAATTTTGGTACGATGAAACAAATAAAAATTTAAACTTTGTAGATGATTTAGGACAGTATAATACAATAACTTCCTGGCCTCGCGCCAATGTCAGTGGATGGAAAGCGCCTCCTACTACAATATTAGATGATGGCGTTCCTATTGGCGCACCACAAAATGTAACATTATTGCAAAATTATGGAAGTGTTATTGGAGCATTGTCAAACTCGGCTTTTGTTGCTGGTACTAACGATTCTACCAACACATTTTCTCGCGCTGGCACAAGTGCGTTTTCTCTAGTATCAGGATTAACAATCATTGGGGATTTAAAAATCACAGGATCGGTATCTTGCGCTCAAGTTTCAGAAAAATATTTTTCTACAACAGTTGATCTTGATAAAGTGTCCCCGGGTAGCATTGCAGTTACTGCTACTGTTTATAATCAAAATCTTGCTATTATTAATAATGTATTATCTAAGTTATTTCCTACTACTAACTTATATCAAGAAGCAGGTGTTACATTAGATTCTCAAGCCAGAGTATTGTGTTATTATTCGCTGCCCTCGGCCGGATATCATGTTCGTAGATTCTATATTAATGGCGGAGCATGGACACCGTATGTAACAACGTCGTCGCCGTTATTAACTTCGGTAGTTAATCTAGTACGTTAACTTTTGTTTATAAAGATTTAAAATTATGCCATATATATTAACTAAAACTAACGGTAAAACTTTATCCACAGTTCAAGATGCTACACTAGATAATACTACCGATTTAATTTTTGTAGGTAGAAATTATGCCGGTTATGGACAACCTATTGAAGAAAATTTTATTAAATTATTAGAAAATTTTTCTAATAAGACTGCTCCTACGAAACCGTTGCAAGGACAATTGTGGTTCGATAGTAATGATACTGTACAAAGACTGAAAGTATGCTATGATGGTATTAATTTTAGAGATGCCAACAATATATTAGTTAAAGATACTGCTCCTGCCAATCCAAAGACTGGAGATGTATGGTGGAATACAATTACATCTCAAATGAATGTTTATATAAATGGAGTATGGACAGTAAGTTCTCCATATGGAGGAGCAAGTACTTCTTGGAATTTTGATAGAGTACAAGATTCTTTAGGAAATAATCAAAACGCTATCAAAGGCTTGTCTAGAAGTACTGTCATGGTTGTTATTTCTAACACCACCGGTACTTACACGCCTTCGATATCTGCCAATGTTCCAGTTAGCTCATTTCCACTTATTAAACAAGGTATTACATTACCTTATGTAAATTCAAGTACAGGAAAATCTGCTGTATCGTCATCTACAGGATATATGCTGTGGGGAACCGCAGCGCACTCTTTATTTTCTACGGCAGTAGAGTTATCCACAACTAGTAGCAATTCGAGGTTTTATATTCCATTTGCATCCACAGCTACTGGTATACAGCAATTGGCTACAACTAGTTCGTTTTATTTTAATCCATCTACAAATATATTAAATGTTACAGCAACACAGGCTCAGTACGCCGACCTTGCCGAACGTTACGAAGCGGATGCAGTATATGATGAAGGGACAGTTTTAGTTATTGGTGGCGAAAAAGAAGTTACGATTTCTACAACATATGCTGATACACGAGTAGCGGGCATTGTATCTAAAAACCCTGCATATATGATGAATTCTGAGGCAGGAACTGACAAAACTCACCCCTATATTGCCTTAAAAGGCAGAGTTCCGTGTAAAGTTATGGGAAATATTAGCAGAGGTGATTTACTTGTAACAAGTACTTTTGCTGGATATGCTACTGTCGCCGATGGCAATTATCCTGGCGCTATAATAGGAAAAGCCCTTGGATCACAATCCAACGGCTTTGGAGTTATTGAAGTTTTAGTAGTTTAAACGGCCATTGGGGCTTTTATAGCCTCGTGGCTCTTATAGTCAATTAGCTCAATATCGTTCATTTCAAAATCCATAATCACATCAATTTCTGGATTTAATTTTAAAGTAGGTAACGGAAGTGGTGTTCTAGTTAGCTGTTCTTTAACCTGTTCAATATGATCATTATAGATGTGAGCGTCGCCAACGCTGATAATCAAATCACCAACTTCTAAATTGCATACTTGAGCAACCATATGTGTTAATAGGGCGTATGATGCTATATTAAAAGGTCCCCCTAAAAACATATCCATACTGCGTTGATACATATGGCAGCTTAGCCGTCCGTTATTTACATAAAATTGACTCATGATGTGACAAGGCGGAAGTGCCATCAAATCAATTTCTCCCGGATTCCAAGCAGTAATAATATGTCGACGGCTGTACGGATCTTCTTTGATGCCAGCAATCAATTCAATTAACTGATCATGATTTTGTAATACAACTTTGTTAATACGAATTAATGGTTTTCTCCATCGTCTCCATTGGACTCCGTAAACACGGCCTAAATCCCCTGGATGACGCTGCAATCTTTTCTTAACCCAATATGATGCTTGAGCGTTATCGGTCCAGATGGTAGTTTTGTCAGTATAGCGTTCACCGTGTAAAATTTCTCGTAAACGATATTCGTCACCGCTACCTTCGATAAACCAAAGTAGTTCACTAGTTACTGCTTTCCACGCTAATTTTTTTGTGGTAACAGCTGGGAATCCTTCACGCAAATCAAATCGCATTTGAAGACCAAATATGCTTTTTGTGCCAGTACCGGTGCGGTCTGGTCGTTCGTTGCCATTATGCAAGATATCAGACAGAGCATCGAGGTATACGGATTCTGAATTGTTCATATATTATATTCTTTAATTGTATAGGTTATTGGATCTGTATATTGTATATGTTCTTTAACAACAGGAAAATGACTTTTAACATATTCTAAATTGAATTTTTTATCACATTTATAATTGGCATCAATTTCTGTAACATAAAATCTACTTACTAATCTCATGGTTTGATCATAAATTGATTGACCGCCTATGATGAAAATTTCTTTATCGGGATATTCTAAATTACAGAAATCTAATGCATTTCCGATATTAGGAAAACTATGATCTGCGTTGGAATAAAAATTTTTAGAGAGCACCACATTGACACGATTAGGCAATGGTTTATTTAAACTTTTCCATGTGGTTGACCCCATAATAACAACTTGATGTGTTGTTAATTTCTTGAACCATGTCATATCACCTTTAAGGTGCGGCCAGGGCATTTGGCCTTCAAACCCAATGCCCTGGCCTTTTTCGACCGCTACAATAGCGTTGATCATTCAACTTCTACGGAAACTCTCTTAGCTCTGCTTTTTGGAGGATCAATCTCATCTGCTTTTTTACGCATAATTTGAGCCTGCTTGAACAAAGCATCGGCCTTTGAACGTAGCTGGGCAGGAGATAGCTCGTCTTCTACTACTGGTGGTGTAGAAATTTCTTCACCGCTAACACTTTGACTGGAAGTTTTAGTTGGATCATCTACCGGTTGGGTACGAGGTGTACGCGGATTGGCAGTAACTCCATCCGTGATTGCTAGCTCATCAACTAGTACACCTTTTTGTTCAGCAATGAGCTGATTCAACTCACTAAGTAGTACCGACGCATTGGATGATGGAGTCATGATAACTCCGTTAGTGGGAACTTTCTTAAGATGCCCGCGAGTATGTAACGATTCTAGCATATTGGAACCATCAGGAAATCTACGTACTGAGAGTATATCTGCTAATTCGTTGGCCTGTTGAGCACTCACATCTTGTACAAGGTTCATCAGAGAATCATGCCAGGATTCTGGCAAATTTCCTGTGCCGACAACTAGAGCACTGCCCGAGTCGCCTGGCAATGTCCGATAGGCTACTACAACCTTGGCACCGTTATTTTTCATTTTTCCTACATGTTTCATAAGATGACCTTTTAATTAAGCAGCTGGTGTTTCAGGATTAGCAGCAGGTGTAGGGGCTGCGACATTTAGAAATGTATTGAGACGATCGAATACACTACCTACTGAACTCATTTCTGCGGCACTGAACGCACCCCGACGTGAAGCGGTGTCTACAATGGCACGTAGATTTTGTAAATCAGCAATTGTTAATTCTGGCGCAGGTGTAGAGCTAACATCTTGACCTGGCATTTGTGCAGTTTCTTGATTTTCCATTTAAAATATTTCCTTTTCTTTATTATGTAAATAGGGACAACCTAGCATAAACATAGTAATCTCCCTAGGATCCTCTATGCCGATTTCGAACATTTCGACCATTTTTTTATTATGATCTAATGTTATTTTTTTTGCTATAGAATATCTACTATTTAGATTATAGATAATCCAGTGATCTAGTAATTTGATATTAGCATATCGATTTACAAGAATCTTGGTAAAGTGTTCTGGAGAAAATGTTAATTTTCTTAATTTCAGAATACCTAATGGATTAACCTCACTTCTATTTAGCGACATTATCTACCTACTTTATTTATAATAAGCGGTCTGGCCGAACGGAGCAATTATGGTTTCGGTACCGTGAATAACAAACAATGTATCGCAGTAATCTTCATCGCCCCAATCGCCGCAAGGATATCCATCTGTAAACATAATGAATTTCTTAGGCTCAATACCTTCGTTTTTCATAAATTCCCAGTTGGCTTCAAATGCAGTTCCGCCGCCACCCTTGACCTCGTAGCTCATAATATCGTCAGCAGAATCACCTGTAAACTTGGCATAATTATATACTTGTGTATCAAAGCACCAAAGATCCAATTTAAAATCTTGATACTCGTCCATGATGCCTTTAACTTCGCTTAGAAAGTCTTTGGCCATTTTGTCTGAAATACTACCACTCATATCAATTGCTACTGATACATCAATGGTTTCTTCATTCATCATTCCTGGTAGAATAGCACCGCAGTGCTGTGACTTACGGTTAGGACGACTAAAACTAAAATTGCTTTTTAGAATACTTTGAATATTCATTCGCAATAATTGCCGCCAATCCATTTTAGGTTCAGTAAAGTCACTAATTAGTCGCTTGACACCAGCAGGCACACGTCCGGCACCGGCTGATTGTGCGGCTGCTACCATTGCTTCTTTGATCTCGTCGCGAATAGCTTTCTTTTCAGCTTCGGATAATTTGGGACGACCTTTGCCTTTGCCTTTGCCACTACCGTCGATTTCTTCGCCCTCACCTTCATCTTCGCCCTCACCATCGGTCTCGTCATCTAAGTGTTCATCTAGCAATTCACCGAGTGAGCTGATATCAATTTTGTCTGCTTTTTCGTAAAGTTCTTCATAGATCTCTTCGTAGCTCTTGCCACGATATTTGTCGTCTTGGAAAATTTTAATCCAGCTAGGGACTGAACCAATGCGTTCATCTTTAAGAATTTGATTAACAGCGTAGTCGGCAGCAATGTTTGACAATACTGGATCACGGAAATCACGACGACCCATATGATCAAATACATTATGTAATACTTCGTGCGCAAAACCAAATTCTGCTTCTTTAGTACTAAGTTTATGAACAAAATCGTTATTGTAGTAAAAATTACGACCGTCAGTGGCCAATGTGGAGCACCATTCAGTGGCGTCGATCAATTTCATGCGTGTGGCCAAATTACCAAAGAATGGTTGGCGCAATAGCAAACCGATTCGAGCAGTAATAAGTTTTTCTAGAATCTTGTTTTTTTCAGCGCTTGAGAATTCTCGGCTGGTTGCTGATTTTTTAATCTTTTCAGCTTTCATTACAGATGACATATGACTTCCTTGTTAGCGTTAAGTATATTATTATACATTAAATTTATCAAAAGAGCAAGTAAAAAGGCCCCTTGGGGGCCTTTTATCAAGATTGCATTGCTTGAATAATGTACTTTCCGAACTTTTTATGGAAAGTATCAAAGTGTTCAAGTTTGCTAGAATCAAATGGCAGATCGTAACTAGTAAGCGCAATTTTAGCAGCCATCACAGTCAACTCGGTTGGGAAGCTCTCCATCAAAAACTTGAAGAAGTTATCTGCCATTTCGTCCCAGTTCTTAACTTTCTTGATGCTAGCATCTTGCAACTCGTAGCACAAACTAATTGACAATGAGTACATCGCGGAAATTTCTTTGATATTAATCTGAGAAACCTTGCCATTCAAAATATCGCTTGGATTTGGCATCTGTTTGGAAACTCGACGATGCGCCATAAACTTAACAGCAAGTCCTTCACCGATTGCGCCGGCTACCAAATCAGTCAATGTGCGTTCGTCCAAATCGTCGTCGGTGAGCAATTCACTGACAAAAGACCAGCTACGTGGAGTTGCAAATGCCTTGCTTGAAGATTTTGGATCAAAGTCGTACAAGTCCTGTTTGGCAAAGCCAACATAACCAACAACTTGCTCGTGAACTTTATTCTTAACAGCCCATTCTTGCCAATCTTCAAAGTCTGATTTTAGTTCAATATGAACAAAACGGTTTGCCAAAGGACTAGGCATGCGATAGGTAACACCTTTGTCGGCTTCGCGGTTACCGGCAGCAACGATGCTTACACCCTTTGGAAGGATATAAGTACCAACACGGCGGTTAAGTACCAATTGGAAAGCCGCTGCCTGTGTAGCAGGAGCCGCACTATTCAATTCATCCAAGAATAGGATAGCAGTAGAGTTAGGATCAGTGGGCAATTCAGCAGGTGGTGCCCATGTCATGGTATTTTCTGTACTATTGTAATAAGGAATACCTTTGATATCAGTTGGCTCCCACAGACTCAAACGAACGTCAATAACGTCGCGACCTTGCTCTTCGCCAATTTGTTTAACGATATCAGATTTACCAATACCAGGAGGTCCCCACATAAACACGGGACGCTTAATTTTAACGCACTTACGAATAGCTCGTTTTGCTTCGTTCGGAGTAACGGTGCGATTAGTGGAAATTTGTTCTGCCATACAATACTTTCAGATTTGAGTTAATTTAAATACTGCTGGATTTGTTGCAGTATGTATTAATTATACGGCAAAACTCACTGATTGTCAAGTAGAAGTTGCACTTTTAGTCTTGGCTCTTGTAAATTTTGAAATGTCGCCAGAAAACAACACCAATTGTACAGCCATTTTATCATTAAAAACGAATATATCTCGCTTGCCTATGTACCAAGGACACTCAATAAGATTGTCCATTTCTAATACTAATTTTCCGGTATATTCTAGTTGATTTTCAAATCGAACACGATGACATGTGATTTGTGAAGTAAGACGAGCAAATCCTTCGTCGGTCAAACGAAGACCGCCTTTCTTTTTATATCTGGGATTTTGCCACCATAAAGAAAGAAATTTCCTTATGTTTTTTTCATCGGTTGCAAGTTCTAATTTTTCTGCAATATATTTTGTTATCTCAATCTTTTGATTTATCATACAAAATATTTATGGATAGACTTTTTCTCCAGTGACTAATTTGTACACAGAAAATTCTAAAGTATTAAATTGCTTGTTGAGCTTTTCAGCAAGATTATATGCATGTCCGGCGTTACTAAACGAGATTTTTTTATATTTTGGACCCATCTGATGTGCCACTAAACTATTAGTTTTTAAATTAATAGGCCGATCTTGATAGAATACAGCCCAAATAGCCTCTGCTTCTAGGACCTGTTCTGTTTTATAAGTTTTTTTATTAATTAATTCTAAAATTACGATAGGTTTAGGACGACTCATTATACGCTCCGAAGTGTGCGTATATATTTATGTAATAAACTGTTAAAAAGTTCCGCCGTCCATGCTGATTACAGTAGCTTCATTAGTGGTATTTGAAGCAATTTGATCTAGTTCACCTGCTAATCTAGTCATAATTGTAGCAATACTATCGGATAGATCGTTGTATTCTTTAACAGTCAATGTCATGGAATTTTGACTACTTTTTCTAGCAATACGAGCTTTTTCTAAAAAAGCTTCTAATGGTAATGTGTTTAACGGCTTCATACTTTATTTAAGCTATTTAATACAGCTTTCATTTCTTGCGGAGTACTAAATGGGCCTTGATACTGATTACGCTCTAAAGTAATCAATTTAGGACAGAAACTTTTTAACCAACCTTTTTGGAATTTAATCACGTAGTAACCGGCACAATATCTACTTTTACTTTTTATATTTTTAGTATATAGCGGAAGTTTTTGTTTGACATTATATACCGGATTAAACGGTTGTGTTCTACATGGATAGTTATATACCTCAAAAGTGTCACTACTGGTAGTAGAAGATTTCTTTTTCTTTATTTCATTATCGAATGAAATTATATCTAATTGTGATTTTATTTCATTGAGATTTTTAAATTCAATAGATTTACCATGACGATAAAACTTATATCCTTTGCTAAATTTTGAAATGGCTCCGATCTTTTTGTTATTACTTTTAATCAACCATTCTTTATTTGGTACTAATACCTTGGCAGTTGCGCTCATTGTGTATACCTTGAATTAAGTGGTTCGGCAAAACTAGTTACTTGTTCACTAATTTTTACAAGATCGTATTCGGCACAGAATTTTAACAATCTAATACCTACCTGTGAAATGTTTTTTTCTTCTTTTATTGCAGCATCAATCGTTTCGTCAATAATAACTTTGATATCGGCTGGTTGAGCCGATAGGTCGCACAATTGAACATTTCGATTATAATCGTCTAATACCTTGTGTTCGATACCTTCGTGGTCTACCCACTTCTGCAACATCATGTTATTCCAATTATATCCTTTGGCCTGTCGGTCAGCAAATGCCTCACGAAGTCCAACTTTATTTTTTGTACCTTTTTCTCGCACACCTGGATACGCACTAAAGATATTATCACTTGTATCGCCTCTCATGCATTTTTCAAATAGTAACCATGATGGATCAGGTGCTGGCTTTTCTTCTCCAGTCTTTTTATCTTTAACACGTTTACCTTTTTCATCAAAATATCCTTCGTGTGTAGTTGTAACTTGCATTACACCATTATATTGTTGAACATTTGGAGCGATCAGTTGTGCAAAATCTCCGTCTGTTGAGATAATAATATGGGAATCATTGGGATGACTTTTAATCCAGCCGGCGATAAGATCGTCCGCTTCTAATCTTTGATTTTGAAGAACTGTACAGTTTGTTTTGTTTGTAATAAAATCTTTAAACTGATCAAATGTTTCCCAGAATACACGATCTTCTTCTTGCTCTCGAGGGCTTTGAGCAGCGCGGCCCTCAGCACGTTGACGTTTATAGGGAGCATAGTAATCTTTGCGCCAGCTACGACCTTCGAGAAAGAATACCACATGGTCGCCTTTGAATTCTCTCCACGCCTTGCGAACACTACCGAGCACAGTGGCTAGGCTCATACCAATTTTGTCATTAAGGTCGCCACGTATTACATGTCTAGCCCTAAAAAATGTGTTTGCTGTGTCTACAAGAATGTATGTTTTATTCATTAAAATATTTCCGTTTTTCCATCATCTCTAAGAGCTCTATTAACATACCCGCTGCCTCGACGATCCATGTCAATTCCTTCCTCTGCTCCTAAGTTTCTACAGAGTTCTGAGAACCATTGATCGACAATGGCTTCTTCATTTTCGCCTGTGTAACCATTGAGTTTCAATTGTAACACAAAATATTCGTTCCAATCTAGTTCAAAGAATCCATTGCGTATATTGTCCATATTAACATGGGTGTCTAATACCGCTACCCAAGGTTCTTTATTTTCTGTAGCGATTTCTTTTGCAGTCTTTGGGACAGGCGTAACTTGTGTTTTGGTAAAAAGATTTTTAAAGAAGTTTTTCATTTTGTTTCCTTGGGGCTGTACTAGTAATGATTGGTCTAGGATTCCCATTAAGTGCCCCACTCATTTTTAAACAACGGCACTTGCAACCGATCACTATAACGTAAACCGTGTTTCATAGCCATTAGTGCTACTGCTTTATTATTCAAGGCGTACACACTTTCAACGCCACCAACTGGCATTAAGTAGACATGACCTTTAAATCCAGCGGCACGATACTCGCTCGCGGCTTTAAGAGCATAATCACGATCTTCTTCTGTAGCAATAACAAACTTCAAATATGCTGTACCAACTTCTTCGTATTCACACACAACTTCTGGAAGAATTGCCTCCTCCCACTTTTCACCTGAACAAGGAAGTTTAGCACTTACACTGAATGTAAGTTCTTTACCTACTTCGCTATTCCACTTCTTCAAATAACCTTTAAACTCTGGAGTAAGTTTCTGAGTGCCATTAGTTTCAAATGTGATCTCTTTCAACGCCTTCATTTTAGGATTGTTCAGCAAGTCTGGATAAGCACGTTGCCAGCCTAACAATGGCTCGCCACCTGTAATAACCAAATGTTCGTCTAGCCATTTACCGTGCGGAAGAATTTCCATAATGCGATCTGCAATTGCATCGCTAGTAAGCATTGGACTGAGTTCTTTAAACTCTGGCATCCAACTTGCATAACTATCACAACCTGTTGACACCAGTGGCAAGTCTTCATACTTTTGAAAAGGAGTAATCAATGAATGTGTAGCCGCAATACCAGCAGCCTCCATACTTAATTCACCGCGTGGCATGCCAAAGCCAGCACAGCGGAAATTACAGCCGAAAGTTCTAAGGAACACACTGGGCACTCCCATATATCTACCCTCTCCCTGTATAGAGTAGAAAAGTTCTGCTATTTTAATTTTGCTCA
>Ga0209085_1000795_pt1 | contig 21905 bp, 20 predicted proteins | sample C_131016_EF_Meta_FD_187310 | JGI IMG/M metagenome (GOLD analysis project Ga0209085, IMG submission 187310) | Freshwater microbial communities from Lake Croche, Canada to study carbon cycling - C_131016_EF_MetaG (SPAdes) (version 2) | ecosystem: Environmental > Aquatic > Freshwater > Lake...
ATTGCAATGCAGCAAATAATGAACATGGCCCATATTAGAAACTCTTATATATCATGTCAAGCATATAGAAATGAATTTACATAACTTTTTGTAGGTATGGCTTGCCCTAAGGCTAATCTGCCCCCCTCAATACTAAATAATATCTATATATATTAATAACTTATAAAAGTTAGTGCCCACCTTTTTTGTTATATGAAAAAGGCTAAATTCCAGGGCATTTTTGTCCTTTTTGCCGAAAAAAGGGGTCACTAAACACCAGATCTAGTTTGCCAGCCCGGCACCAACACCTAGATATAGTTTTTATGCAAATTTAAATCAACTCAATAATTAGCTAACAATAAAGGTTGATTCAATCGGTAGGTTACGCACTATCAAGCCCAATCTCCCCTAAAATGAGGCTCCTCTTCTACCAAACACTAACTGGATCGCTGTCACTATGAACGCCTCTCTTCAGCAAATTGATATTCGCTCACTCCTCAAAGACGCCACCTTATTTCGGGAGGATGCCTTTATTAACGGCAAGTGGGTTAAAGCTAAATCGGGCGCCACTTTTTCCGTCAATAACCCCGCGACGGGCGACATCATTGCTAATGTAACGAACCTAAATAGCGGAGATGCCGAGTTAGCCATCGCCGCAGCTGAGCAGGCGCTCAGCAGTTGGCGCTCGAAGACCGCCAAAGACCGTGCCATGGTGATGCGTAAATGGTTCGATCTGATTATTGCCAATACCGAAGATTTGGCTATTTTGATGACACTTGAGCAAGGCAAGCCCTTAGTAGAATCGCGCGGCGAAGTCGCCTATGGCGCCTCATTTGTAGAATGGTTTGCTGAAGAATCGAAACGGGTTACCGGCGCCATCCTTGAGAGCACTTGGGGCGATAAACGCATGCTAGTTTTAAAGCAAGCGATTGGGGTATGCGTTGCTATTACCCCGTGGAATTTTCCGATTGCGATGATTACGCGCAAAATTGCACCCGCGATTGCTGCAGGTTGCACCATGGTTATCAAACCAGCTGAGCAAACCCCTTTATGTGCTTTGGCTTTAGCAGAATTAGCACAGCGAGCTGGTATGCCTGCAGGTGTGGTCAACATCATTCCTGCTGATGCTGATCAATCGATTGCCATCGGTAAGGTCGTTTGTGCTTCACCTACCATTCGCCATCTTTCCTTTACTGGCTCTACTGAAGTAGGTCGAATCTTGATGGCGCAATGTGCGCCAACGATCAAAAAGGTCGCTTTAGAATTAGGTGGGCATGCGCCTTTTATTGTTTTTGAAGATGCCGACATTGATGCTGCAGTTGCTGGCGCAATCGCTTCGAAATATCGCAACTCGGGACAAACCTGTGTCTGCGCTAATCGGTTTTATGTGCATAAAAAAGTGCAAGATATCTTCGTTGAAAAATTTGCTAAAGCCACGCAAGCAATTAAAGTTGGTAACGGCATGACCGAAGGCGTTAGCCAAGGGCCCTTGATTGATGATGCAGCATTTGCCAAGGTTGAAAGGCATGTTGCCGATGCCCTGAGTAAAGGCGCCACATTAGTTACAGGAGGCAAAGCCAATGCTAGTGGACATAATTTTTATGAGCCCACGATTTTGTCGAATGTGACGAGCGATATGCTCATTACGTATGAAGAAACCTTTGGGCCGGTTGCGCCGATCATCCCCTTTGACAATGATGAAGCCGTAGTGAAATTAGCCAATAACAGTCAGTATGGTTTAGCTTCCTACTTTTATAGTCGCGATATTGGACGTGTTTGGAAAGTCGCCGAAGCTTTGGAATACGGTATGGTTGGTGTGAACACCGGCATTATGTCGAATGAAGTAGCGCCCTTTGGTGGTGTTAAACAATCGGGCTTAGGTCGCGAAGGCAGTATTTGGGGTATGGATGAATACCTTGAAATGAAATATGTTTGCCTTGGGCTCTAAGCCACTGGTTTCTAAGTTACTCTTTGATAGACCAAATCCCAGACCCCGTGGCCTAAATTAAGGCCACGGTTTTCAAACTTGGTAATGGGGCGATAGGTGGGCCTGGGCACATACGTTTTATTTGGCGATGTATTACTCAGCCTATTTTCAGCGTTACCTATTATTAACATTTGTTCGGCATATTCTTGCCAATCGGTAGCCAAATGAAGATAGCCGCCGACTTTTAAGCGCTCTGCCAACAGCCTCATAAAAGGTGCTTGAATTAAACGGCGCTTATGATGGCGTTTTTTATGCCATGGGTCGGGGAAATAAATATGCACTCCATCTAATGTATTTGGCGCAATCATTTGTTCTAAAACCTCGACTGCATCATGACGCATTAAGCGCAAATTAGTTAGGCCCATTTCATCAATGCGCTTCAGCAATGCGCCCACGCCAGGCGGATGAACCTCAAGCGCTAAAAACTGGTCTTTGGGTCTAGCTGCTGCAATACTGGCCGTGGTTTCTCCCATACCAAAACCAATTTCTACAATGCGTGGTGCATCTTCACTTAAGGGGACCGCACTTAACCCAAATGCCTGCGCCCAATTGAGATGCGTTGGCTGAAAAGGAATTAATAGTGCTGAAGAGAGTGTCTCTAGAGCGCGCTGCTGCGCTGGAGTAGTACGCCCTGTGCGTAAAACAAACGATCGAATGCGGCTAGTTTTACTTCGAGGCGTATTCAAACTAAGAGACTAAGTAGCCAGCAATTGCCTAAAGTAAGCAATGGTTTCTTTCAGGCCATCGTCTAATGCTACCTGCGGTTGCCAACCTAACTTCGCTTTTGCTAAAGCAATATCGGGTTGCCGTTGTTTGGGGTCATCTGCGGGTAAGGGTTGAAACACTAATTTCGACTTACTTCCCGATAATTTTAAGATCGCCTCAGCCAAAGCCAGCATGGTGAACTCACCGGGATTGCCAATATTGACCGGGCCGATAAAGTCAGCTGGTGCATCCATCATGGATATCATGGCGGCGATTAAATCATCCACGTAACAAAAACTGCGGGTCTGTTGGCCATCACCATAAATAGTAATGTCTTTGCCCTGCAAGGCCTGCACTATAAAATTACTGACTACCCGCCCATCATTGGGATGCATCCTCGGGCCATAGGTATTAAAAATGCGCACGACTTTAATTTCTAACGCATGCTGACGATAGTAATCAAAAAATAAGGTCTCAGCGCAACGCTTGCCTTCATCATAGCAACTACGAATACCAATAGGATTGACTTTGCCCCAATAGGCCTCAGGTTGAGGATGAACTTCGGGATCGCCGTACACTTCGCTGGTAGAGGCTTGCAAAATACGTGCGCGGGTGCGCTTGGCTAAACCGAGCATATTGATTGCGCCATGCACACTGGTTTTAGTCGTTTGTACGGGATCGTGTTGATAGTGCACTGGCGATGCTGGACACGCTAAATTATAAATTTGATTTACTTCTACATATAGCGGAAAGGTAACGTCGTGGCGCATGACTTCTAAGTGGGGGTTGCCCAATAAATGCGCTAAGTTTTGTTTGCTGCCAGTAAAGAAATTATCAACCACTAGTACTTCATCGCCACGCTCTAATAAACGCTCGGTTAGATGAGAACCCAAAAATCCGGCACCACCCGTGATCAGTATTTTTTTATTGCCTAGCTGACTGCTTGCATTGCTTGCCATAAATGAGCCTAAATGAGTTGAGCCTAAAGGTGATCTGCCACTAAAAAATGCGTTAAGCTATTTTAGCCCCTCGAGCTAAACCCTATCTTGCGGCACATCCCAGCTAGCTGAGCGATAGGCTACGATGACCTCAATGAGAATCATGACCATTGCTGCCATAAAAGCCACAATACCCAGCACGAATGTACCAACCGCAAAGCCTGAACGGACCGATTCTGCCGCACCCGATTGCACAAAAAAGAGCTCTAATATTGTGCAAGAAATAAAAAACCCACTCAACACATCAAAAAAGATGCCCGCGGTACACAAGCGCCCGCGCATCTTAAACTCTTTGAGCTCAGCCAAATAATGGTTACGTAAGTCTACTGAAATGCTCGAGCCGCCATAAATTTCATTTTGCACAAAGCGCATCCGATCGACATTGCGCGCTAAGCGTGCCGTAATTGCTGACAATAAAGTGGCAATTGCCGTGAGCAAGAAAACGGGCGCCAAAGCAAGTTGAATATTTGCGGTAACATTGCTAACTGACAATTCCATTTTGTGCTCTCGATTCTTTCTACTTGGTCCAGGCAATGAAGCCGGTATAACTGGTAATTAAAATAAAGGCACCAAAAATAATCCGATACCAAGCAAAGGGAATAAAAGTGTGGCTTGCAACATAGTGAATTAACCACCGCACACAAATAAATGCAGCAATAAAGGCGGCTACAAATCCCAAAATTAAAGCCAATGTAAAGTCAGCTGGGCTCACCAATAGAGCCATAGCAGGTGCTTTAGAGAGCTTGAGTAATTCATAAATAGTAGCACCACCAATGACGGGTATGGCCAAGAAAAAAGAAAATTCGGTTGCCACCGTTCGTGGCAAACCTAAGAGCATGCCGCCGATGATGGTTGCGCCCGATCGTGAGGTGCCGGGAATTAAGGCAGCACATTGCACCATGCCTACCTTCAAGGCATCAAAAGCGGATAGATCGTCGACCGAATGAATGGGGCGATTTAATTTCTGCTGCTTGCCATATTGCACTTGCCGTTTTTCTGCCCAAAATATAACGAGCGCGCCACCAATAAAAGCCAATGCAACAGGAATTGGCGCGAATAAATAACTTTTGATATATTTTCCAAAAAGAATTCCGAGTACCGCCGCAGGAATCGTGGCAATGACTAAATTGAGGATAAAACGTCTTGAGCTTGCTCGACTTCCTAAGGACATGACAACTTGCCCTAATTTCTGCCGATACTCCCAACAAACCGCCAAAATTGCGCCAAATTGAATGATGATTTCAAAAGCCTTGCCATGGCCATCATTAAAATGCAGTAAATCGCCTACTAAAATAAGGTGGCCAGTGCTGGAAATGGGCAAAAATTCGGTCAGCCCCTCCACAACCCCCAAAATGACTGCTTTAATTAAGAAAATGAAATCCATAGCCCGCATATTAAAGCCTTATCCCGTAAATTCCTGCAGAATTGGCGATTCAAGGCCCTTTTTGGCATTTGGCCTTAAACTTCAGCTCATATTGAGAAGCCTTGGATTGAAATGAGTTGGTTTACCTGCCCCTTGAATTTGCGTCTGAGATTACCGCTAAGGTGTTTTCACTCTACTGCCATGGTAGGTCTAGTGGGCTTGTTAGTAATTACGCCAGCCCTTGCGCAAACGGGTGGGCAGACAGCCACTCCAACTGTCACCATTGAAGGCCAAGCCGAAACGACCGCAAAACCGCGCTCAGGGATTCCTAAGCCACTAACCGCAGCAGACTTAACGGGTTTGCAAATTCCGCCTGATATGGTGGTGAAGCAAAGTTTAGGTGTACCAACCCAGCCTAGTGCTTCTAATTTAATGAGTTCCAACCCATTTAATATTGCTCCTGGGCAAGCGATTGATTTAATGGGCCTATACCAAGAAGCGGCTTTTAGCGACCCCGTTTTAAATAGTGCCCGTTTTTTATATGAATCAAAACAAGAATTATTTTGGCAAGGCCTGTCTGTATTAATGCCGCAAATTGTTGCTTCGCCAGGTCTTACGCGCTACTACCAACATGCTGCCAATAATTCAGCCTTGCAGACCTTTGCTGGCAATAGTCGGGTTTATGGGCAACGAAATTATGCCGTCACCCTTACCCAGCCATTATTTAACGCTAGCGCCTTTGAAGTCTTTAGGCAGGGTGATTTAAATACCAAAGTTGCCGATATGGGCTTTTACCAAGCGCAACAAGATTTGGTGTTGCGCGTGTCGCAGGCCTATTTTGATGTGCTCTATAGCCAAGATAATGTGGAGTTATATAAATCGAAAATTGGTTTGATTAAGCAACAACTCAATGCTGCTAATGCGCGCTTTGACGCTGGACTAGCAACGATTGTCGACGTCAATATTGCGCAATCAGGCTATGACTTAGCAATCGCACAAGAAATTGCTGCGCAAGCAGACTTAGTGGTGAAGCGCGGCATCTTAGAGCAGTTGGTTGGGCGCCCTGTGCCAGCACTCAAGCCGCTCGCTAAAGAGGCCAAAATTGACGGCGTAGTCCGCGACCCACGGGCTAAAGTAAAAGAGGCGCTACCCGCGCCATCGGAAAATATCAACCCGCAATTACCGCCCGGGCAAACCTTAAACGATTGGATTCATCAAGCTGAGACGGCTAATTTTGGTGTGTTGGGCGCCTTACTCAATGTGGATATTGCCTCGAGCAACTATCGCGCCGCTTTAGCGACAAACTACCCAACCCTCAATTTTGTTGGTTCGGCTGCCTACAATAGTAATAATGGCGTGACCTTTAGTAATATTGCTGCCTCGCAAAATATTTATAACAATACTGTGGCGCTCAATTTAACGATTCCGATTTTCTCGGGTGGCTACAACTCTTCGCTGATTCGTCAAAACGCGGCGCTCGTCGATAAGGCGAAATCCGATTATGACAATTTACGCCGTACGGCTGCGCAAAATACACGTCAAGCATTCACGGGCTTTTATGGTGGCCTAGCGAGCGTCAAGGCCTATGAAGCAGCTGAACGCTCTACTACCTCTGCGGCTGAATCAAGTCAGCTTGGCTTTGAAGTTGGCACCTTGATTAGTATTGATGTGCTCTTGGCCTTCGACGCCCTGATTAACGCACGACTTTCTTTAAATCAGGCGCGCTATAACACCATCATGAATGCGCTGAAATTAAAGTCGTATGCGGGAACCTTAACGGATTCTGACTTAACTAGCATCAATGGGCTGCTCCGCTAGAGCGCTTTGGCTTGCTTTCAATAGACGTTCAGCGACCGCGAGTACCGTTTTCACCGCTGGTGGGTTTTTCAGATCACCCAAATTACAAATCGCTTCAGACCAGTAGCCCTCCGTTTTCCATTTCGGTGAATCACAATATATTTCAATCGTCGGTCTGCCTAAAACCGCCGCCAAATGGGTTAAGCCGGTATCTACACCAATGGTTAATTGGGCTCCCGCAACAACAGCAAAAGCTTCTTTGATAGAGAACGCGGTTGGCACTACAGCACCATCTATTTCCTTGGCAATCAGTTCACTGCTGACTTTTTCTGCAGCATTGCCCCACGGCAGAATAATCTGCAAACCGTGTTTAGCAAGTGCTTGGCCTAAGGTAATCCAGTTTTTATTTGACCAGCGTTTCGCCTCACGTGCTGTAGCATGAAAAAAGACCACATAATTTTGGCTAATACTATTTTGCGTGGCAGCGATTAAGCCTTCGACCCACGCTTGGGGGTAAAAATAAGGGGGTTGTTGCTGTCGATTCAGTAAGGGCCAATCAAAAGCAGCGCTCATAACCCAACGGGAGCGATCCACCGCATGACATTGGCGGGGCACTTGCACAGCTTGATTATAAAAACGCCGTGCAATTGGCTCATAGCCTGAGTATTCAGTGGCATTTGCTAAGCCCGCTATTACCGTATGCGGGGTTTTTTTAGTCATAGCACAAACTAAAGCCGACTTTAAAAGTCCCTGGGTTTCAATCACAACATCATAGGTCTGCGCTTGTAAGCTGTGGCGAAAAGTAAAAAATTCTTGCCAGCTTTTTAAGCTCAAGAGATTTTTCCGCCAGCGCCGTAGAGCAATAGGAATAATCCGATCTATACCCCGCAAGCCATTCCGTGAGCGTAAGGGTTCTAGTAAATCAAGATAGGCCTCTTCCACTACCCAATCAATTTGTGCCTCAGGAAGGTGTTCACGTAAATCCCAAACGAGGGGTAGGTTATGTAAAACATCTCCTAAAGAAGATAACTTGACAATCAAAATGCGGATGTGTGCGGAACTCATACCGCTAATTATCTTGCTTTTTTAAAAGACTAGAATTTTGGTGCTTGATTCCAGGCTAAGCCGTTTAGGTCTTTGGCATTCATAGTAGGCTGTAATCCCTCTGGAATGGGCCAAACAACACCCACAGTTGGATCATTCCATACTAAACAACGCTCACCTTGGGGGTAATAATAATCCGTTGTCTTATACAAAAACTCGGCAGAATCCGAGAGCACAAAAAACCCATGGGCAAACCCCGCTGGTATCCACATTTGGCGATGATTTTGTGCGCTTAACTCTGCCCCAACCCATTGACCATAATATTTTGAAGATTGACGCAGATCGACTGCCACATCAAAAACGGCCCCCGCAGTCACGCGCACTAATTTACCCTGGGGTTTTTCGATTTGATAATGCAAGCCACGCAAAGTGCCTTTTTTAGAAAAGGATTGATTGTCTTGGACAAACTCGGCCTGAATGCCCGTTGCCGTAAGAAACTGGGCTGCATTGAATGATTCATAAAACCACCCACGCTCATCACCAAAAACTTTAGGTTCTAAAATCAACACATCAGGAATGCGGGTAGGAGTGACCAATAAATTACTCATGCACTACTCATCCTAAATCTTTTCTTGCAAGATGCGTTGCAGATATTGACCGTAGCCACTTTTCATCATTTGGTTGGCGATTTTTTCAACGCTTGCTGCTGTAATCCAACCCTGCCGATAAGCAATCTCTTCGGGACAGGCCACCATTAACCCTTGGCGTTTTTGTAAGGTCGCAATAAACCCGGCAGCATCTAATAAGGAATCGTGGGTCCCGGTATCTAGCCACGCGAAACCGCGGCCCATGATTTCAACACTGAGTTGACCCGCCTGCAAATAATGTCGATTCACATCGGTAATTTCTAATTCACCGCGTGCACTGGGTTTAATTCCTGCCGCAATTTCACAGACTTGCGAGTCATAAAAATACAAGCCTGTGACCGCATAATTACTACGTGGCTTGAGCGGTTTTTCCGCAATTGAAATGGCCTTAAACTGCGCGTCAAATTCAACTACCCCATACCGTTCTGGATCTTGCACATGATAGGCAAAGACTGTAGCCCCAGTGGTTTGACTATCGGCACGTTGTAATTGATTGACTAATTCATGGCCATAAAAAATATTGTCACCCAAAACCAATGCGCTAGGGTCTTGGCCAATAAATGATTTCCCGAGAATAAATGCTTGCGCTAAACCATCGGGTGAAGGTTGCACTACATACTGAATTTGTAATCCCCATTGCGAACCATCGCCTAATAATTCTTGAAAACGGGGTATATCGTGCGGTGTAGAAATTAATAAAACCTCCCGAATACCCGCTAACATCAAGGTGCTTAAAGGGTAATAGACCATCGGCTTGTCATAAATAGGCATCAACTGTTTTGATACCGCCTGCGTCACTGGGTATAAACGTGTGCCCGAGCCCCCCGCTAAAATAATTCCCTTACGCTTATTCATTTATCGTAATCATCTCTTATTTAACCTGCTTTACTAACTGCTGAACATAGTCAATCACGGCTAGTTGCCAATGCGGAAAGTCTGGAACGCTATCTTTAGCACTCGCGGCTAACCGATCGGCAAAGACCCTTTTTAGCTTCATATTAGCCATTTTAGAGTTGTTTGGTCGCGGGGCTGGAGTTGGGTAGTCTTTGCTGGGGATAGGTCGGATATTCGCGACCTGCAATTTTAAGCTAGCGCCTGCGTCAAGCGCGGTTTGCACCACCAAACAAGCCAATTCATACCAGGTGGTGTCGCCATCAGGCACAGCGTGATAAATACCTGATGCAAATGGCTGAGCGATAAAGTCCAAGCTTATTTGTGCTAACCATGCCGCGCTCGTGGGCGCCCCAAATTGATCGCTCACAATCGCCAGTTCCTCACGATCTTTAGCCAAACGTAAAATCGTCCGAATAAAATTGGCGCCATCGCCATAGACCCAACTGGTTCTAAAAATTGCATAGTGGGGCGCTAATGCAATGATTGCAGCCTCTCCTGCAGCTTTGCTTGCCCCATACATACCGAGTGGTTCCGGCAGATCAGTCTCTAAATAAGCGACTTCTTTTTTACCATCAAAAACATAATCAGTTGAGTAATGCAATAAAGTTGCATTCGTTTTAGCGGCATACTCTGCCATGATTTGCACTGCGGTTGCGTTAATCGCAAAAGCGCGTTCTTTGTCGGTTTCGGCTTGATCGACTGCGGTATAGGCTGCTGCGTTAATAATGAGATTGGGTTGCTGTTTTTTTAATAGTTGCTCAAGTGCTAAGGGGTTTTCTAAATTACACGTATTAGGTGGTTCCTCATGGCTGCCAACGCCACGACCAATAAACTGAATATGTTGATGTGCATGATTGCGCAGGGCATTTTGAAACGCCCGCCCTAGCTGACCATTTTTTCCGAAAATCAGTATCTGGCTAGATGAATTAGCAAATGAATTACTAAGCGACATAATGCTGATTAATCCAGTCGCGGTAAGAGCCGCTTTGCACTCCCGCAACCCATTCCGGATTAGCTAGATACCACTCAACAGTTTTACGAATACCCGTAGCAAACGTTTCGGCAGGTTTCCAGCCAAGTTCTCGCTCTAACTTACTCGCATCGATTGCATAACGCCGATCATGCCCAGGACGATCGGTAACAAAACGAATTTGCTCGGCGTAGGATCCGCCATTTGGTCGAGGTCTTAGTTCATCTAAAATCGCGCAAATAGTTTTGACAACCTCTAAATTGGCTTTTTCATTCCAGCCACCCACGTTATAGGTTTCCCCCAAAGCACCTTTTTCAAGTACACGTCGAATGGCTGCACAATGATCGCCCACATAAAGCCAATCGCGCACTTGCATACCGTCCCCATAAATTGGTAACGGCTTTTCATTTAAGGCATTCAATATCACTAGCGGAATGAGTTTCTCGGGAAAATGATAAGGCCCATAATTATTTGAACAATTCGTGGTGAGCACAGGTAACCCATAAGTATGAAACCAGGCGCGCACTAAATGATCAGAGGCAGCCTTTGAGGCTGAGTAGGGGCTATTGGGTTCATAGGCCGTAGTTTCTTTAAACGCAGCATCGCTTGCTCCTAATGAGCCATATACCTCATCAGTAGATACATGTAAAAAACGAAATTGCTGCTGCTCTTCAGTCGGCAATGAGTTCCAATGTGTACGAGTACATTCTAGTAAATTAAAACTGCCTAAAATATTCGTTTGGATAAAATCAGCCGGCCCATGAATTGATCGATCGACATGGCTCTCGGCAGCAAAATTAATGATGGCGCGGGGGCGATGCTCTTGGAGAAGATCGGTCACTAAGGTGCTATCGCCAATATCGCCTTTAATAAAAATATGTCGCGGGTCTTTTTCGAGCGGGGCTAAGGTACTTAAATTACCTGCATAAGTGAGTTTATCTAAATTAATAATGCCTTCAGCCTTTGGGTTGGCAAGCCAATCCAAGACAAAATTACTACCAATAAAACCTGCTCCGCCAGTGACTACAATCATAATTACGCGCCCTACTTCTTGTTTCAGTTTATTTTGAGAAGATCAAGATACTTATTAAACCGTTTATGTCCAAATAGTAACCCGCCCAGCCAGCGTATGGCGGCAATTGCCCAAAAAGTGTGTTTTTTAGCAATGGGAGGTGGTGGCGGATCAAGGTGACTAGCGCTATTAATCAAGGCGCTATTGATATAAATTCGATAGCCCTGTTTGCGTAAATCAGCATGAAAGGCAATATGATCAGACTCTTCTTGTTCTGCCGCATTAACGCCACTATAACGACCCGCCAAAAAGGCGGCGCGGCGATAAATGCCCAGACCACCAAATGCAGAGTCAACTTCGATCATGCCTTGATTGGCGTTTAAGTGAACCTGCTTTGCCTGGACTGCTAAATTTTGGGCCGCTGATTCGCCTAGGATAGGCTCTAGTTGATGCATCTGCACCATACAATCGACCGGACTCCAATCTGGGTGCCGCAAGGTCCAAACATCATAATAAGTATTTACCTGATTAGCCGTAATCACATCCCAGTCTTCAGCTACTTCCCAACATTGCGCAATCGATTGCGCGGAAATATGCCGGTTAATGCCATCTAAATCGGCCATCGCAATAAAATCTACCCTGGCATAGCGAGGATTATTTTGCACCTCTGTCACGATGCGATTACGCGCATATGCCAAACGGGCCGTACGCATAGGTATCTGATTGATTAATCTACCAAAGCTAATGTAATTAAAATTCGGCAAGCGTAATTTTAATGCCACTAATTGTTGGGTAGTACCGTCATCAGAATCACTTTCAACTACTAAGCCATGAATACACTTAAAGTCGCGCATTGCCTGATAAAGGCCATCGAGCTCTTGATTAATATGGGCAGCAATATTGCGCGCTGGGCCAGCTATTAATATTTCTGCTTGATCTATCGGCTTTCGATTTGCCATCGCATTACTTAAGTTATTACAAAATCATGCAGAATGGAATCAATAATCTGTTTAGCAAATGCAGCTGAGCTAAAAACTTGAAACTGGGGAGATGCTAAAAATTGTTGCCCTGCTAATTGGTAGGCCTGATACTCTTCAGGAGATAAGCCTTTCAGAAAATCATAAAGGGTCTGATAAGACTGAAATTGACGAAAATCAATAAAGCAATTTTTGGAAATGACTTTCTCTACCTCAGGATCGCCCCAATAAATAGGTACGCATCCAGCAAATAGGCAGTCGAAGATTTTTTCGGTAAGATACCCGCGGATATCGCGCGCATTTTCAAAACAAATGCTAAAGCGAGCTTGACTTAAGGCGGTAAATTTACTGTTTACCGGACCATCATAACTTGGAAAAACAGGTTTACCCATTACAAAAGGGGGCACCTTAGCTAATCGATAGCGCAACTTCCCCAGCATACCAAAACGCTTTTGGGGCACCTTCCACCCGTGACCATACAAAACAAAATCGCTTGGTGCATTAGCCTCAAACCAGCGAATTGCTTTTACCCGCTCTGCATACAATGCACGTTCATCTAGGCAATTAGCATGCCGATTACTAGCAATTAAAATACAAAACTGCGGACGTGCGCTAAAGCCTAAATTAACTATGCGGTGATGACTAAATTCAGCAGGCAGTGGATTTGGTATCGTAATTAGATGTAATTTTTCTTTAGCAAGCCCTAAGCCGATTGTCGACTGTGGGTTAGCTTCGAGCAAACTTTTATCCCAAGTAAAAATGCCATCAAACTGCTGTAAATAAGCAGTATCTGCATTGGCTAGTACAGTTAAATCAGTCTCAAAACGGATTAAATAATTTTTACCTTGCCCCTGCGTAATCAGGGGTACAGATTCGATATAGAGGTTGAAGTCGGACTCTTTTCCCGCACTTTGATTTACATCTAAAGTATGTAATTCAATACCACGGGCTAATGCTTGCGCCTTTAATGCGCGGAAAGGCTCAAGGCAATCGTCCCGATTGCGCGGGCTTTGTGGGTTAAATAGATCGTCCCGACCTAGCTCCCACCCGACAATACTTCCAATTAGCATGAAGAGTCGCTCTATTTAAATTAATCTAAAATTGCATTGCTAATAAAGCATAAAACCGCGGTAGTACCTTACTTAGTGCTTTAATTATAGAGATATGACCATAACTATCCATCTTGTTGGCGGCCTTGGCAACCAAATGTTTCAATATGCCTTTGGTACAGCGCTAGCCCAACATTATCAAACCAAGTTAATGCTTGACGATTCTTGGTATTCGCGCCTACCGGCTGGCGATACTTCCAGGCAGATGGATTTAATGTGCTTGAGAATTCGCCATACGCAATTCATTCTCCCGCAAAAGGACGCTTTTAGTTTCGTAAAATCAACCCGACTTAAAAAATTATTACAATCTTTTTTACCCAGCGGTCCAGTTATTCACCGCGAAAAAAAAGGGTTTGTTTTCGATCCTGATGTTTTTACGCTGAACTCTGCTAACACTAAAAATCACTTTTTTATGGGTTATTGGCAAGCCTTTAACTACATTGATGCTATTCGCAGCCAACTGCAGTCAGAATTTCAGCCTCGTGCTGGGCTTAATCAGCACTACCAATACTATCGTTCACTAATGCAATCTAGCCCCGCGGCAATGGTGCATGTACGCCGGGGCGATTACATCCATTTACCCGCCGCGGCGCAATTTCATGGTGCCCTGTCTTTGAATTACTACCTAGCAGGTATGCACTTAATTCTTGAGCGCGAACCAAATACGCAGTTCTTCTTATTTTCTGATGATCTAGCCTGGTGTAAAGAACATTTTCCTCGCGATTATAAAATTACCTTTATCGAGCGTAGTGATGCAGCGGATTCAGATGCGCAAGAAATAGACCTAATGACTTATTGCCAGCACTTTATTATTGCGAATAGTTCTTTTAGCTGGTGGGGCGCATGGTTAAGGAAAAATATCGATGGCTTGGTGATCGCACCCAATCGCTGGATTTCAGACGCAACGCTAGACCTCAGTGATTTATTACCTGCCAATTGGCAAAGACTGCCCGCATAAATTGTGTGCAGCTAATTGAAGGCAGCTGGTTTAAATTTCTTGCCGGCCAACCCAACTAGCTGAAATTGCCACTAGTAAACGCTCTAAGCGGGTTAACGGCGTAAGCAAGCCATTTTGACGAAATTGGAAGCGGGCATAAAGTTCATAGTTTGCCCCGATAGATATATTACGGATACGTTGATTTAAGAGGCGCATAAAGCGAATACCAAAAACCAAGCGCTCTTTAACGGGCAAGGCCCGTGGTAAAAAAGTAATCGGTATACCGAGTGACTCAAGATAATGTGATTGCGATTGCTTAAACACATTTTTTGCCGCGTCCATGTGATTAATACTAGTTTGCGTTGGATGTAAACGATAAATAATGAGTTTTTTATTTAAATTTGCAAAGCGATATCCCGCTAACGCAATTTCAGTCCATAAAGAATAGTCTTCTGCATGTAACGCAGTTTTTTTATACGGCAAACGCTGAAAGATCTCGAGCTTCCCCATGACTGCTGGATTACAAATAGGGCTGCAAACGGTTAATAGCGCTTGAATATCGGCATTGCTATGGCGCTGTTTGGATGGCTTAATGGCGCCATTGCCTTGATTAAGCGTCCAATGATCGGCGCCACATAAATCAGCAATACCTTGTTCTAAAAAATTGACTTGTAGCTCAAGGCGATTTGGAAAAGCGCGGTCGTCGGCATCCAATAAAGCCAAGTACTTCCCCCGTGCTAATTGAGCAATCTGATTACGGGTGGCAATTAATCCGCGATTTTGATCAGAAAAAATTTTGACGATTCGCGTATCGTGATACCGATTAATAATTTCTCGAGTTTGATCAGTAGAGCCATCATCAATAATAATCAGCTCAAAATTGGTGTACGTTTGCGAAAGAATACTTTCAATTGCTTCGCCAATATAGCGCTCAGCATTAAACGCTGGCATTGAAACGCTTACCAGTGGGCCTAGAACCCTTGGCTTATCCTCTGCAGCCTGAAGAAATGAATTGTTTAGCTCAATTGCATCCATAAAAATTCATCTTAAAAATAGCTTTTGATGAAGCGCAAATATCGTTTTATTGATTTCAGCATTCTTGAGGCAAATGATTTATTACTAACCCCATAATCAAGCTCAGATTCCCAGTTAGATTGATAAATTACCCCTAAAAAATTTTGCTTTAATTTTGCCTCTGTTTCGCCCAAACGTTGCGCTGTATAGTATTGCCAGTCGTAGTGGTAAATACGAAATAAGGGTTCAATCATACGTATAGGAATTACCTGAAAATTCAGTAAGGCCTCGCCATAGAATAGGGTTTCAGGGTATTCGGGCGTAACGGCATCCCATAACGTAATACCTTTGGGTGTCAAATACTGTTCATCGAGAGATTGCCATACTTTGGCCGACCAGATGAATGGCGCAGGTGCACAATAATATTGGGGGCCTTGCCGGCCAAATAATTGTTGCACTCGGATCGCCTCTTCGCGTAAATCCTGTTCTACTTTGGTATAGCCACGGTTAGTAGCCAATTGAAATAATTCTTTATTTTGATGCAAAACCGTATAGGGATAGCCATCGCTAGCTAAAAATTCGGTCTTGCCAAAGTCACGAATAAAAATACTATCCGAATCAATACAAAGATAGTTGTCGGCTAAACCTAAGCGCCAGAACTCGGCCTTAATGATTGCTTGGCTTAAGCCTCCGGGCATGCCTAGCTGGACATTTTTAGGGGCACGCGGATTTGCCGCAATAATGGCTTCATCGGCAATCCAGATATAACTGAAGTTTTGGCCGTCTTTGCCAAGCACTTCCAAAAGTAGCTCACGATCGGCCGTAGGAGTAGATATATAAAACGGTAACTTATCGCGATTGTGTTTTTGTAAGGAGATTAATAAGCGCTTGACGCGTAGAAAATCGCGTCGGTATGATTTACAGTAAAGCACTATGCTTTGGGTCATTCTGCCTAGACCTTATTCATTTTTATAGCCCTGAGGATTTTGCGATTGCCAGCGCCAGCTATCAATGCACATTTGCTCAATACCACGAGAGGCTTTCCAGCCAAGGTGTTGTGCGGCTAAATGGGGGTCCGCATAGCAACTTGCAATATCGCCAGCCCGTCTAGCTACTACTTGATAAGGAATAGAGCGCCCTACTGCTTGCTCGTATGCGCGCAATACATCCATCACGCTGTAACCCAAGCCAGTGCCTAAATTGACGGTAAGGGAAGGCTTGTCAGATAATAAATAATCAATTGCCCGCACATGACCTTGAGCTAAATCAACTACATGGATGTAATCGCGTACACCAGTTCCATCAGGCGTGGGCCAATCATTGCCATACACATTCAGTACCGGTAATTTACCAATGGCGACTTGCGCTACGATGGGGGATAAATTATTGGGTATACCCAGCGGATCTTCACCGATTAAACCGGACTCATGCGCCCCAATGGGGTTGAAATAACGCAAGTAAGCAATATGCCAGCTTGGGTCAGCAATTTCTAAATCACGCAGAATTTGCTCACTCATGAGCTTAGTTTGACCATAGGGGTTTGTCGGGCGCAATACTGCCAGCTCATCAATGGGGACGGTATCGGGATCGCCATAAACTGTTGCTGAAGAACTAAATACAAAACGCTTGCATTGGTGCTGTTGCATTGCCTGTAAAACCGTTAATAAGCCCAGCAAATTATTTTGGTAATAAGCCAAAGGTTTGGCAACTGATTCGCCGACCGCTTTTAGTGCTGCAAAATGAATGACTCCTTTAATAGGATATTGACTAAACAACGCTGCCATAAAAATGGGGTCACAAACATCCCCTTCCACAAAATTGGGAACTTGTTTAGCGAGACCCTCAAGCCGCCGCAGTACTTGTGGGCTCGAATTGACAAAATTATCGATGCCGATTACCTGGTGCCCTGCTAGCAGCAGTTCAAGCCACGTATGCGAGCCGATATAACCCGTTGCGCCTGTTAAAAGAATCATGTCTTACCAATACCTTTATTAAGCAATTCAGTAATTTGCTTATTATCCCCGATTACCCTTTATCATTTGTTTTTATGAGGTCGTCCACTGCCAACAGCTCAAGCCCTATTTTGGACTTTACCCTGATCGCCCTAAGCAGTATTTTATTGTTGATTTGGCCCATCAGTAATACGATTGCCCTCCGCAATGGACTGCTGATTGCTGGCACTTTATTGGCACTAATTGTCTTCAAGCGTTTTTCTTGCACTAAAAACCTACTCCGCTTTTTACCCATCAGTCTTGGTATTGGTATGTTTATGTGGGTTTTATTGCATTTCCTGCTGTTCAGTCAAGATCCTATTTTGCAACTGCATGAGCTCGGCAGTACATGGAAGCGTAGCTTTTTGGCTTTTCTCATCGGTGGAGCTACTGGCTTAGTTTTACGCCAGCGCCCGCAGCAAACGAACTTTTTATGGCTTGGTATTTATGCTAGTTTCTTATTCTTACTAGTGGATTATTTAATTGCCTACACGCAAACGGGACAAGTATTTATGCCCCGCTATTATTTTGTCAGCCCTTTTGGTAACAAGATTAATACCGTGATTATGGGCATTCTATTTATTAGTGCAGTTTGCGGCGCGGCAGCTTTTCAGTACCAACAAATAAGTTTAAGTAAAATAAAAATCAACTGGGGCTTATCTGCATTTTGGCTTTCAGGTGCGCTACTTATTTTATTTTCTTACACCACCATTATTGATACGCGCAATGGTATCGGTATCGCCACTATTCTGTTGACTGCCTGGATTTTGATTATTTTGCTCGTTAAATTACGCAGTATAAAAAATAAATTGGGTAGTAATTTCAAGGCAAATTATTGGAAATCATTACTGGTCATCGTACTACCCTTGCTTGTTTTACTATTTTTTATTCAAAGTCATCTACAAATTAATCAGGGTTGGAATCATTTTTTTGAAGATTTACACATTGCCACGCAAATCGATCGTTATCCCCAATGGCAGAATACGCCGCAATTAGGCTATCCTAAAACTGCTAGTGGTGAAATGGTCTATCCCAATAATTATGAACGCGCTGCCTGGGCAACCGCAGGAATTGATTCGATTGCCAAAAACCCTTTGGGCTTTGGCTTACTTGAGCACTCATTAGAGCGTGTCATTAAACAGTCTTATCCCAATGCCACTATTAAATCGGCCCACAGCGCATGGATTGATTATGGGCTTGCTTTTGGTGTTCCTGGTTTGATCTTGACCCTGGGCGCTTTACTGAGCATCATCGGCATCGCCTTAAAGCAAATACGCACATCTACTTCACCCGCCCCTCATATTGCCATTTGGGTTGCATCTGGTTTATTACTTACTTTTACCGTTGCTGAGGTTAGCAGTAAACATTCAATTGAAATATTATTTTTCTGTATTGCGCTTTTAAGTGCAATGATTTTGCCAGCAACCGATTCAGCTTAATTGAGCTCGCTCACAGCGTGCAATATTGTTTGTACAGCTTGGTCAACACCGAGCGGCTTTGCGCTAATTACGGGCATTTGCTGTTGCTGCCAAGCGGCGTAAATTTGCTCAAGCGCAGCAATAATCGCCCTTGGATTACTTTGCTCAGCAATATAAGCATGATATTCACCTAAGAGCTGATCAAAGGCTGGGTTGCGGTGGGTTAAAGCCAAAATCGGTCGTTGCGCCCAAAAATATTCATAGGCTTTCGAAGGAATATATTCAGCACACCACTCGCTATTACCATGGAGCAAAAGTAATATATCCGCTTCTCGCATTAGTTTATTTACTTGTTCGCGACCCGATTGTTGATTAGCGGAATTAAACTCTAAGCGCCCATGTGTGATCACAACATCACTCAACTGATGCTCTTGGATGGCGCGCGCTGACAGCGCATCTAAGTCTGAGCCATAAATATCGATACGTAAATGTTTCCTTGCTTCTGGATGCTGAGAAAAAAACGCTGGCAAGGCATTGAGTAGTCCCTGCAATGAGCGTGTATGCGATAAAGAACCAAAATGAGTCAAATGTAAATTGTTGCTGGCCCTCCAAGTTGGTGGCATAGTCTCAGCCCGTGGTGGATTTGCACCTGGCAAGACAACTAAGCCTTTTAATTTGCCGCGCGAATCAGGAACTAATAAATTGGGGTTACGCTTTTGCGCATAACTTAAAGCACCTGGTGTAAACCACCAAACCCGATCTGCATGTAGACAAATTTGCTTTTCAAGCTGAAAGCGAAAATGGGCTTCGCGCTCACTTGGAGCATTGAGTCCATCATCGTGCTCATTACTGCGCATGACTAATGGGTCATGAATTTCTGCCAGCCACTTGAGCTGCGTGTTTTTGCCTGCATAGCGCTTAATCCACTTTGCCGCTAAATGGGCTGACCAAGCGCCCCCAGTGGAATACACCAGATCAATTTTGCCGGCACGCGCTAACTGAATGCCATGCCAGGCTGCCGGTAATGCCCATGACCATTGGCTTGAATAGCCTGCGATTAGGCGCTCGATAGCAATGAAAGGGGCCAGCAATACCGATAAAGAAACAGTCAACACTTTATAAATAAAGCCTCGTCCACACCGAATAGCAAGCCAATGACGAAAATCAAAACGTAAACCTGCAGGTCCCCAAGGGAAAAATTGCCGATGGGTGAAGCGTTGATCAGCTGAACCGGTAACCGCACTAAAGACTGTTAGCTCTAGGCCAGCAGCCAATAAATAAGGCACCTTATCGGTAATTGTTTGGCTTGCGGCACGACCGTCCATATTAAAACCATGCGCCAAAATTAACCAACGTTTGGGTAAGTGCTCTAGTTCCGTGACGTCCATGGTGGAGCTCATGGTCGAATTCATTGGCGCCTTAACTTTAATATGCGTTCTTATTTACAAAGCCGCGAAAGATTGTTAAGAAAATAATCTTGAAGTCGAGCCAGAGCGACCAATTCTCAATGTAATATAAATCGTGTTCTATGCGGGCATGCAAATCGGTATCGCCACGCCAGCCATGAATTTGGGCCCAGCCCGTGATGCCCGCTTTCACTAAATGCTTCTTCATGTAGTCTGGAATTTCTTGTTTAAATTGCTCAACAAAAATGGGGCGTTCAGGGCGTGGGCCCACAATCGACATTTGTCCTTGTAAGACATTAAAAAACTGTGGCAATTCATCCAGGCTAGTGGCGCGCATCCATTTTGAAAACCCCGTAACCGATTTATTTGCTGAGCCACCCCACTGTACTTGCTCTTCTTCCAAATTCGTTGGCATGCTACGAAACTTCAGAATCTCAAAAACTTCGCCATTCCACCCAATGCGTTCTTGGCGATAAAAAATCGGGCCTGGTGAGCTGACCTTGACACAGATAGCCAAAATTAAAATTAGTGGGCTGATCAATATCAAAATCAGGGTTGCCAAGACGTAATCTTCTACGGTCTTGATAAATAAATTCACTCCAGCCATCGGCGTGCCATATAAATCTATCATCTGCATCCCCAACACTTCACTAACGCCATGATTAATGAGGCGAAATGAAAACCAATCAGGGACAAAGCGAATGGTCGCGGTACTTAATTTGAGATGCTCCATGACCAAGCGCATTTGACTGCCATCGCCCATCGGCAAAGCGAGCCAAATTTCATTCAGCGGTTGTAAAGCTAAGGCAGTTAACTGCTGCGGATTCAATTCGGTTAAATGGGTTTGAATACGATAGCCAGACCATTTTGAAGATTCAATACGAGCAACCAATTCTTCGGCAGTTGAGCCAGATCCAATAATAGCAATGTGGCGCAGATTCACGCCTTTAGCTCGATACTGACGCAACAAAATATAGCTTATTAGACGACTACTACAAAGTACTAACAAACTACCAATAGCCCAAGACAATAACCACAAGCGCGAATACATTTCTGTTGACTTGCTAAATACCAGCCAGATCAAAATTAAAATCCAGGTTTTTAAAACGCCAGCGGCAACTTGGCCAAACAAGGCCCATAAATTTCCGCCTCGCCACGAGCGATAGGCGCCATTAGTCAAAACTAAATAGGCCAAACTGGCCAGTACCATTAAAGCGGTGTAACGCTGTAAATCTAAACCCGGATCTTTAAAATATTGCAAAACAAAAAATGTCACTAAACCGACGACATTAATCATCACAAAATCAAAGAGGCGGATTAAATAGGAATTAATTAAAAAAGAGGCTGCCATGGTGATATTTTGCAGTACTTGCGCTAAGCCTATGCAATTTGTAGGCCAAAATTGCTTTTTAATGCCTTAATTACCGCATCTGGGCTAATTTGATCCATGAGGTACACCGGCTCCTTGGGGTATTCAGACCCTAAATGGAGATATGCCCCGCCTTCGCTGAGGCCAGGGCCCAAGATGACAGGAATTGCAGTGCCGCTCGTAAGTGGCCCCCAGCGCGCTGGATTAGTAGGGCCATGTAGGGCAACTAAAGGCCTACCTAAAATAGCGGCTAAATGCATTGTGCCGGTATTGACTGCCACGACTGCT
>Ga0209085_1000796_pt1 | contig 21900 bp, 20 predicted proteins | sample C_131016_EF_Meta_FD_187310 | JGI IMG/M metagenome (GOLD analysis project Ga0209085, IMG submission 187310) | Freshwater microbial communities from Lake Croche, Canada to study carbon cycling - C_131016_EF_MetaG (SPAdes) (version 2) | ecosystem: Environmental > Aquatic > Freshwater > Lake...
ATATTTTGTTTTAATTAGTTAAACAGTTAATATATCTCAGAAAGCATGGCTTTAAAATTTTAGTTTTTAAAACTATTTAATCCTGTTTAACATTAAACAATTTTCTCACCACAACATCTGGAGAGCCAGAGAATCTATTACGTACTAATAAAATAAGGAATCAATTTTATGATTATTGATGATGATGAGATCCTAGAAGAAGAAAGTCAGGAAAAAGAGGAGGAGATCCTAGAAGAGGAAAGTCAGGAGGAGGATGATGATGAGATAAAAAAAGCGAATTTTACCATCAATGAAGTAAAAAATGCACTAGCAGATGTTGGGAAATTTTTGCTTCCTTATTTTATTTCATATCGTTCTAAATTATTACCTTTTGTTATTGGGATAATAGTTGAAACTACTTATAATGTTGTATTTCCTTTATGCCTTAAATATCTAATAGATGATGCTCTTTATGAACAAAACCATCAAGCACTGCTCTGGATTATAGCGATCCTCACTATATCTGGTATTACTGTATCTTTAGTCAGTGTTTGGTATGAATATCAAAACGCTCATCTAGGTGCAGCTATTATTAAAGATATTCGACAAGATTTATTTGATCATTTACAAAAACTTTCTATTGATTTTTACTCAAAATTTAAAGTAGGTAATATCTTATCCCGTTTTTCTAGCGATCTAGCTAAAGTTCAAGAAATTGTCATGGAAGGTGTTTGGCGGGGAGTTAGACCATTTCTAGAAATTATTTTTGCCATAGGGTTAATGTTTTATTTGAAATGGCAATTAGCTTTAATAGCTATGTTGATCTGGCCTTTAATTTTACTAGGACCGCGTTTTTTTGCTGAACGCATGATTAGAGAAAGTTATCACAATAGTCAACAACAAGCATCTACTTTAAGTGTTGTACAGGAAAATGTTACAGCACAACTACTAGTTAAGGCTTTTAACTTACAATCAGTTTCACGGCATTGGTTTAAAAGACGTAATAGTAAACTAGCTGAATCAGATATAAGTGTTAGATTTTTATATGCAATTCTAGAAAGATTAATCAATACTCTTGTATTGTTATTACATCTGCTTGTGCTTAGTTTCGGCGCTTATTTGGCTTTTCAAAAACAAATTACAGTAGGGACTTTGGTCAGCTTTGAGAATGTTTTTTGGGAATTATCCTATAGTTTACTAGCCTTTATTGATTTTATTCCTCTACTGATTAATGTATCAGGAAGGATTCAGCATATCAATGATATATTTTCACTTAAACCCTCAATTATTGATGCACATGGGGCTTTTAACCTATCTCCCTTAGAGAAAGAGATTGTTTTTGAGAAAGTCTGTTTTAGCTATACAGAAGAAGAACAACAATTAAAAAATTTAAGTTTTAAAATTCCTTGTGGTTCCCATGTGGCAATTATTGGACCAAGTGGCTCAGGTAAAAGTACAATACTGAGTCTTCTCCTCCGATTATATGATCCTGATTCAGGCTCTATTAAAATTGATGGTTATGATCTGCGAAATGTAACCCTTGAATCATTAAGGCTACAGATAGCTGTTGTTTTTCAAGAAAATATTCTCTTCAATATTAGTCTGCGAGAAAATATTCGCCTAGGTAATCTCGAGGCTACCGATAAAGAAATTGAAGAGGCAGCACGTTCTGCAGAGATTCACGACTTTATTTTATCTTTGCCTTTGGGATATGATACGGTAGTGAGTGAACGTGGGGGGTCACTTTCTGGCGGTCAACGTCAACGTATTGCTATTGCTCGGGCTATTGTTCGCCATCCCGCTATTTTGATTCTAGATGAAGCAACTTCTGCTCTTGATGCCGTCACTGAAGCATCTATACTCACCACATTAGACCAAATAGCTAAAACCTGCACAGTGATTTCTATAACTCATCGATTAAGTTCTCTGCTGAATGCTGATTGTATCTTTGTTCTAAATAAAGGGGAATTGATAGAAACAGGAACCCATCAACATCTTCTCAAACAAGATGGACTTTACTCGCATATTTGGCAGAAAAGTATCTAGCCTAAAATTAGAACTTGAAAGTTCCACGTAGAACACCAATGACTTGAGAGTTATTATTGATAGTTTGAGTTGGGTTATTCAGCCAGATAACTCTAGGTGTAATCGAGACATTGTCAGTAATTGGGTACCTGTAGAAGACTTCAACATGTATAGGAGATGAAGTGGTATACCCAACTAATGCTGAAGGAATTTACGTACTGAGGTTCTCTCTTTCACCATTCTTAGTACTGCTTAAATCTTAACCAAGAAGTACTGCCCCCCTACCCACAGGTCTGCCACAATTAGATCTCCTCCGGGTATGCTACAGGTGCACCCAACCCATGTCTCCTACTTGAGAAATTATTTGGCACAATTACTTATCTGCGACAATTTCTACTTTTCCCTCATTCATCTCAGTAGGTTGTTGAATGAGACAAGGTAACCCAGCATTAATTAATCCCTTTTTAATATGTTCGGGGGTATGTTGAAAAACAATAAATAAGGGTAAAATCCGCTCAGCTTTATCACTGAAGATATGTTCTTCGCCAAATGGCATTAACCATTCATACTCTTTTTCTAAATAGATTTGTGTTTTGCGCCAACGTCCTAATAATTGAGAGAATTCTTCTTCGCCGTGGTAAATAAAAATCAGGATTTCTACACCTAATTTAACTTTCCATTCTGGATCGCACATCAATATAGCTAGATCACAAGGCAATTGTACGATTAAGGTATTTGTCGAAGCTAAGCTTTCTTCTGAACGAAAATGACGAATTTTAACAATAGGGAGGGGAATAGTAATGACACTATCTTGGGGACGGCGTAAACTGGGAACCATCTCCAAATAAGGACGATACTGTCTAAGTAAAGTAACGATTCTCTCTCGTGAACAATACTCCGATAACAGTAATTCATATTCAGACACTTTGCTAGACATAAGCTAAAAATTCAGTTACAAGTGTAGAACGGGGCTAGCCGTCAGGTGGTAAGTAGTTTATGAATATGTCATTTAAGTACATCTTAGCAGAGTTAATTTATACGGAAAGCATCTGAATATTTTCCAATTAACCCAATTTATCAAAGACCGAGAACAGAGGTAAATACATAGATAAAAGTATTGTTCCTACGAGCATGGCAACCAATACCATCATTAAGGGCTCAATAACACTAGTTAAAGCTTTAACGGCCTGTTCAACTTCATCTTCATAAAAATCAGCTACTTTCATCAACATACCATCTAATTCTCCTGTCTCTTCTCCAATACTGATCATTTGTATGGACATAGTAGGAAAAACATTGGCTTTTTGGATAGCTAAACTCATCATTCCCCCTTGTTGAATGTCTATTTTAGCCGCTTGGATGGCATCGACAATTATCTGATTCCCAATAGTCTTACAAACAATATCCATCGATTGTAAAATAGGCACCCCTGAGCGCAGTAAAGTCCCTAAAACACGGCTAAAACGGGCTACAGCAGTTTTTTCATTCAATTCGCCAAACATGGGCATTTTCAGCATTAACTTATCAATTTGACGACGACCCCAAGGGGTTCTATAGTACTGTTTGATAGTAAAAGAAATCGCTATAAAACCGATAATTGGAATGATGACGAGCCAACTTCTTAAAACACCGCTTATAAAGAGCATAAACAGCGTCAAGGCAGGTAATGTGGCATGAATTGAATCGAAAACTTTTGCAAAGATGGGAATCAAAAATATAGTCATCCCAAAGAAAGCTAACAAAGCAATTACCAAAACTGCAGTAGGATAAGCTAGGGCTGATTTAATTTGGTTTTGTAGCTTAGCCATATCTTCTAACAGTTCAGCTATACGATCTAGCACTTCATCTAGTACCCCACCACTCTCTCCTGCTTCTACCATCGAAATATAGAGATCATCAAAACATTTGGGATGTTTTTTCATAGAATCTCCTAGGTTACCTCCCTGTTGAACATCCATACTGATTGTCCCCAGAGCTTTTTTCATGTTAGCGTTTGTGGACTGATCTTGCAGTATAGATAAACACCTGACAATAGCCACTCCAGCATTGATCATCACGGAAAATTGACGAGAAAAGATCGCTTTATCTTTAACAGTCACTTTCGGCGTAAACATTGCGTCGAGAAAGGCAATATTGATCTCAACGCCAGATTTTTCTACCTTGCCAACTTTAGGAAATTTTGCTCTCAGCTGGGCGTAGGCTTGTTCTATGGAATTCGCTTCTACTTTCTCTTTAGAAGTCTTCCCTGCAATATCTGTAACTTGGGCAACAAATGTCGGCATGATATCCTCAACTTACCAATAGGGTTTTTCCTTCTTACGGTCTGACTTTATTTTTAGCATTGTTACCCATTCCTGCTGCGATCGCCCCTTGCAGGATTCTCTGTAACTCGTCAGGTCTGGCACTTTTGGCCATGGCCTCTTCTTGGGAAATTATGCCATTGAGCACTAGGTTAGAGAGACTTTGTTCTAATGTTGTCATACCTAGTTTGGCCCCTGTTTGAATTGATGAATACATTTGGGAGGCTTTCCCTTCCCGCATTAAGTTGGCTATCGCTGGGGTGACAATCATGATCTCTTGCACTAAGACCCGCCCAAATTCTCCGGGTTTGGGGGCTTTTTTCTTGGCTAAACATTGACTAAAGACTGCTAACAGGGAGTTAGAAAGCATTGCTCTAATTTGCCCCTGTTGTTCGGGGGGAAAGACATCGACAATCCGATCTATAGTACTAGCAGCGGAACTCGTGTGCAGTGTCCCAAAGACGAGGTGACCTGTTTCTGCGGCGGAGATGGCTAGGGCTATCGTTTCTAAGTCTCGCATTTCTCCTACTAGGATGATATCTGGATCTTCCCTTAGTGCTGATTTGAGCGCATTAGCAAAGCTCTTGGTGTCTTCCCCTTTTTGTCGCTGATGAAAAAGACTTTTGATATTGGGGAAGACATATTCAATTGGATCTTCAACTGTTAGAATATGTTCCGCTCTAGTGCGATTGATCAAGTCCAACATTGCTGCCAGTGTAGTTGTTTTCCCTGATCCTGTTTGTCCTGTTACTAGTACTAAACCGCGGGGACGCTGTGTCATATCACGAACGATATCTGGCAGTCCTAGTTGTTCAAAGTTGGGGATTTTAGAAGAGAGTGCTCTCAAACAAGAGGCATAACAGCCCCGCTCCTTGTAGACATTGACTCGAAAACGCGCTAGTCCTTTCACCCCATAGGAACAGTCTAATTCCCAGTTCTGCTCTAACTCTTTCCGCTGGTTGTTGTTAAGCATACTGAAAATTAGACGCTGACTTTCTTGAGGTGTGAGCACCTGATCATCTATTGGTCCTAGTTTGCCACTTATGCGAAAATAGATGGGCGCTCCTGCTTGAATGTGCATATCTGATCCTCCCATCTCCACTAACTGTTCCATTAAGTCTTCAATTATTAAATCTGCCATAGTTAATTTCTCCTTGTTTTAATTTATAAATCTTGGGGTCATACAGTAGGGACAATCTAACCATTCAGGTTGGAGTTCTGCGGCACAGGTCTGACAAGTTAAACCACTCTTGCGTTTAGCTTTTAGTTCTGATTCTAAACCAGAATCTGTAAATGTCACCCTTTCTACTTCTTCTAAGGTTGTATAACCTTGACTGACTAAGTTTAGGCTATAAGCTAATAGAGTCACCATGCCTTCTTCTACGGCTGTTTCTTTGATCCGATCTGTTGTTGCTCCTTGGTTGATCAGTGTCTGTAGCTTTTCTGACATCTGCATTACTTCATAGACCCCTACCCTTCCTTTATAGCCACTGCCATTACATTTTCTACAGATGGTTCCATTGGCTTTTGCTTCTGTTATTTGCTCTGCTGTTATTGTATTAGATTTGTAAAATGTTACTTCTCCCTCCTCACTGGATATGGAAAAGCCAAACCTTGCTAAGTCCGCTTTAGTAGGGTTGTAGGCTACGCGGCATTCAGTGCAGACTTTCCGCATCAATCTTTGTGCTAATACTCCCAGTAAAGCCCCTGAGATCATAAAGGTCTCAATCCCCATTTCATCTAAACGGGCAATCGCTCCTGCTGCGTCGTTGGTGTGTAATGTCGTTAAAACTAGGTGTCCTGTTAGCGCTGCTTCTATTGCTGTTTTCGCTGTTTCTTTGTCTCTTGTTTCTCCTACTAGTATTACATCTGGATCTTGTCGCATGAAGGCTCTTAAAATTGAGGCAAAGTCCATCCCCTTTTCTCGAATCACTTGTACCTGGGTGATCCCTGGTAAAGAGTATTCTATTGGATCTTCTGCCGTACAAATGTTCACAGTAGGATCATTGCGTTCTGCTAAAATCGAATACAAAGTGGTGGATTTTCCTGAACCTGTTGGACCTGTGACCAAAATTAAGCCATAAGGACGACTGGCCATCTCTCGCACATTTTCTAATATGGTTGAGTCGGTAATCAGTTTATCTAGTCCTAATTGTGTGGCTGAGTTATCGAGAATCCTTAAACAAACTTTCTCTCCATAGCGACTCGGCAACGCATTGACCCTAAAGTCTACTTTGCGTCCTTGGTATATTCGCCGAATTTTTCCGTCTTGGGGTAAGCGTCTTTCGGCAATATCCAATTCAGCCATGATTTTAAAACGTGCTACCACTGATTGAATGATTTTTTTGGGGAGTCGATCAAAACTCTGATGCAATACTCCATCTTTGCGTAGACGCACTCTTATAGACTCTTCTTGTGGTTCAACATGTATATCTGATGCTCCCTCTTGTAGTGCCCTAGCTAGAATTTTATTTACTAGATTGATAATTGGGGCCTGTGCCGCCCCTTCGTCGCCAAGATCGGCATCTTGTTCTTCATAAGTCTCTTGTACATTGGCTTCTAAGTTCCCGACTATATCTGTCAAGTCGTTGAGTTTAGCTATTTCTTTCTCTTTGTTAATTCTCTCATACTCTTTCTTTTTAATGTCTTCAGCTTGGTAATATTGCTCTAGTAATCCCTCATAGTCATTGCTGGTAATAACTATGCGCTGCAGTCCCAAATTCTTCGGTCTTAAGACTCGGTTGAGATCGTCTTGGGCTTCTAAATTGTCTGGATCGGTCATCGCTACTAAAATAGCCACTGGATCAGTCTCCAGCCTCCTCAGTGGTAACAATTTGTAACGACGACAAATATCAATGGGAATCAAAGAATCTACTAGTTCAACTATCCCACTTCCATCGATAGTATCAATTTCTAAATCTAAAAACTCTAGTCCATAAAGAATTTTCAATTCAAAGAGATGTAGTTTTTTCCCCTGTCTCACTAGCTCAGGTGGTAAAGATGTTCCCGTAATAGAGGCAACCACATCAGTTAATAACTCACCTGATTTGCGAGTTTCTACTAAAGCTTGCTGCATCTGTTCACGTGAAAGATAGCCCGCCTCGATTAATTTGTTGCCAAAGGGGGAAAAATGATTCCGGAGAGCAACCGCCCTGCGTCTATTGGTAGGATGTGAATTAGTCATAGAGCCATCATCATAACTTTGCTTACAATAGATATGTTTAGCATTCCCTTAGTGTAAGTAAAAATTTGCTTTTTAGGAACTATTTTGCGATAATCCTTTGCCGATTGTCTCACTGATTGCCTATAATGTTAAATTTGAGTTACATAACAACCCAATCAAATGTTGGCAAGACACTCTAGATCTGTTTTAAACCCATACCATGATTAACGAAGATAAAGTCTTAGAAAATATTGAAGTAACCCAAGAAGAAAGCGAACATAGCCCAAATATCGAAGCCATGACAGCTGATTCTCCGGATGCTCAAGCTAATGCTACTAGTCAGGAGGAAGTCTCTCAACCTAAGCCAGGTGACGTCTCTACTGAGTCAGCCGAAGAGATGATAAATACTGTTGTATCGATGATGCAAGCTGACATCAGCAACCTCAGACAGTTGCTAGAAGAACAAACCCAAAAAGCAGAACAACATAAGAAACAGTATTTGCAGATTGCAGCTGATTTTGAAAACTATCGCAAGAGAACGGAAAAAGAGAAAGAAGAACAGGAAAAAAAAGGAAAAAGGCAGGCAATTACTGAGTTATTATCTGTAGTAGATAATTTTGAAAGAGCCAGAACCCAGATTAAACCAAATACAGAAGGGGAAACCGCAATTCACAAAAGCTATCAAGGGGTCTATAAAAACCTAGTTGATGGATTGAAAAAACTAGGCGTCTCTGCGATGCGTCCCGAAGGAGAAATGTTCGATCCACAGTATCACGAAGCAATGCTGAGAGAACCGACAAATGAATATCCTGAAGGGACAGTGATCGAGCAATTAGTACGAGGTTATACATTGGGTGATCAGGTTCTGCGTCATGCGCTGGTCAAAGTAGCAACACCACTAGAAACATCTACAACACAAGAAAATACTATAGAGCAAGATTCATCTGAATAAATCCTTCGTTGAAAAAATATGGGAAAAGTCATCGGTATCGACTTAGGAACAACAAATAGTTGTGTCTCGGTTTTGGAAGGTGGTAAACCTATCGTTATACCCAATACTGAAGGTGCTAGAATTACGCCTAGTATCGTTGGCTTTAATAAAGCCAATCAGCGCTTAGTTGGTGAACTGGCTAAGCGCCAGTCCGTCTCTAATGCCGAAAATACTATTTACAGTATTAAAAGATTCATAGGGAGACGTTGGGTCGAAACAAAAGAAGACCGCAGTAGGGTTCCCTACAAGTGCGTCAAAGGCAGAGATGAAATGGTGGATGTGCAAATAAGGGGGAAAAACTTAACCTCACAAGAAATTTCAGCCATGATTCTGCAAAAACTCAAACAAGATGCAGAGATCTATCTCAATGAAACCATAACTCAAGCAGTAATTACAGTGCCAGCTTACTTTACAGATGCCCAAAGACAGGCAACTAAAGATGCAGGCGCTATTGCTGGGTTAGAGGTTATGCGGATCATTAATGAACCAACAGCAGCGGCTTTAGCCTACGGATTAGATAAACAAAGTGAAGAGCAATATATCTTAGTTTACGATTTAGGAGGAGGTACTTTTGATGTCTCGATACTCCAATTAGGTAATGGGGTATTTGAAGTTAAAGCGACATCAGGGAATAATCATCTTGGGGGAGATGACATAGACACTTTGATTGTTCAATGGCTAATGGACAATTTTCAAGCCAAAGAAAAAATTAGCTTAAATGATGATAAAATGGCAATGCAGCGTCTGAAAGAAGCAGCCGAAAAAGCTAAAATAGAACTCTCAACATTGCTGAATACTTCTATAAATTTGCCATTTATTACCGCCGATGATACAGGACCGAAACATCTAGAAACAGAACTAAGTAGAGCGAAATTTGAAGAACTTACCCATGATTTAATTGAATCTACCCTAGCTCCAGTGAACCAATCTCTGAAAGATTGCAATTTACAACCAACAAATATTCAGAGAGTTCTGCTTGTAGGGGGCTCAACCCGCATTCCTGCAGTGCAAAGAGTCCTGCAAAGAATCTTTGCTAGTAGCCAAATAGAACGCTCCATAAACCCTGATGAAGCAGTGGCTTTAGGTGCAGCTATTCAGGCAGGGGTACTAGGAGGCGAGGTAGAAGATATACTCTTACTAGATGTGACCCCTCTATCTTTAGGAATTGAAACTCTAGGGGAAGTATTTACAAAAATAATTGAGAAAAATACCACCATTCCTACTAGTAAATCTCAAGTTTTTTCGACAGCAGCCGATGGACAAACTTCAGTAGAAATTCACGTTCTGCAAGGGGAAAGGGCTTTAGCGAAAGATAATTTTAGTCTAGGAAAATTTATCTTAACAGGAATCCCGCCCACGCCTAGGGGGTTTCCTCAAATAGAAGTAATGTTCGATATAGATGTCAATGGTATTATAAAAGTAGCAGCCGTTGATCAAGGAACTAGTAGAGAACAAAGAATCATTATTAGTAATACTGGTGGATTAAAAAATAGTGAAATAGAGAGAATGCAAAAAGAAGCAGAAAAATATGCTGAGCAAGATCGCCGCTATCTACAAATAGTTGAATTGAGAAATCAAGCAGATAGTTTGTTCTATACATATGAAACAACATTGAAAGAAAATGGCCACTTGATAGCTCCTAATGCCAAAGCAGAAGGACAAAATAAAAGAGATAAACTGGCCGAAGCTCTAAAAAAAGGAGCGAGAGTACCGCCAGACAAAATCCAGGTTCTCATAGAGGAATTAAAACAGCACTTAATGATAATCGGCTCAGAAATATATCAAAAAGTTCAAGGAACTAAGGAGAGTAAACCTAATCTAGGAACAATTCCACCAACATTCATGGAAACTCAAGTTCCCCTAAAAACCGAAGCTCCTGAGACAGTCCAAGTAGCTAAAGAAGAGGAAGAATTTCAATTCGATTACGATTATGATCAAGATGAGACTCTAGCTAGTGACTATGAAGCAGTAGACTAAACAGACGAAGCGAAAATTTGTTAGAGTACAATTTAGACTTACTTACATATCTTATCTTAGCCCTTTATGCCAGGCGACTATTACCAAATTCTCAGTATATCTCGTGATGCCAGCAAAGAAGAAATAAAGCAAGCTTTTCGTCGTCTTGCTCGAAAATATCACCCTGATGTTAATAAAGAAGACGGAGCCGAAGAACGCTTTAAAGAAATAAACCGCGCCTATGAAGTTTTGTCAGACCCAGAAATGAAAGCGCGTTACGATCGTTTCGGCGAAGCAGGAGTATCCTCAGGTGCAGGGGGTGGCTCAGGCTTTGACTATACAGATATGGGCGGAATAGCAGATATCTTTGAGACGATTTTTAGCGGCTTTGGCGGCATGGGAACAGGAACGGCAACAGGCGAACGGAGAAGAAGAGGTGGACCTGTAGCAGGAGAAGACTTACGACTAGATCTCAAACTCTCTTTTCGAGAGGCAATTTTTGGTGGCGAAAAAGAAATTCGCATCCCCCATCTAGAAACTTGTGTAGTCTGTCAAGGAACAGGCGCTAAAACAGGAACAGGAGTTAAAACCTGCTCAACCTGTAGTGGCGCAGGACAAGTCCGCCGCACCACGCGCACACCCTTTGGCAGTTTCGCCCAAGTCTCTACATGTCCCTCCTGTAATGGTGCAGGAGAAGTGATCGAAGAAAAATGTAGCTCCTGCGGCGGAGCAGGCCGCAAACAAGAAACTAAAAAACTGAAAATACCTATCCCTGCAGGAGTAGATAGTGGAACCCGTCTACGTGTAGCCAGTGAAGGAGATGCAGGACTCAAAGGCGGCAGCCCAGGCGATCTCTATGTCTATGTATTTGTAGAACCTGATGCCGAATTTAAACGCAGCGGCATCAATATTGAGTCAGAAATCACCATTAGCTATCTACAGGCTATTTTAGGCTCTCGGATAATGGTCAATACTGTCGATGGCGAAGAGGCTTTACTCATCCCCCCTGGCACACAACCTGGGACAATTCTGACACTAGAAGGTAAAGGAGTCCCTAAACTAGGCAATGCCGTCAGTCGAGGCGATCATAAGATTGGAGTCAAAATTTCCATTCCCACTCGGTTTAACGCAGAAGAACGCAAATTATTAGAGGAATTAGCCAGAATAAAAGGTGAACAGACTAATAAAGGCGGTCTAGAAGGTTTTTTAGGAGGCTTTTTTCATAAGTGACACCAACACTACTAGACTTAAGAGGAATACCCTGCCCCATCAACTTTGTCAGAACTAAGTTGAAACTTCAGCAGCTACCCCCCGAAACGCTCCTAACCGTCTGGTTAGATCCGGGCGATCCGATAGAGCAAGTCCCCGATAGCCTCTTAATGGAGGGATATGTCATACAGACTATTGAACGTCAGCAGGAGTTCTTTGCACTTAAGGTACTGCGTCCTGCGTGAATGAGCATCTAGGAACCGTCCTAGCAGCCTTAGCTAATTTTTATTGGGTTCTTCTAGAAGAGGTAGAAGGCTACCTCCTCTGTACCCGTCGCTCACGTTTAAAGAAAATTGGACAGACAGTCATGGTAGGTGACCATGTGATTGTTGAAGAAGCTGACTTGCAAGCCTCTAGAGGCGTTATATCGCAAATTCTGCCACGCATAACAACCCTCAGTCGACCTCCCATGGCTAATGCTGAACACATTCTACTGGTTTTTGCTTTGGCAGAACCCCAAATTGAACCCTGGCAATTGAGTCGCTTTCTGGTCAAAATTGAGTCTACAGAACTGAAACTTTCTCTCTGTCTTAATAAATCAGATCTCATTACCCCCTCTCAATGTCAACAATGGCAAGACAGACTGCAAAATTGGGGCTATCAAGCCCACCTACTCAGTCTGACCAATAACACAGGTCTAAATGAAGTTTTAAGCCTTCTAGATGGCAAAATTACGGTCTTAGCAGGTCCTTCAGGTGCAGGGAAGTCTAGTCTGATTAACTCTTTAATTCCAGATGCTACTCAGAGAGTCTCTCATGTTTCAGGTAAGTTACAAAAAGGTCGTCATACCACTCGTCATGTGGAATTATTTAAACTGCCTAGTGGAGGACTTCTCGCTGATACCCCAGGCTTTAATCAAGCTGATTTAGAATGTAATCCTGCAGATCTGGTGCGTTTTTTTCCTGAGGTTAAATCTGCTTTAGGAAAATGTCAGTTTAATAACTGTCTACATCGAGATGAACCCAATTGTTTTGTTAGAGGTGATTGGGAACGTTATGAACATTATCTGAAATTTTTAGATGAAGTAATCAACCAACAAACTTCAGATAATCCAGAGTCTACCCTCAAAGTTAAAATGGGCTCTCATGGGACTAAACACTATGAACCTAAATTAGAATTAAAAAAATACCGTCAAAATTCTCGCCGTCAAAAACATCAAGACTTACAAAAATTTTACTATCAAGATGAGGATTATTGAGGGTGTATGGATTAGGGGTTAGGGATTAGGAAAAAAACTTTAGGTATTTAGTATTTTATGATTCCTACTTGGTTAGTGTTTGGAACTATCACTTTTTTGCTGGCTTTTTTAACTAATCGCCTCAATACTCAAGATGTGCGATGGTTTAATCGATTACGTCGTCCTCAATGGTTAACTTTTGAAAGGGCAATCCCTTTTATCTGGATTTTTATCTTTGCTTGTCTAGTCGCTTCTGCTAGTTTGGTTTGGGATTCGGCACCTTTAACGCTTAATTCCTGGCTATTAATGGCTTTTTATCTTTTATTGGAGTTAGCTATTCTTTCCTATACTCCAGTAATGTGTAAGTTACGTAGTCTCAAGGTTGGCACTATTATCGGGTTTACAGGTTTTCTTTTGGGTTTAATTTTAGCAGTCATCATATTTCCTATTAATAATGGCGCAGGCTTACTTTTAGTTCCTTTTCTTCTCTGGAGTCCTGTTGGGACTCTAGTAACTTGGTTGATGATTCCTCTTAATTCTTAATTTAATTTTTTTCTTCATCTGCCAAGGAAAAACAAAAGGACGACAAAAGCAAAAAAGGTGTGCCAGGTACTAGAGGTAAAATAACCCCTAAAATCCCTAAAGCTAGACTAATTTGTCCTACTGTCGGAGCAATATTTTTAACAGTCCCATTTAGCCATATTTTAATTTCATTTAGTAAAGAATCTGCTTGCAATTTTTCTAATTCTGTTAGAGGAAGACCAGAAACATCTATTACTTGAATTGGGGACAAAATAGATGGCTGAATGGCCTGATCTTGATTGGATTCACTAGTATAATTAATAACAATTGAACTAGCTCTTGGATTAATCCTAACTTCTGTGACCAAGTTGAGAGATTGCAGTGTACTCTTTAATTGCTGGGCGTAGACCTCGTCCTTAGCCAGTTTGGGAATACCAATTCGGATGCGACCTGGGATCTGATGTAGGATTTTGTAGTCAGTGTTTTTGAGGATTATTGGGAGAACAGAATCAATCAGCGATTCCCTTGTAAGGAGAGATAAAGCCATAAGAATTAATCGATGTTCGGTGATTTTTTGGTAGTATTACTAGAATTATTTTAACACGTCCTGTTAACTCGGCTTTTCTTGGTCCTTTAAATGTAATTCCTGAGGAGTTTTAGCTAAAGTTGACCAATGAATTTTTTTCCCAGTTATTGTACCTAATGTTTGACCTACCTGCGCTCCCACTGGACCTGCTACTGTTTGACCAATAGTTCTGCCTATGACTGTTGTACCTGTTTCGCCTAAAAAATCTCGCATGGTATTAGACACCCATTCAGGCAGGGTTGTTTCTAAGTTTTTGGTCGTTTCGTCTGTTGGATGAATTTTCTTTTGTACATGACGGGTCACATCTTCCCCTAGTTGTCCTCCTAAAGCATCGCCAAATATTGAGCCTACTATACCACCAACAGGTCCAGCTATGACTGTCCCTAATGTTGCGCCACCTATTGTCCCTAATGTTGTACCTATATTTTCTCCACTTTTGAGACTGACGAAGTCAATTACTGTTTTAACTTTATTTTCTGGTGTTTTTTGCGATTCGGGCTTAACCATTTCTTGAACTACATCAGAGCCTAACTTTAATCCAATATAGTTACCTGCTAAAGACCCCACTGTTGCCCCTAATATCGTTCCTTCAGGTCCAATTATAGAGCCTACTAAGCCCCCCACAGTTCCACCGATTACTTCACCGGCTGACATTCCGACAAAAGCGCCACCAATGACCGCAGGATCAACCATTTGACTGATGGCATCCATCGTTTGTCCTGAAGTTTTTATTAGATTTTCAACTATTTCATTAGCTTTTTGCCCTGAATTCTCTGCTACAGTTTGAATATTGTCAGTGGTAGTTTTTAGTATTTTCTCTCCTGTTTCTTGGGTAATTTTGGTTAAAGTTTCAGTTAGCTCACCTAGGGATTTCCAAAAGGCATCATGAGGAGATATCTTAGTTTTTGAGTGTTGGATCTCTTTGGATGAATCAGGTTCTGTCATGCTAGGCATACTCCTATAATGTTATAGACTAGTTATTCGCTTAATAGAGCGGTTCTATCTTTGATTGTAATTAGACAAACAAATCATTTAGAATATTCTTTAAAAAATGTTTAATTTTGGCATTTTACGCAGCGGAAAAAGTCAATTCTCAAAGAGGTAGTTTATAAATATGCGTATTGCCATTGTCAATGATCAGATTATGGCTATCGAGGCATGGCAAAATCTACTCTTAACAGTGAGTGACTATCAAATAGCTTGGATCGCTCAAAATGGGGCACAGGCAGTCTCTAAATGTCTCCAAGACCGACCTGATTTGATTTTAATGGATTTACTGATGCCTGTAATGGATGGGGTGCAAGCTACTCGCCTAATTATGCAACAGTCGCCCTGTCCTATCTTACTGGTCACATCTAATACTAATCAAGATACTAGTAAAGTTTTTGAGGCTTTGGGTTATGGTGCTCTTGATTCAATCAATATTTCTGCTCAAGAAAAAAATCAACAAGATAAAAAGTCTCTTTTGCATAAAATTTCCACTATCCGTAAACTCAAAGAAATAGGAAGGACTCCTAAAGAGTCTTTTTCTCATCTCACTACTCCTCTAGTAGTTATAGGCGCATCGACAGGGGGTCCGCAAGCACTCTCAACGATCCTTTCTGGTTTACCTGCTCAGTTTCCTGCTGCTATGGTGATTATCCAACATATTGATCTGGAGTTTTCGGCTGGTTTAGTGGAATGGTTAAACCAACAAACTCCTTTACTGGTAAGAACCGCAGTCGAAGGAGATCGCCTAACTAAGGGAACAGTTCTCGTAGCTGCTACTAACGACCATCTATATATCCAGAAAAACCTCACCCTCTCTTACACTCCTCACCCTAAACATTACCCCTATCGTCCTTCCGTTGATGTCTTTTTTGAGAGTTTAGCTAAAAACTGGAGACAAACTGGAACTGCAGTACTATTAACAGGAATGGGCAAAGATGGAGCCGCTGGGCTAAAACTCCTCCATTCACAAGGTTGGCATACAATAGCACAAGATCAAGCCACCTGCGTTGTCTATGGAATGCCTAAAGCAGCAGCACAGTTAAAGGCAGCTACACAGATTTTACCGCTTCAAGGAATTGTTAGGGCTCTTAAAAATCTGAGATGAGATAAGCTAAATTCATTTAAGTAACTAATGACTATTTTACTACAAGCTGTTATTCCTATTGCCCTGATTGTTCTACTTGGAGTCTTGGTTGGTCGTACTTTTTCTTTAGATCAGACCACCATTTCACAATTAATCCTCTATGTCCTCTTTCCAGCTTTAATGATTGAGGGTCTCTATCGCACTAAAATATCTCTCTCTAGTGCTTTAGATTTAATTTTAGGCTTTGCTTTAGTTTCTTTAGTTTTATTTATTTTTCTCCGGATTATTTCTCGCCTTTTAGGTCTTTCAAGCGAAGTCTATAAAAGTCTTGTCATTTGTTCTTTACTCTCTAATAACGGGAATTTAGGCTTACCTTTAGTTACTTTTGTTTTAGGAGAAGAAGGTTTAACTCATTCACTGATTTATGTGATGGCTTCCAGTATTTTAATGTTTGGGGTTATGCCACCTTTTTTAGCTGGTAAAAGTTGGCGATTTGGCTTAAATATGACCTTTAAATCTCCAATAATTTGGTCAATGGTCGTGGGTATTTTAATTCATATTTCAGGCATTCAAATCTACCCTCAAATTCAAGTAAGTATACGTCAATTGGGTGAAGCTTGTATTCCTTTAGCTTTATTATTATTAGGAATTCAACTCTCTAAAACTAATTTTAAAGTAGGAAAATATGAACTTTTAACAACAGCTATTAGGTTGCTATTGTCTCCTTTATTAGCTTGGTGGATTGGCTCAATTTTACATCTATCTTCTCTAGATTTACAAGTTTTAATTTTACAATCTGCTATGCCTGTTGCTGTTAATAATGTGGTTCTAGCAACAGAATTTGGTGGAAATCCTTCGGCAGTATCGCGTACAGTGATCGTCTCTACATTGAGTAGTTTTTTGACTATTCCTTTTATTGTGGAGCATTTCAAGTAACCTAGGTAGGTAATTGGGTACGATTGTTGAGACAAGGGGTTAAGGGTCATCAGGGAGTTTTTCTGGACTTGGGAACCCCCATCAGTTGACGCTCAATAGGAAGATTACGCAGGATCTGATAGGGATTGGCAGATGGGTCTTTGATAGATGCTAATTCTTATAGAACTTTAAACAGTACAATATCTTTCACAATTTGGGAACTGTTAGTACGAAAAAACTTATCTTGCTCCATTTTACTGAGATTACAAAGAGGCTCAAAGTTTTCTCTCAATTTTTCTTCCCAAGATTTATTATTTTGGTCATCTTGACTACTCTTTCGGAGCAACATAAAACTAAAACTTTCCTTGTGTATAGATTTTTAATACCTTAATGTTCTAAAAATTCCTTTTGGGGTAGATAAGCGCGAAGCTGTCATGAGGGGCAAGATACTATAAATTATCCTAAAAAAGCCTAGTATAACAGTAGCATAGCTAAAACCCCTATTCTTTCGTGACAACTGAGGATAACTTCGTCTAAGAATTTGCAACAAGACTTAGATGAGAACTCGTCAAGTGATGGCTGAAACGAAAGCTGGATAGACTTTTCAGCTTATCTTGCCATTGGTGTTCCGTTCGCTATATTTACCCCTTTTTGCAACAGAGCCTTTCGTCCTCTCAAAATCAGCGAACGTACAGTCACTAAAATACTGCATTTTTCCATCTTTCTTATAGGTCGGTTAATGATGTAATAAATACTTTAAAATCAATTTTCCGATTAAGAAGAGCGACATAGTAATGAACAAAGGCTTGATCAGTTTAGAGCCTTTTTTTGTGGCAAATAAAGCTCCAATATAAGCCCCGATTATAACTCCTATTGCTCCAACAAAACCTTTATTATAATCTACATTACCCATTGACATAAATGATAATAATGCTGTCAGATTTGTCATAAAGTTGATTACTTTTGCCGACCCTGTTGCCAGTAAAAAATCAAGGGAACAAATTGAAATTAATACAAAGACCAAAAACATTCCTAGTCCTGGACCAAAGAAACCGTCATGAAACCCTAGTATTAACCCGAAAAATCCTAATTTAGCTATTTTGTATTTATCAAATCGCTTTATGTCTAAATAACTAGATCCGCTCTTCATCCCAAACTGGGGTTTAAATATAATAATCAAAGTTATGATAATTAGTAGGAAGAGTACGAAGGGTTCAGCCAAAGTAGAGGGTAAATATTTAGCTAATCGACTTCCTAAAAATGCGCCAATAACTGCTGGAATACCCATATAAAGACAGGTAACCCAGTGAATTTTTCTAGCTTGAGCAAATTTCAAGGAGCTGGTTAATACGCCAAATGTGCCACAGAGTTTGTTAGTACCTAAAGCTATACTAATGGGGATTCCAGTTAGAATCAGTGTAGGAAGCATAATAAGTCCTCCCCCTCCCGCGATCGCATCTATTATTCCTGAAATAACAGCACTGCAAAAAATTACTAGTGTTTCCATTTTTTTCCTCTTAATTTTGTTGAAATAAATACTTAGTACGTTTTGTATAAAGACAGAAGATAAAAGAATATTCATCTTCTACCTTCTGCACTTATAGATAGACTTAATCCTGAATTGCTAGAGACTTAAATGTCTCATTGATAGCTTCTAATAATCCCCAGTTGTGTTGATACTTCAATTGGGAAGTTTCTGTTTCAAGATTTTTTTGTCTTTCAAAAATATAGCTCCCCCATTCTAAAGAGCCTGGATAATGGTGATGAAAATCATGACAAGGAGTATCTCCCATGAGAACAAAAGCCCGTGAAGGTAGATGATAGAAAAATAGTCGGAACCACCAAATAAGCCAAAGGCTAAACTTTTCAATCCATGATGCTTTTTGGTCACAATTTGGAGTGTGTTCACCACAAAAAATGGCAAGTGTCAAAAGGTCTTGGCTATGCACATCTTTACGAGGAAATCGATGCTCAACACATTGCCTTAGAAGAATGCTTATTTCAAAGAAAATTAGGAGGGGAATAACCCAAGCAATCAGAAAAATTAGCCAAGAGTTAGTTACAGCAATAATCGCCAAGATACTAGAGTGAAAGGCAAAGGAAACAGCATTATAAACCCAGGAATCTGAAAAAAAACTTTGTCGAAATCGAGACAAGACGCGACGAACATAAAAGTCGGGAGAAATTAACGTCTTTTGTAAATGTTTCCGTGCTTCATCTAAAGTCATTCCTCGCCGAAACCCTACAGTATTAATGAGATAGTCATAGGTCTCATCTCCTGGTAGCATCAGGTTTTTCGAGTGATGGGTTTTAACATGACCTTTCTGATAAGCTTTAAAGTTAAGAGTTAAGGTCAAAATAGAGATACAAAACCCCAAATAATCATTCAGTCTTCTGTTTTTAAAAATGGCATAGTGACTGGAATAGTGCATGATAGTTAGACGAAGTTTTCGTAAACCATTTATGGTTAAACTCCATCCCAAAGGAATTAGTAAAGGATAAAAGCTGGACTGAAATACAGCAAAGCTAGTTATACTAACTCCCATAAATAAAGCCAAAAAAGCTGTATAAACATGATTCAAGGCAGTTCGCTGACGGGGTTTTTCACCTTGATAAGGTTTCGCAGTAAGATGGGTTAAAAAGGGTTGAAGCCAATCAGATAAGTCTCTTTTCATCGATTCTCTAACATCGTTTTCTAACAAAAGTGAATCGAGTTCACATTGTTTGGGCTTCGCTATTTCAAGGTAATTTGTAGCAGTTTCTGTCATGGAAATCACCATTTTTGACAACTCATACAATAAAGAAGAGTTAAATTTTTGATACTTCTAGTTAAGCATGAGTCTCAAATAACAACCAATAGATAATTTGGGGTAGATTAGTAATTTTAAATAACTGAAAATAACACTAAGTAACTTTTAATAACAGTGTCTTTTTTTTCCTTAAAACTATTGACAAGTAAAAAAACAGGCTTTATACTTTAGTTATCTTTATTAATAGGCTTCAATCAAAGATGGTTAATCTTAATGACACGATAGTCACTAGAAATCTACTGCAAGAAGCATTTTTAAACCGGATCTTGCAGCGACTTGACATTGATTCTGAGATTTGTAGTTCTTTGTTTACACTACGCTATCATCCTAAGAATCAAGCTGCAACACTGAGAGGAATTGCCCAAAGTATTAAAATTGATTATAAAATTTATTTTGAAGAAAATTCTATTAACACCTATGCTGCAAGGGTTAATGACAAAATACTAAAGGTATTTAAAACAGAAATGGAGCAAGATAAAATAGATGTTAATTCAATTCTTAATAATTCTAGAGGAAATAGGGTTTTTCCTTATGAATTGACTTATCAATGGTTATGGAAAAAAAAGTTTTCTCGGATGGGGTGGGAATTAGCCAAGGAAATAGCCTCTCCTGCTGTTGAGGAATTAAATATGATATTTATCGAAACCACAAAACGATTAAATTTAAATGAAGACACATTTTTCCCAGATGATGATAATTGTATTGAGCTAGAAAAACCCTACCGCTTGCTGATTAATTTACCAATTTCAAATAAGTATTTATTGTTAATTAATGAGAGTGTAGAAGGAGAAAAATATTTGCTTAGTCCTTCAAAAGCCTTTGCTAATATTCCTCATACAATATTATCAGAAGGGCTTTATTTACCACCAGACGACCAAAAAAAAGGACGCGCTAAATTTTTAGGATATGAGACAGAAGGAGAAGAATATTTTGGGGTAATTGTTACAGAGCAACCGATTGATTTATCTTGGGTTAATTCGGAGTCTGACCCTAGAGATCTTATTTTAAATCAACAGCGTCTTGAGGAGATATTTATTAAAGTCGGTCAACAGAGTAATAGTGAAGTGTTTTATAAGCGGTTTAGAGTAGTCAGGAAATAATCAACTGTAGCTGAGACAATTGAATTTTAGCAGCTCAGGAAAAGAGGAGTTTGTAGCCATTGTTACAGAGCGTTTTCCAGATATGGCTTGGCAAAAATGTATTGATAACAACGATGTGACAACTTGGGAAGGAACAGAACAAATAGAGCAATTATAGACTTTCTTATGGTACAGTAGGAAAACTATTTTTATTAGGAGATAGAAGTAGTATAAAGAGGTCGGTTCATCTCTAACTAATATTATCAGATGGAAAAAAATATGAAAGAAATTACATCAGAAGGGTATTTGAACTTTCTGTTAGAAGTATTAGAAACAGTTCGGCAAAACCCCAGTCCTGAGTCTGTCTATCCCCTACTCCAAAGGAATTTAGATAAGTTAGATGAAAATTTAGGGTTAACTTTGCAGAATTGGGCAAATGAAACTTTAACCCAAGTAAATTCAGAACAAGCTTATGGTATGGCAGGGACTATTTTAAATTTTAGTTTCTTAATTCAGCAATTTTCCCTTGGTAATAAAGCTATACTTTAGGCGTTCATAATCTGAGATTTACTAAACTTCTGAAATTTTAAGGTCAGTAAAGAATCAAGCTCCTTTTTATATTTTAAATGAGCTTCATTCAGGCATCCAGAAATAGCTGAAGAAAATACAGAAAAGTCCTCATAGTATTTACCATACAAACATTTCTTTTTAACAAATTTCCATAGCCTTTCAATTAAATTTAGATTGGGCGAATAAGGTGGCAAATAAAGCAACTCTATTCCTAAAGAAAGAGCCAAATTTTCTACAATTTTACATTTTTGATAACGCGCATTATCTAAAACTAAAGTAATGGGAATAAGTAGTCCCAAATCAGCTATTTTTTGAAGTAATTCACAGATCTGTGTTGCCGTAATATAAGTATCATTTGTAATTAAAATAACTTCATGGGTAATAGCATTTAATGCTCCCAAAACATTGAAACGTTTACGACCAGAAGGAGCTTTGACAAAAAACCTCTCAAAACACCATATAAAACCCAAAAAAGCTCCCATTA
>Ga0209085_1000797_pt1 | contig 21881 bp, 24 predicted proteins | sample C_131016_EF_Meta_FD_187310 | JGI IMG/M metagenome (GOLD analysis project Ga0209085, IMG submission 187310) | Freshwater microbial communities from Lake Croche, Canada to study carbon cycling - C_131016_EF_MetaG (SPAdes) (version 2) | ecosystem: Environmental > Aquatic > Freshwater > Lake...
AGGAGCACAGGGAGATACAGGAGCAACAGGAGCACAGGGAGATACAGGAGCAACAGGAGCACAGGGAGATACAGGAGCAACAGGAGCACAGGGAGATACAGGAGCAACAGGAGCACAAGGTATACAAGGGGAAACAGGTGCAACAGGGGCACAGGGAGATACAGGAGCAACAGGAGCAACAGGAGCAACAGGAGCAACAGGAGCAACAGGAGCACAGGGAGATACAGGAGCAACAGGAGCACAAGGTATACAAGGGGAAACAGGTGCAACAGGGGCACAAGGGGCAACAGGGGCAACAGGTAGTAATGCAGATGCATCACTTTGGGCGACTTTTCCAGCAAGTCAATCTGTTGATATGAGTGGAAATAACATAACAAATTTTATAGATATAAATACTACATTTACTAATCCTGACACAACTACTAATTTTATTAGTTTGAAAATGAGTGACGAACATGGTTCAGTTGTTAGTTTATTATCATTAACAGATAATATTGGAGGAAATGCTATGGAAACCATTTTGAAAGCAACTACAATGAGTATCAAAGATGGTGTTGGAAATATGATTGTATTGGATAATGTAGAACACGATATTTACATTCAAGACCCATCAGGAAACGCAAGTGGAATAAGTCCAACTTACAATTCCATTGGAGATGCGAGTGGTAATAATATCAATACTACCCCCTATGGAATAACACTAACCAAAGCAGACCCCAGCGTTGCATCTCAAATTGTATTCACCGATGTGACAACTGGATACACGAACAATATTCAATTTAATCAAATGCTTATCGTTGGTAATGATAGTAATGCGACTATCCAATCAAACGCAATGTTTTTACAGAATGGCGACAACACACGCCAAATCGTAATGGACTTGGCTGGAAATCAAATCTTTTGTGCTGATGAAAATGGGAATGGTTCTTATTTGAAAACAACGGAAAGTTATATATATGATGCGTCTAATAATCTAATTAATATACAACCTACTCAAATTACAATGAGCGATTTTGAAAGCACAGTATTGAGTGAGTGGACTACCAGCAATTTAACCATTGGAAATGTGATTTTAAAATCTCAAACTCAACCTGATCCTGCGACTGATGGAATGTTAAATTGGGACGGAAAAGTATTGAGTATTTATAATGCAAATGAAGCCGTTTGGAAAACAGTAGTATTTGAATAAAATATCTGTGTATAGTAATGGACGCATCTACCGCTGGATATTTAGGGGTGTCGGCAATTACTTCTCTTGGTTCTTTGATACTCATGTATATTTACAAATCTAAATGTTCCAATTTTTCTATTTGTTTTGGTCTAATAAGCGTTCAGCGTGACACTGAAACAGAAGGAGAAAATGATACACGACAAATACAAAATCAACCCCAAGTTGTTGTATAATATTTTATTATCTTATAATATAATACAATGTCCGTTCAGAGTTTAAACGATGGTAGATTAAAATTAAAATCTTTGGAAGTTTCACTTGACCCCCCAATTTATACTGGGAGTACACCTATTACAGAACAAAACCAACTAACAACAAAAGCGTATGTGGATAATCATATTTCAGGCGTAAATGTCATAACATTTACAAGTACTACTGATGTTATGGTTTCAGGACTGGCTAATTTTAATACACTTTTGAATGTTGGTGTAAATGGTGATCCGACTACAACACTTATTCAAGGAAATAAATATATAATTACATTTTCAATGGATATAGATAGCACACAAGGTTCAGCCCCATTAACACAAAATATATTTTGTTTAGTTACAGATACAACTTCAAAAGTAACAGTCGGTAGCCCATTTTCTATTTTCCCTGCAAATATTACAAATAATCCTATTGAATGGTCGTTTATAAATCAAAATAGCGATAATTTAAAAAGTAATTATTCTGTGAATGTAACTTATATTTTTGATACAAATGAAGCAATTAATAATCTTGGAACAGAACCAGCAACATATCCTCTTTGCTGTCAGTTTTTATTTCAATTGGGAACAATTGGAAATGTTTATTTGAGAAAAGTGCGATTACAAGCCATTCAACTATAATTTCTTTTCTTATTCTATACTATAATGTCCGTACAAAGTGTTACAGAAGGAAATTTAGCATTAACCAGTTTAGAAATAACAAATACTCGGTTGTTTGATGCTGGTGTGTATGAAGGTTTATCATTAGAAAAATTAAAATTAGAAGCAGGTTTTAGTGAATTTTATAATAATTATATATATCCTTCTTTTAATTTTACTTCGGAATATACAAATTTGTCTTTTCAAAATGTTGATGTAAATTTTTTTAATGGTGCATATTTTTATGATGCAGAAGTATCATTATCAAACCCAGCCAAAATTTCTTATTTGATTGGAGGTGTAAATGATATATCTGTCAAACCAGTTGCATCTCAATATACACCTGTGGGAGAAACAGATGTAGTCCAAGTAAAACTTGGAACAATTTACACTTTTGGATATTACGCCAAAGAAGGTGTAGATTATCTACCATATGCAAAAATACGCCCTAATGTTGATAATCAAATTCCAGTCCAATTAGTAGATGCAAATGGAGGTTCTATTAATAATTATCTACCAGCAGGAACATACATGGTTACATTCAACGCAACCTTTCCCTATGGTACAAAACCAAGTTCAGATTACAATGTGAAATTCAATCTTACTAATTTGCGTGGAGATGCCCCAGACCAAATAGACGATTTTGCATCTACTATTCAAGATTTCACTTTGTTTGCGACTTCGGATAGTGCAGGAAATCTTCCCAATGTTTCAGGTTCATTTCCAATTTACATCAGTGATAATAATACAAATATCCAGTTATATTATGTTTCCAATAATTTTCAAACAACATCTACATCTATTCAAGCCGAAATTCAGACAAAATTTATGAGAATTGCTTAATAGATTTTAAAATTGATTTAAAAAAATATATTAAAATCTATGTGTATAGTATATTAACAATGTGTAAATATTCTCAAAGTCAAAAAGATTGCATTTATGCTTGGCGAAAAAGAAATCCTGAACGCCATTTGCAACAGCATCGTAAGAATAGAATGAGACAATATTATTGGAATAAAATATCCACAATATTCAATAATATTTTGTTGGAATAATCCAAAAGTTTAGGAAAAAGTATAGATTTTTATTTTAAATATTTTAGATTAAAATAAAAAATTGAAATGGTTTAAAGAGATTTTTATGTGTGTATAGTATATAAGAATGTCTTACTCAAAGTTTCTACAATCTTGCAAATTGCCGAAAGGTTCAAAGGATTACACGCATACCAGTATTCAAGGTGGAATTTATAAAATTTCAGATGACAAACAAGATGAATTTTGGAATTTGTATACTGATTTTGTAATCAAAAAAGGCAATCCTGAATATTTGACAGAAAGACAAGACCTAAAAGGTGGTTCTATGTATGTTGATTTAGATTTTAGATTTAGTTATGATGTGGAATGCAGACAATATAAAAAAGGGCATATTGATATTTTCATAATGCAATATTTAGAATTCTTGAAAGAATATTATGTGTTTGATAAAAATACAAAATTTCCTATATTTGTGATGGAACGAGATGACATTTATAGAATGCCTGATAGTTCATTAACCAAAGACGGAATACATTTGCAATTTGGATTTTATGTGGATAGAAATATTCAAAAAGAAATTCGTGAGAAAATGATTAAATTTTGCGAACAAAATGAAGATGAAGTTGATATTCCATTTAATAATAGTTGGGATAGTGTATTTGATGATGGAATTACCAAAGGTACTACTAATATTCAAATGTTTGGTTCAAGAAAACCTGACCGTGATGCATACAAATTAACATATGCATATGAAATAACGCTTGATGAAACGGATAATGAATTCATGATGGACGCATTAGACATTTCCCAAGTGGATTATAAGCAATTGTTTATTCACAATACAAATATTCCAAAATATCAATCCAAAAAAGTAACAGGGTCATCATCACAAAAACAAAAGAAATCAAGAAAATTAGAAAATTTTATTATTCAAGATGAAACAGACACGGAAAGTACAGATGAAGAAGACAAATATTTAGATTTGCTTTATAATGTTTGCAAAGTTCCACCTCATAGACAAAAAGATCGTGCACTATGGTTAAGTGTTGCTGGTTGCCTGTCTTATTCCTATGATGATAAAGTATGGGAAAAGTGGTGTGATAATAATAAGATAAATTTTGATAATGAAAAATCAAAAATAATAGATTATTTAAAACCAAATGCATACGAACACAGCATTAATGGTTTGGAAAAGATTGCTCGTTCTTTGAATTATGATGGATATAAGAACTGGTTAGTTAATCACAAACATTATGCGGACATTCAAATCTTTGAAAAGGGTGAAAATGATGTTGCAAAGTTTATTGCACCATATTTGAAAACAACATTAATTTATTGTGAGGATAAATGGTTTTTGTGTAACAATAAAAATCTTTGGAATGTGGTGAAAGAACCAACTGCGACCATTGTATCTGCAATTCAAGAGAAAATAGACGAGGCGATGGAATGTATATGTAACAAAATAAATAACACGCAAGATGAAGCCAAAAAAAAAGAATTTATAGAATTAAGATGTGATTATTTGGCGAATTACAGAAAGGTTACAAAAAGCAGTTTTAGTTGTCAAGTTTGCAAAATGTTAAAGGATTATTTACATGATACAGAATTCATTAAAAAATTAGATAATTCACTCTACAAGATGGTATTTAAAAATGGCGTAATGGATTTGAAAACAATGCAATTCTCAAATGGTATTCAAAAAGAGGATTATGTTACGAAAACCATTCCTTTTGACTACACAGAAAACACGAATACCAGCGAAGTCAGAAATATTATAAAGAAAATTTGCAATTGGAATGAGGAACATTTAGAATATTATTTATCCAGCATTGGATATGCTTTCACTGGGGACAGGTCAAAAGAACAAAATTTCTGGTATTTGCGTGGAGAAACCGCAAGTAACGGAAAATCTATTATCTTTGAAACTTTGGAAGAACTAATGCCGAATTATGTGATGAAAGCCAATAAGGATTTTATGGATAAGGGTGCTGATGTACGCAAGGAAATTGCAACTTGGATTGGATTGAAATTGCTATGGGTCAATGAATTGTCTACCAAAGAAAAAGATGAGGATTTAACAAAGGCAGTTGCAGATGGAACAAGTTACAAATACAACCGATTATATGCTACGGAAGCAGTGACAATGCCTATCACTTTTAAATTGTTTGCAGTCAGTAATAATTCATTGACTATCAAAGGTGATGCTGGTGTCAAAAGACGATTTAGATTAATGCAATTTAATTCACAATTTCAAGCCAGTAACAAAGATGATGATTATGAAAATAGACAATTTATAATGGATAATAAATTACCTGATAAACTGAAAGGTAAATACCGAGATGCATTAATTTATTTGATAATGCAATATGCAAACAAGTATTATAACTCTGGAATTGCAAAATATCCTGATGACTGGAATGAAGACGCAAAGGAAGTAATGGAAGACAATAATAAGTTTGAAGAATGGTTTATGTCTAATTATGAAATGACGCCTGACGGTGTTACATGGAAAAGGGACTTGGAAACAATGGCTACACACAATAATTTCAAACATATCAAGGTCAAAGATGAACTGAAACGAATGAAAGTCATTTTCAAATACGAAAGTCAGGCACAGGGTACAGGTAAGGACAAAGGTAAGAAAGGTTGTTTTAGAGGGTTCAAATACATTGAAGAGACCGAACCTATACACACAAATATCTAAATACCTAAAATACCTAAAATTTCAAAACCTCTCTCATGAAAGGGAAAAATGGAAAATACTTTGGTTTTTTTAGATATTTAGATATTTAGATATTTGTGTGTATAGCATATACATTATATCTTATTCAAGTAAAATATAATGTTTCCAGTAAAAAATAAAAAAGAATATTTAATTAATTACAAATTTGAAAAACCTAAATCTTATATCGTCTAATTACTTTCCTTGTTCCACTCGTCTACAATATCCCCATCTTTGTTAGTAAGACGGACTGCATCATATCTACCACTCTTGATTGCGTGTTTCCAATATGTAATTGCATCATCATAATTATCGTACCCCTCATCATCGTCCCAGTAAACCATTTGTTTAATTCCACCATTCTCATCTGTCGTAATACATTCAACATTATATTTTTCTGTTTCTTTTTGCCTTTTATATTCCATTAATGCAGTATAATTTTCATAGATATATTCCAACTCACAATACATCACCTTTGATGTAATTGTATCAAACATTTCTATTTGTTCTTGTGTTAATTTCTGTTGCGACATTCTTATTATTTGGTTGATGTCTATACAAACATATGTTAAAATTCATTTCAATTTTTTTTTTAATTCAAAAATAAAATTCAACAAAATATTTTACTGAAAACAATAATTTTAAAAATTAATTTCTCAACTTAACTTATATGGATAAAGTGAAAAGAGTTGCTAAATTAAATCGTCCTATTGTAGAAAGTACAGTAACCGAACCTGTTAAAATAGTGGTTGGAACAAAACAGAGACCAGAATTTCAACCTGAACCTGTCATTGAACCAAAACAGCGTTTAGGAATTAAAAAAGTATAAATAAAATAGAATGATTAAATATTTTATTTATCTACATTACCGTACTTGTAAGTGCCGTCCTCATGTCGTTGTCTGACATACATAGCCATTCGTGCAGGAATGACTTTCATTCCATTACAAACATTACAGCATCTTTCGTGTGTATCTTTGGGTTTCAAAGGATATGGATTATGACCGTATGTCTCACATACCCTATCACAAAAACAACACTGAATATCAGGTATACCCTTGTCTCGTCTGTATTCTGAATGCATATCAAATACTTTCTGTTCCATTGCTAAAATCTCTGGATCTTTTGATAAATCTACAAATGTTCCATTTTCCATTTATATATTTCTTAAATATTTTATATTTTGAAAAGAATATAAATAGATTTCTTGTTTGTATAGTAATATTCAAAATGAAATACTTTTGGATTTTTAAAATTACCAGTCCAAAAATACCAAACGATTGTGTTGTTTATTATTCAGGTACAAATCACAAATATCCAGAAACACAAATGAAATTCTATATGAAAGGAATGTTGAAAAAGTGGAAAGAAAATCCAAAATCAAGAGAATATATGCCTTATTTTCCTTTTGCAGAGGATATAATGGTAGATGCAGAAATCATAGGTCAAACTGCTTTGGATAATAAAATAGAATTGCAAAAATATTGTGCTGTGTTGACTGAAATTTTGAAAAAGAAAGATTTGTGAATATAAAAAAAAATTGAAATGAAAAATGATTTAAAAAGAATGTGTGTATAGATATTAAGAACGACAAGATGGAAAACAAATCCTACGAAGAATTAGCACAGGTATTATCATCACAAATAGAGGAAAGAAAATGTTGCAGAAATGAAGAGACAACCATATACACCATAGAGTATATGTTTCCTGTGTATTATGGTGGAATAGAAATGGATTTAATATTTGAAATTATAAAAAGAAAATCAATAAATAATATGAATGTGTCTACAAGTATGAGAATAGAAGATAAAAAATTATCAACATATAGTAGTAGTGATGAAATATATAGATATTATACTTATCATTATAATTTTCAAAATGAAATATATGGTATATTGTATAAACCAACTGATTTAACAGTAGAAGAAATATCAACCTTTCTAAAATCCTTGAATGCATTATTGAACGAATTAGAATATGACAAAGAACAAGGAGTACTTAAAACAAAAATGAAAATGAAAAGAGATAAATTAACATGGAATATATTTGGTGGAAATATGCCTCACCATAGTGACGAATGCCCCCTATTATGTGGAATATATCCTCACACCAAAACACCTTGCGGTCATAAACTCTGTATGAAATGCTGGGTTGGGTTAAAAAAAAAAATATGCCCCATTTGTCGTGCGAATATTTCATATACAGAAGATAGACAATATTGTAGTGATGATGATGAAGAATAAAATAAATAGATTTTCCAATTTGTAACATTTAATTAATTATTTTTTTACACTTATATATTATGATTGTAAAAATAACAAACTCACCCAAGATAAACAAAAGGTTTAGAGTGTATATGGATAGTGGAAAAACCTATGATTTTGGGTACGAAAACAAGTCAACAGGCAAAAAAGGAAATACTTATATTGATGGTGCAAGTGAAATGACTAAATTTAATTATTTAGCAAGACATTTAGCAAATAAAACAGAAAAAAGATTAATTATGAATTTAATTCCGAGCCCAGCAATGTTTAGTGCATTATTATTATGGGGAAATACAAGGTCAATAAAAAAAAATGCGTTGTGGTTAAATAAGAAATGGGAACAACGAGAAAAATAAATTCTTTTCTTTTCCTATATTATAAAATGGCTACACGAGAAGCAATTATCCGTTACGGAAAACTTTACATCACAGAAGAAGTATTAAAATTTTTTATGATGAGTGGTATATCACCACCAACACCTCAAAGTATAATGAATGAGTTGTCTGACGAAGAAATATTAAATCACTGGGACTTGGATATGGAAACAGGACATTTTTTACCAATTCCATCATCACCAAGAGACATACCAAGACATTATCCATCGTTTAATCATTATGCTTTCAATAAAGCGAAAGGAGTATTTAATTCTATGACAGACCCAAGAGGAAGAGGTGGTGCAAGACACCACATTCGTAGACGCCGTGTTGGTGGTGTCATTCCTGTTGGAATGGATTACCCTACTATTCATCATGGAGGACTTTATAGCCCTATGTCCTATTCACTTGGAGGTGCAATCCATACTGGACGCAGAGGCAGACCACGCAAGGTTGCGTCCCCTATGTCATTTGCATCACCCATAATGTATGGAGGAAGTGGTAGTGGAGGGGCAATCCGAACTGGACGCAGAGGCAGACCACGCAAGGTTGCGTCCCCCATGTCAATGAGCCACTTGGTAGGTGGAATGATTAATCCAATGTTGCCTGATGGTTCAATGATGACCCAAAAACAGATCAAGGCAGTACAAGCCAGAAACCGCAGAATGAATAAGAGAATGTTGACAGGTATGGGTATGGCTGGAATTGGGGGTGCAAGACACCCATTATATAATTTAATATGTTAGAATTATTATCTTTGTATAATATGTATCCAACCAAATTTCAAATTAAATTCATTGAATTAAAACATTGCATACCGAAATTTAGGAACGATACAAATATTATATACACATAGTATATAATGTTTGGTTCTGATAGTGATGAAGTAGATACAAATTCACCTCAATACAAAAGAAGAATGATGGATTGGGGTTCATCAAAAATAGCAGACGCTATATATTCAGAATTAACGAGAAATGGAATACATATTGATTTTAGTGAAGTGCAAAATTGGGTAGATAGAAATATAAAAAGAGATAGTGCTTTTTTTTCGGCTTGGGATAAGGTGGAAGACCCTTTTGGTGATAATACGGAATATGCTGAAATACCAGAAGGGGCGTTTGTCATTTGGGAAAGAGTACTACCAACTTGGAACAGAACATATTTTATTCCAAAAGTTCAAGCAGGATTTAATGCTTTGAAACCAAAACCATCTGGTTCAGGTCATTACCGTCCATCACCAACACATCATTATTATTTAAATCACTTGCAAAAACGAAATATTTAATATCTATTAATATATATGCCTGTTCCATTAAATAAATTATTATATGAAAAAGTAAAAAAATATGCAGATACAATATATAGCAAACCAAGTGCTTACAAATCAGGATTTATTGTCAAAACTTATAAAAAATTAGGTGGAAAATACAAAGATGACAAAAAAGAAAAGAATTTGAAAAGATGGTTTGAAGAAGATTGGAAAGACATAGGACATTTAGATTATCCTGTATATAGACCAACCAAACACATTAATAAACATACACCATTAACACCAAACGAAATCAATAAACAAAATCTAATTCAACAAATTTTATTAAAACAATATATAAGAGGATTATACAATTTACCACCATTTCAAAGAAACATTTAATTATATATTATCTATATTATATATAATGAAACCAATACATTTTGAAGATGTAAACTGGGGAACTTTTACTGCGTTACATAGAAGATACAAAAGAGAACACCCTACCACAAAATTCAAAAGTTTAGAAGCATTTGCAAATCATATTATTAGATTTCCAAATAAATTTTCAGCCAAAGCCCATAAAAAAGCATTATTCTATGTCAATGTCATTTTACCTCACACTGCAAATATGACTGCCGTTCATCATAGTAGAGTTGGTGGATATATGCCTATAATGTATGGAGGAAGTTGGACTGGTGCATTATTAGATCCTATGGGAACATTGAAGAATTCTATTAGTGCGGTTGGCGATGTATTGTTACATGGACGTAACAGATTAATTCCATCGGCACAAAAAGTATTAGATCAATATGGAAATGGAAAGATTGAGGGAATGACTTTGATGCGAACACCAATTAGTAATGCATTAACCGAAATAACAAATGCAATTACAAGCGGACAATTAAATCAGTTGAAACAACAGAAATCGTTTGATGATTTGTTCCATACATCTTTGTTTGTTAGAGTGGCTGGTGTTTGGATTATGATACAGAAAGAAACTACTGTGAAGATTGATGTACGAGATTTGAACCAAGTTAAGAATGCAAAGAACGGTCAGATATTACCTGTTCCAATTAGACCGAATGTAACCATGAATTCATTATTAGAAAATGGGGAAAAATATATGGGTTCAAATAAATTCTATAATTCTTATTCCGCACGAGATAATAATTGTCAGGACTGGTTGAGTGCAGTGTTGACTGCAAGTGGACTAAATAATGGACGAACTGAAAAGTTTATCAAACAATCCGTAGAAGAAGCATTCAGTCCGTTTGCAAGAAAGATTACCAATACCATCACAGATATAGGACATCTTGCTGAAACTGCTTATCAAGGTGGTACAAGAAGAAAACCAAGAATGATAATGTGTGGTGGGTCACGAATGGACGAATACCAATTTGAAAAAGTGGTGAGAAGTGAATTCACAAGAATAACAGGAATATCTGTTGGGTCACATGAAGCAAAATATATTAGAAGAAAGATATTAAAATATTATGAAACCACACACAAGAACATTGATGATATTAAAGATGATGATATGTATAATATTAATTTGAAAAGAGATGCAACATTATTAGCACAGAAAATAGCAGATGATTGGTTAGCGGAAGTTCTACAAGGATTACACAATAGTAAATAATATCTATACACACAAATATCTAAATATCTAAAATATCTAAAATTTAAAAACCTCCTCTATGAAAGAGAAAAATGGAAAATAGTTTAGTATTTTTAGATATTTAGATATTTAGATATAGCCAACATTCCCCATACTTTAATGTATCCATTCACATACTAACACATCAGGCGGTTTCCCTGTTTCCTCTGATGTATCGTCCATAAATTCACAAAAACTTTTCAAATCATAACCCATTTCTTTCATCATTAGAATACGCAGGATACACCAGCGTCCACAAGTATTCACACCATCGTGGTCTGCTTGTAGTCGGTCACGATTGTAGACAATTTTAAATCCATCTCTCTTTGCTTTTTTTAATAATTCTTGTAGATAATTTGTTGTTTCCCCTAATATCTGTCTAATCTTCTTTGGTATGAATTTAAATTCATTTTCTAATTTCCCTGACCCATAACTATCCCAACTTTCAATCGTATCCCCATATCTCATTATAGCAGTCCAATGACCTACATTATGGTCGGTAGTTTCAATCAATATTATCTTATAGGAACGGTCATGCGGTAATAATTGTCGTATATCACTATATTTGGAAAGGTCACTGTATACAATCGTGTTCTCATCTGCATTAGGAAAATAACGGCGTAAATCACTGTCCGTAATATTTGTAGATAATCTTTTTTTAATAGTACCAATGACTTCTGATTTTGATTTTGGGGGCATATATAATTGGTTAAGAAATAAAATATTGCTAAAATGCGAAATATCAATGCCGAGATTGGATTTTTACATTTAGATTTTGACAAAATACAAATCTAAATGCTAATTTGTTGTAATTAGATTTAAGTATTGTCAAAATTAATTAATTTTGACCTAATGGTAATCCAAAATTGCTTTAAATTGTTTTAGATTATTAATTGTAAAAATCTAAAACTCGGTATTCAGTCAAAATCTAATCCAGCCAAATAATATCTCTCTCAAAATTCATTTTGTAACAATAATAGAAGCAATCAAAATTGCAATCACTCTTATAATTAGCAGGTATTTCACCATTTACTAATTTTATAAATTGTATTCGTTTTATTGGAATGATAATTTGTAAATTATCGTTTTTGTAATTTTCCCTCAAATAAGAAGTGCAAATTTTAGAAGCAGGTAATATCATAATAAAAGGTTTATCCAACTCTTTTAATCTTTTCATTATTTCTTTCACTTTTGTAAACGGTGGATTGGATACTATAATGTCTCCTAAATTATTTGTGAAGAAATCTATTTCTTCGTGTATTACTTGAAATCCTAATTCTCTTAAATAATTTCCAGAATTTCCATTTCCATAAAACGCTTCCCAAATTACTTTGTCTTTTGGAATAAGATGTTGTATATTCTCCCAAGCAATTTTGGGTGTCATATAGTCATCATATTTCGTAAAAGTTTTTGTGTGAAAACTTGCCATCCTATATTATTATTATACTTAATATAATCCATGTTGTTTCACAAATGAACTTGCTTGTGGTAAGGATAATCCGTGTTCTTGCATTACTTTCTTGACGATATGTGCTCGTGTTCCTCTTGCACCTCCACTTTCAGATCCACCAGTGCGTCTGCGATGGCGAAGGGCAGGGTGTCTACCAAATCCACTTAATCCAACTGGGATATGAGATAGTTGATTGGTAATAGATGCAGGGTTGCCCCCAGGTTTTCTATTCAATCCAGCAGTTCCACCAATGCGTCTGTGTACTCTGCGGTGACGACCGCCAACCAATCCAGTAGCACTTGGGAACTGGTCTAATACACTATCCGTGTTATATAAATCGGCTAAATATTCAGCATTGTCTACTGCACCATTGTATATGTTTTCGTATTTGCTTTTTGAACTAAATGGGTCAGCCATACCTGTAAGTCCTGATACGGCACTTGTGGTTTTCTTTAACCAATTTGGAACTTTCATTCCACCTCTGCGATGAATTCGTCTTGGTCTATGTGCTCCACCAAATATATTCTGCATAGATTTCAATTGCTTATTCTTACCCATAAAATTCATACCATATAACATATTGTTTAATCCTGCACCTCGTCTGTGATGTACTAATGGGTGTCTGCGTCCTTTACCGTCCATACGCTTTTTGTAACTTCCTTTTCCATTGATTAAATCATTCATTAATTCTCCTGCAAAATCCTGAACTCCTTTGTTAGATGCAACCGACATTGCACCTGATTTAATATCGTCCCAAAATCCTCCTCCATGCATATGTGAACGAACAGGGTGTCTTCTTGGTCTTGCACCTCCTCCATACAAATCTTTTGCAACCTTTAATCCGATTTTCTGAATGGAAGGGTCACTCACAATTCCTTTAAATGCTTTTCCAATGCTGTCCCAATTTGTTCCACCAACTCTACGGTTATGAACTCTATGGGCTAATTGATGTGGGTGTCCTAAAACTGCTCCCCCAGAATGAATATGCATTGCTAATTCAGGGTGATACATAGGATAGTAAGGATTAGTACCAGCAACTACTTCACTTCTATATCTTGTTCCACCAGTGTAACGAGGGGGCAACATACTGGGTTGTTCGGATTGTGCTATATTTCTCTTGATGAGATGCTGGTATAAGTGCCTGACTTCTGGATTAAATTGTGCGGTAGTCATTTATACATTTAGCAAAGATAAAAATATGCTAAATAGAAAATAATATTATATATGTAATATATAAATGTCACAACTAAATCCTTTAAAGAATGCAAGTGACCCAGATAATATTTATTATGATATTCAAATTGCAAATTTAGCAAGTGCTTCTACACCTCCTCCTGTGCTTTATTTTAATGAAATTCGTAACTCACCTTTCGTAAGCAATCCACAAGAGTATGTATTTTCAATTGTAAGGTTCACATTAGATACGCCCACTCTCCCTGTGTTTATTCCTGAAATTGCAACATTACCAAATAATCCAAGTAGAAATATTAATCAAACGATTTATAGTTTTACATATCAGTATAATGGATTTTCAAAACAATATTTTATTTCATGGACGCCACAGGATAAATCTGCTAATATACCATTAGGATTTACTCAATATGGATTACAAAATAATTCAAGTGGATATTATAATTGTTATACTTATGAGTTTTGGATTTCTCTGATTAATCAAGCATTTCTTACTGCATTTGAGGATTTTAAAACCAGTTATTCAGGTTCACCTGCATTTCCAACTGGATATACTGCTCCTAATGGTAATATGATTGCACCACCAGTAGCACCTCAAATGGCTTGGGATAGTTCTGCGATGGTTGCAAGAATAGTATTTGATGAATTTTATTTAACTTCCAAAACAACTCCAATTTACTTGTATTTCAATAGTCCACTATATAACTTGTTTAGCAGTTTAAATGCCCTTTTCTATGGATATAATAATACAGGTCTAAATTGGCTTATCAATGTAGACCAATTTGCAAACTTTAATACTTATACTACTACTACAATAGACGCATCTATGAATACAATTTATCAGAATTTTACAGAAGTCGTGCAGGAATGGGGTACAACTACTTTGATGTCTCCTATTAGTAGTTTAGTATTTGTGAGTAACACTTTGCCTATTATTAGTAATCAACTTTCAAAACCATTAATCTATAATGAAGGAAATGTACTTTCCAATTACGGCAACAATAGTAATTTCCAACAGATAATTACGGATATTGTAGCGAATGATGGCTTATATAAGCCGAACTTGGTATATTTGCCCCAAGCACAATATAGGTATGTTTCCCTTACAGGAAATTATCCATTGTTTTCAGTGGATATTTCGGTTTTCTGGAAGGACAAAATCGGACAACTTCAACAATTTTATTTAGGTTCAGGGTGTACTGCCTCTTTAAAGATACTCTTTACCAAGAAGAATTCAAAAGTATAATGAAACATTTAGCAAAATAATATATTTTAGGTATTCTAAAATATTTTATTCTTATAGTATATTATAAATGAGTGATTTTAAAACATGCCTCGTGAAAGATAGTCGTTTGGCTGATATTACTTCCGAAGAACATTATGCAGTTATGTCTGGTGGATCACAGGTCACCCAGCAACAAATTCAATCTACCTCACAATCAACTTCCTCCATAGTTTTCCAAGTTCAAGTACCAAGCGAAAATATTGTGATTGACCGCAATGTTCTTATTCAGGGAACAATGAATTTTACTATCCGAGTTAATCAGCAAATTGCTGTTCCTGACGGAACTGCTGAAATTCCTGCTGGTGATTTTGCTATTAATTATGGTGTGTTGGATAGTTTCCAGAACTTTCCTATCAACTCATTGTTTACTACTTCTTCTGCTACTATTAACAACACCAATGTTAGTGTGAATACCCAAGATGTTTTACCTGCTCTTCTTCGTATGAATGGTAATCGTGATGTCTACAAATACAATGGTGGAACTACTACTCTACCAGACCAGCAATATGGTGAATATTATGATGCTATTGGTTCTATCAATGCTCCTTATGGTTCTTACTCTAACAATTCTCTTGATGAGAACTTTTCTCCTCGTGGTTCTTGGGGCAATGTTTCTTTTGCAGTTACTCACTACTGGACGAATGGTGCTGGGGTTCAAACAAATAGTAGTTTAGTTTCTCTTGCTGGGGGTGCTGGTAGTGGAACTGGTTATGTTGCTGGTTCTGAATACTGGGTGATTGCAGTTACAGCACAGTTCACTGAACCATTATTATGTTTAAGTCCTTTCATTTTTGGTGACCCTGAATATAACCAACAAGGTCTTCTTGGTATTAATAATATGTCTTTTGTGTTTAACTTGGATAGTCAGTGTAAGCGTTTATGGTCTACTGCGAATATGGTTAATCCTGCTTCTCTTTATGACCCCCTCCTTTCTAATCAAGCCACTCAATTCTATCCTTTCATTCAAAGTATTACTCTTGGTACTACCGCACAACCTCAATGTTGGGTGAATACTCGTCTTTTGCTTACTTACTTGTCACTTCAACCTTCTGATGTTGTCAACACCAAGAATGTTGTTCCTTTCATGGATTTCCCAAGATATTTAACTACTTATAATGATTTAATACCTGCTTGGAACAGAGTTAGTCCTTCTTCTATTCAAACAAGACAACTTACATCTACTACTATTCAACTCAATCAAGTTCCTGACCTTATTATAATATTTGCTCGTTTTCCAATAGCCCAGCAAAACTATGCCTATGCTACTTCATTCTTCCCTATTACAAATATTACTATCAATTTTAACAACCAAAGTGGTATTTTATCGTCTGCAACCCCTAATGACCTATGGAAAATATCAATTAAAAACGGCGTCCAAAGCACATGGAACGAATTTCAGGGATACGCCAGTGTTGCGAACAATGATACTGGTAAAGGAACTTTGGTGTCAACTATCGGTAGTTTACTGGTATTATCACCTGCTATTGATTTTGGGCTTCCAAATTACCTTTCAGGCGGTTCACTCGGAAATTATAATCTAAATTTTACAGCCACTTTTGGAAACTGTTACGATATTGCAGTTGCACCAGAAGTAGTTTGTCTAACGGTCAACAGCGGAATTATGACGACACAGCAAGGCATCAGTAATTTGTATACAGGAATTTTGACAAAAGAACTTTGCTTACACACGAACGAAATGCAATCTGTTGATCCTGTCAGTAAAGTGGAATACGAACGAATGGTTGGTGGAAAAATGTTAAATCGTCCTTTGACTACCATTGCAAAGATGATGAGAAAGCATCACGGAAAACACGGCGGTTCTAAATCAGGTGGTTCGGATAGTGGTGGGGCTCATCATGTATTAGCCCATCACGCTCTTAAATCTCACGGAAAAGGAAAACTTGCATCTCTTCTTCGTTAATAAGCATTTTTGACAATATAATATAAAAAATAAAATCTTATATTATATATAATATGCCTGTCGTAAAAACTTACGAAAGTAAATTAAATCCTGATTACTATACACAGAAACAAGCATTAGCAAAAGTATTTAGGAACTTGAAAAAGGATTATGTCAACGAGGTGCAACCTGAAAATATGGCTGGAACTGCACCTGCTTCATTGGAAGAAGATGTATTCCAGATTACCAGTCAGTTAAATGAGATGACTTATTCTTTCCAAGTTTTAGACCAATTGTATTCGGATAATACAGCCCCACCCAAAGTTCGTGATGTAACGCCAGAAGTTTCCAAATTAAATAGTGTGGTTTCTCAATTCAATACTGTATTTCGTGTACGATTTCAGAAAAATATGATGTATTTGAATAACGACCAAAAGTCAACTCTGTTAGATGCATTGAATTATTTAGATACAAATATTAGTGATTTTTCGGAAGCCGTCACTGACATGCGTGGGGAAGAAAGATTGCAAACAATTGGTCGTAATGCAATTTCCAATGTAACTACCGCATTGGAAGATTTTGTACCTATGTTAAAACAATTATCAGGAAGCGTTGTTCTAACGAGTAGTTTTGCAGGTGCACCAGAATTAGAAGATGATGGGGAAGATATGGAAGGTGCAGGTCACATTTCAGGTTCTACTTGGTCTGGTGGTGGACGCACTGGTGCAACTTTTCATCAGAAACATGCTCTTTTGTCCCCTGCCTACAAGCATCACTATCTATCGTCCCTTTCCAAGCGTAACATATAATATGAGGAATGTGGGCTATATCTAAATATCTAAATATCTAAAAAAACCAAAGTATTTTTCATTTTTCTCTTTCATAGAGGAGGTTTGTAAATTTTAGGTATTTTAGGTATTTAGATATTTGTGTGTATAGAAAAGCCAAAAAGAATATACATAGATAAAATTAATATCTATCTATATTATGGAGTATCTTATTCAACGAAAAATTCCGAATGATTTACAAAAATCAATCGTAGATGTGTTTAACAAATTAACGATTTCTGGAAAATATCATTTAGTCGGTTCATCGTCTCTGAAATCCATTTTATACAACAGCGATTATGATTTAAACGAAATTGTCAAAGCAAAAGGGTTTGGTGCATATCATCATATTGCAACATTATTTCAAGAAAAATTCAGCGAAGCCCATAAAAATCCAAACTATTTTATTCTTGATTTCAAATGTGGCGAGAGAAATAAAAAACCTTTGCGATGGAACTACAAAGAAATTCAAGATGGATACAAGATGGTAAATGGTAAGAAATTAGAGTTGGTAATGGCTCTTTCTGAAAAATCAAGGATTAAATTGGATATGATTGTACTTATTCAAGGCGTTTTCACAGAATTCAGCGAGATTTATTATATTAATATCAACGGACATACAAATGATATGCACTATACAAACACATCATCTCTGGAAGAGGATTACGAAGAATTACACAAAGAAGGTGATTATTGGAAGGCATTGAAGCGTTATTTCTCTCTTTGTAGATTAGAACCAAGTAAGAATTTATCCAAAATTAAAAAGTTGGTGGAATTTTTCAACGGACAAGTAGGTCTACTTAACAAAAATAAAAATGAGTTGGATATAATCTTGAATGTTTTGAATTGTGATAAAAAACCACATATGTATGACATTGTAAATAATTTGCAAATTGTTAAGCAGTCGTTAAGCAATGTGTTTGCATTTCGTTTGCGAGATAATGTGAGTTACGAATTAGATGAATTGTGTTTGCATTTTAATAAGAAAAAATTAGAAAGTTTGAGAAATTATTTGGAAAAAATAGTAAATGATTTAAGTTTAGCATTTTCAAAAAAAATCTAACTATATATAAATGTCTTTGAATATAGAAAATATAGGTACGCCTGTCGTGATTTGTGAAGCATCTAAAAAACAAGACCGAAGAATAATTTGTATTGATGATGGGAAAGGTGCAGTCGTTCACCCTTTCAAAGAATTAAAATTACCACATGGAAATATATTTCAACAAATTCCGAAACCTGATGGACGAGAAATTTTGTATATCACAGGTCAATCAGGTTCAGGAAAATCAGTGTATACCGCCAACTATGCAAAGCAATATAAGAAAATGTTTAAAGATAATGATATTTTCCTTTTTTCAGCGTTAGATGGGGATAGTAGCATTGACAAGGTCAAAGGAATAAAACGAATTAAACTGGAAGGAAATGAATTTTTATCAACCGAATTAGATGCGAAAGATTTTGCAAATTCTTTGTGTATTTTTGATGATTGCGATGTGATAAAAAATAAACCCATTGAGAAAAAAGTGCATTCCCTAATGGATAATATGTTACAAATCGGAAGACACCACAATACCAGCATTATTTACACGACACATACAGCAACTAACAATAAGGAAACCAAAGTTATTTTAGCAGAGGCACATAGCATTACCATTTTCCCAAAGAGTATGGGGAATGCATCTTTGAAATATTTGTGTGATGCGTATTTGGGATTGGATAAGAAAGAAATTGCAGGATTGAAAAAGATGGACGGTAGATGGGTTACAATCACAAGAACATTTCCAAAAGTAGTATTTAGTGAAGATGAAATCTATATTCCATCAAGTAGAGAAGTTCTTTAAGTTTAGATTTTATATATTTTAATATTTCAGTAATATATAAAATGACAGAGATTTTACCGAAACATTTAGGGAGAATATACAAAATATTCAGTCCAACGATGGCTTATGTGGGATCTACTACAAAACCATTGCAATACCGATTATGTCAGCATATTTGCAAGTGGTACAAATACAATGAGGCAGTCAAAGGTGACTATTATACCAGTTTCAAAATATTTGATAATAATGATGAATATGAAATTACTTTGTTGGAAGAAGTGGAATATAATAATATAAAACAACTTAAAGAAAGAGAACAGCATTGGATTAATGAAACACCGAATTGCGTGAATAAGCAAAAGGCGTGGACGAACCTACCTGACTACAAAGAGGACTGGAACAAGTATCATCGTGAATATTACAGTGCAAATAAGCAAAGGATTAGAGATTGGAATAAGCAAAATTATCAGAAAAATCGTTCCAAAATTCTTGCAAGGATTAGAGAACGCCGATTGGCGAAGAAGAGTGAACCTATACACACAAATATCTAAATATCTAAATATCTAAAAAAACCAAAGTATTTTCCATTTTTCTCTTTCATGGAGGAGGTTTATAAATTTTAGGTATTTTAGGTATTTAGGTATTTGTTTGTATAGCATACACATTATACTTTATTCAAGTAAAATATAATGTTTCCAGTAAATTCTAATCAATCTTGATATAATTATTTTCGGCTGTTCCTGCACTCGTACCCATATCCAAAGTGGTTTCGTGCAAATCCTTTATCGTGTCACCAAATTTGTCAGTCAAATAAATATTTCGTAACATAGACACACCGATTTTCTTTCCAAATATTTTATTCAAAATTCTGGTAATGGAATTTGTCTGCACGAATGGTTCACCTTCATAACTAACCAATAATGGTATTGGATTAGATTTGAGGAATTTTTTGAGGGGGTGGTATTTTAGCCACATTGTCAAAATACTTGTGAGTTCAGAATTAAAAGGAATGATTTGCGTTTTATACTTGGATTGCGTCTTATAATTATTAAACACAAATTCATTTTTCTCAATATCAGTGTAATTGTGTTCTGTGGGTAGTTCAGGCATCATTTTCTTTACAATGTAATTATTCTGATAATCTGCATTTCTTCTGGGGGCTTGACAAACATACAAAGATAATACTACGAACTCTAATAGATTATAAAATTCTTCTTCTGATAATTTCTTTTTATCTTTTGGAACAAGATTTTTTAACTCTTCCCATTTTGCTAAAACTTCTTCTTGGGTAATCCAATTTTCACTCTGACTATCTGATTTCGTATTGTTTACTTTTAATTCCCCATTTAATTTCATCATTGCATCATAATAGGTCTTGTGGTACTTTTTCATGTTGGGTTGGGCTTTCAAAACAGATACAATACTAATTAAATAAGTTTTTTGAGTATTCGGTTTATATTTCTCAATTTTGCTAAATATTTCAGGGGTGTCTTTCAAAAAATTCAAATTCTTAATTTCCTGATTTCCATTCAATCGTTTTAGATTTTTCATATACAACAATGTAGAACTTTCTTTTACTTTGGACTTTAAATTCTCAATGATTTTGTTTTCCATTATAATATATTTGGAGATTTTATTTTTAAAATAAAATATTTATAGAATATATAATGTTAGGAAGTTATGGTTCTTTACAAGCAAAATATCAACAAATTCAGACACAATTGTCTACTATACAAGGTGAAATTAATAATGGATCATTGCGAGGGGCAACAGGGCCAACAGGAGCACAAGGTATACAAGGGGAAACAGGGGCAACAGGGGCACAAGGTTTAGTAGGACAAACAGGTGCAACAGGAGCACAAGGTATACAAGGAGCAACAGGAGCACAGGGAGATACAGGAGCACAGGGAGATACAGGAGCAACAGGAGCACAGGGAGATACAGGAGCAACAGGAGCACAGGGAGATACAGGAGCAACAGGAGCACAAGGTATACAAGGGGAAACAGGTGCAACAGGGGCA
>Ga0209085_1000800_pt1 | contig 21762 bp, 27 predicted proteins | sample C_131016_EF_Meta_FD_187310 | JGI IMG/M metagenome (GOLD analysis project Ga0209085, IMG submission 187310) | Freshwater microbial communities from Lake Croche, Canada to study carbon cycling - C_131016_EF_MetaG (SPAdes) (version 2) | ecosystem: Environmental > Aquatic > Freshwater > Lake...
ATCAAATGGCACAGCAGACCGAGATTGACATGCTCAAGGCCGAGAATGAGAGCCTCAAGGCCGAGATTGCCAAGTACAAGACCCGTGAGGCAAATATCGCCAATCTGGTTGAGGTAGTCATCTGCGACAAGGACGAGATGCGCCATCACATGGAGGCGGAGGGCTGGACAAAGGGCAAGACTGAGGAGCAGATTGCCGAGATGGTGGAGAGCGCTTTTGACTACGCCAATGACAACTTCCAGAGCCTGATTGACATGGATGACACATTCAATACCGTCATGGATGACTGGTGGGACGAGGCCGAGGAGGAGTTCAAGCCCAAGGCCGAGTAGAGCGTACAGAGAAAACAAAACCAAAAACAAAAGAAAAAAGCGGGGCGACCCACTTTTTTCATGGCGCTCTCATGACGGAGAGCGCACCATGGCCGACGACCCGAAATAAAAATTGACGGCCAGGGCGCCCCTCGCCCCATCTCAGACCGAGACAAGCCCAATAGCCTCAAGCATCAAATGACGACGATTCCTCAAAGAGCGCATTTTATGGCAATGAAAGGCTATACCAAGGAGAAACTGATTGGTATAATCAGGGGCATTCGTTGTATCCAGATAGGCAGACAGCAGAATATTACTGTGTTGCCTAATCATCCGGTTCATGAGTCATCTGATGACGAGTTAGATGCTATGCTCCGTTGTGCTGTTTATACTCTTGCTATTCTTGGCGTACCTCTTGAGGAAATAGAGCCAATGGACTAAACACAAAACAAAGAAAAAAGAGGGGCGACCCACTTTTTTCTTGTGTAATTCGGCGTGGCAAATTCAATGAGACCCAGGCTGTACTAGAGTCCAATCGGCAGGTCTCTTATTTCGTATAATCTTCTTGCCGTCCCACTGACCAATGTACTCGCCATCACCATTTACTAAATCTCCACGCACATTTAGACCATACTCCTCACCTTCAATTTCAATTGGCCAGAAATCTTGTAATTGGTCTAAGGTATATTTTCCGACAATTTCTACTGCTTTCGTAATCGGCATTGTCGTTCCCTTCATGTTTATCTCCTGTACTACAGGCTCTGTAATTGCTTTCTTGGCCTGTTCTATCGTCTTTGTCGTTCCCTTGGTTTTGCCCTCGGCCTCGGCCTTTTGCTTCTCTTCATGTTTTCTTCTCGCCTCTTTCAGTTTTTCCACTCTCACTTTTTCGTACTCTTCCCTCTTTTTAAAAAACTCCGCTGAAGATTTTTCTTGTGACACCTTGGTCATAATCTTAATATTGTACTCTAAATTGTGAATCATTTCATCTACCATCTCCGATGTCAAATTCTCCAATCGTTTTTTAATTTCAGCATAGGTCATTCGGCGAGACTCATAGTCACTATAACTACCTGTGGCACTCTCGTTGTCAGACATTCTAATTCTGAATTCACAAAATATATAATTTGAAAATAGTATGTCCGACACCGAAACGCAGACTGTACTTGCCAGTGTAAGCCTTGCCGTTTCCCTCCTCGGCTCTATCGTAATTGGCATGAATCACAAGCGAATCCGGAGCGCCTGTTGCGGACGCATATTTAGTGCCTCGCTGGATATTGAAAATACCACTCCTACAAAGCCCGTACAGCCTCCGCCAATTACCGTTTAGAAAAATATATACTCCTTTTAGAATGTTCGGGAGTCAGAAGAGAGTTTCAGGCGCTCAAGATGTTACTGGCTCAGCCTCAATTACTCCCCTGCTGACTGGTCGCCCGACACCGCCTCCTGGCGAGAATCGCTCAGCAGTGGATTTAATCGGCTCTACAGGCGAGGTGAAAGCCCAGCCTATCCGCAACCCTGCCCATGCCTTTTTCAACATCAATTCCATTGACCGCTATGCGTCCGTCACGCAGACTACATCGCAATTCGCCCTAATTGACCTGTCCTACAATTTGCTCAACGCAAATCCTGCCTCCAATTTCAATATGTCCCTCCAGCGCAATTTGCTCTCGGGCTACTTTCACCGCCTGACAGTGACGGATGTGAATTTACAGTGGAATATCCCGACCATCAATTCGCAGAATTACATTTTTTCTCTAAGTGTTTATAATCCTGATACTACTACTGTTACAAATGCTAATGTAGTACTCCGCCAAGATTATTATACTTACGGAGAATTGGCAACCGAATTACAAGACTCAATTCGCACCGCATTTCCTGCTGATTTACCTAATATGCTTGTAACTTGGGCAGATTCAGCAAATGGTGCTGGATTTAGATTTAATTTTTCAAGTGAGTCTAATGTGACTATGTGGTTCGCAAAAACTCTACAGACTGCGACAGTTGCGACTGATATTATACCAGGGACGAGCGTTGAAGAGGCTACTCGTGCTATGAAAAAATTTTACACAATGATTGGAATTACCTCCGCCTGGATTGGTTCGTCCCAGGCTTCCACAGTCATACAATCCACACCGTCCTATCCTACGCTCATTTACACATCGTACATAGATATTATTTCTAACAAACTCTGCCAGTACATGCGTGTAAAGGACAGCGAGACGGCTTTCCAGGCCGACACCTCCGTCATCACCCGCATTTACCTTACTAACCAGGGTACAATCACATACCCTGTAACAATTTACAAAGGAAGCACAGGCACACAGGACTTATCAGGCAGTTCGCCAAACTACGGCAACACCACTGTCACTAACACAATGGAGGACTTTCCCGTAGGCGCTCGTGCTTTCGTCCTGAATTACACACCCGCCACCCCTAAAAATATCAACTGGACGCCTGGGCAATCCATTATAGACTTTGATATTCGGGTCGTGGATGAATTTGGCGATGTCGTACCTTGGTCACAATACACGGCGTTTTCTCCTCCTGCCACAAGTCAGACATACTTCACGGAGTTCTTTGAATTTCAACTGACGGTATTAGCATCAGAGACTTAATCTCCTCCACTAATATAATGAGCGGTCAAAGCGTCCAGACTGTACGCCAGGCATCTTTCACCGCCCTCTTTGTGGATTCCATGGACAGATACGCCGATGGCTTTCCCAATAGCACTGCCGAATTAACCTCCTCGTCCCAATGGACTCTACAATCCCGACAGTATGTACTCAACGGCTATTTCAACCGCATCGCACTCACCTCATGTTTGTTCTTTTGGAATCTGCCCACCATTATAACAGGGTACAATGACACCATTGCTGTCGGCAATGAGGACGGCTCTGCCCTGCTGGGCTACATCACTATTCCGCAGGGCTGGTACGGCTGTGACGCTCTTGCCTCGGCCATCTCCACACTATTTGCCATCATCGTCACCGACGGCACAGTCGTCGCCGATGCCAATACAGGCGCTCTCACTTTCTCCGCCCCTACAGGGTTCTCCATTCTTCCTCCAAAATATTCTGGACTCAACGGTGGCGCTACAGTGTATGGACGCACCTACCAGACTACCGGCATCATCCCCGATAATGCGACACTTTCCGATGCTACTTACACGCTCATCGGCGGTATTCCCAGTATGCTCCCCACACGCTACATTGACATCGGGTCAAAGTACCTCACCAAGAATCAGAAAGTGAAAGACAGCAGTACTCTACTATCTGGCCAGACGACCAATATCCTCGCTCGTGTGAATGCCTTTGCTCCATTTACTCGCACCTATTTCCCGCCCTCAGCCAATTCAGGGATGCCTGTAGAGACTCCCTTTGTTCTCAGTTCGGATTACGGCGGAGGAAAACTCCTGGAATGGAATGATGACGAGATTATCAGCAACTTTGATATATTCCTGACGGACGAGTACGGCCAGTTAGTGCCATGGACGAGAGACATCGGCTGTGAGTACTCATTTACGCTCTCGGCGTCTGAAACCTAAACCCGAAATTCGGAATTTCCTACAGGATGAATGCCAATCAAGAATACTACCAGCGCAACAAGGAGCGGATTGCTGAGCGCCACAGGCAGTACTATCAACTGTTCAGAGAGGAGCGCCTAGCCTACCAGCATGAGTATAACAGGATGACCGAGGTGGAGCGGAAACAGAAAAATAAGCAGAGGTACTGGGCTGTCCGAGACAAGAATACGGCCAAGGCTAAGCCTCTACCTCCTGACTACCCGACTGACTATGTCCCTGCCTCTTTTTCTATTTCCTTTAGTTAGATGAAACTCCTGCGTGTGGAAAAGTTGTCCGGTGACGAGAAAAAATACAGAGCCGTCTTTCAGGGCGAGGGAGGGCGTGAGCGCTCTACAAAGTTCGGGGCATCCGGCATGGACGATTTCACCATCACAAAAGATGTGGAGCAGAGGGACAGGTACAGGACTCGCCATGCCAAGGACTTAAAGACAGGCGATGCGACACGAGCCGGTTTCCTCTCCTACTACCTGCTCTGGGGTGACTCCTCCTCTCTACAGAAGAATATAGCCTCGTACAAGAGCAAGTTCAACCTGTGATTTACCCCGGCGTTTAAAATATCGGCATAAGTGTATATTTATGCGAGGTTTCTCCTACTCGGTGCTTGGCGGTATGCTTGTGTCCTACATTCATTACATGGCTGTAGGACAAAAATTGACGACTCTACCCCGTCCTGACCTGATACAAAAGTCCTGCCCGTGGCTCACAAGATGACGGATGACGAATGCCCCATCTGCTACACAAAGTATGGAAAGCAAGAGGACGGCAGTTTCCTCTGTAGGGACAGCATTGAAAACAGCGATATACCCTCTGACTGTACGCATTATGTCTGTTGCTCCTGCGCCCAGACGATGTACGAGCATCTTGAGGAGCAATACACCCTGGAAGTTGATGGCGAGGCCAAATGCCCTCTTTGCCGTGCTGATTGGACTCATTGGCTGATGTGTCATTACGGGGACGAGGAATAAAAATTGACGGCAGAAAACCCCATCTGTTAGTACAGCCAATCAAGATGAGCGTCAAGTTTCAACTTCCAGCAGAGACCGACCCAGAGAAAGACTTGTCGCCCTCCTCCATCAAAGAATACACTCGCCGTCTGAATCACCTCGCTCAGAATGGCTTTGCCACTACTGAGGACATTAAAAAGAAAATATTCGCTGTGGTAAATGTCATCAAAGCACTCGCTCCTGGCGATGACGAGAAAGACAGAAACTCCCGCCGTGCGTACATCTCAGCCATCAACTGGGTAATGCCGGAGTTGAAAACGAAAAAATGGAATCCGCTCTACAACCTCTACAATAAGTCTCTGCCACACATTGACAACTCTACAGGTCGTGTGTGGCTGGTGCGCAAGGACTACAAGCCTCCTGCCGAGTAGGCCATTGCTCTCGCCTTCGCTTTCAAGAAAAAGCCCTCGTCTTTTTCAATGCCGATGGCGTCTCGCCCCATGGCCAGGGCAGTAAAGACGCTGTTGAAACTACCTGCCGTCGGGTCTAACATAGTACCGTTAGGAGGGCAGTAGCGCTCAATGAGGAAACGGTAGAGAGCCTCTGGTTTCTCTGTGGGGTGTCCGCCCTGTTTGTGATTATTTCCAATATCCATTATAGTTGTCACGCATCTTTTATTTTCTGGCATACTTGTTTTTAAAACACCAGATGATGGAAGAAAAGCCATTGATGTATTTTTAAATTTCTCCATATTATGTCCTTCTGTGACTTGATTAGTGGCTTTTTTTCCTGGACAATCTATATCAGTTCTATTGTAATAAGCCCCAGCCTTTGAAAAAACATAACACATCTCGTGTCTGCGTAGGGGCATTACACCAGCAGTCAAAAATGATACTCCACGGCCTTTGTCCCATACCAAGTCATAGCGGAATTCCTTGGGATTAGAATTGATGAGGTCAATTCCGAATTTTGTGGTACAAAACATCAGACAGGGTGTGTGGTCGTCCTTGCGGAGGCGCTTGACTTGCGTCCAGAATGCGTCCAGGTTGAGTTTGATGTCCCAGGCACAGCCAGAAATTCCCTCTGTGCCTTTGCGTCCATATTGTTTTGCTGTTTCCACTTTTGTAATACCACCACCAGTCAGACACCCATAAGGCAAATCACAAATGAAACAATCTACAGACTTGTCGGGGAGTCCCGCCATCACCTCCAAGCAGTCTCCATAAAACATTGACGCTGACATCTACTGGGGCGAATTATAATTTACAGCCCTGGCCTTCGCTTTCAAGAAAAATGCCTTGTCTTTTTCAATGCCGATGGCGTCTCGCCCCATGGCCAGGGCAGTAAAGACGCTGTTGAAACTACCTGCCGTCGGGTCTAACATAGTACCGTCAGCAGGGCAGTAGCGCTCAATGAGAAAACGGTAGAGGGCTTCTGGTTTCTCTGTGGGGTGATTGCCTTTTATTGCCTTTGTCTGTGTTTGTATCACAGATAGAGCACAGCGTTTATCTAATGGAGTATCTTTACAATGAAAAGGGACTACTCCATAAACATTTGATGGTGCTTTTCCCTCTCCTCTGCGACAGGAAGCATAATTCCCACTAATATCCACCCTATTATAGAAAGCCCCACTCTTTGAAAAAACATATATCATTTCGTGACTACGCATAGGCATCTTATTCACAGTCAAGAAAGATACTCCTCTCTGCTTGTCCCAGACCAAGTCGTAGCGGAATTCCTTGGGATTGGAATTGTATAATTCAAAACCGAATTTAGTGGTACAAAACATCAGGCAAGGGCTGTGGTCGTCCTTGCGGAGGCGCTTGACTTGCGTCCAGAATGCGTCCAGGTTGAGGGGAATGTCCCAGGCACAGCCAGATAATAAACCATCGGTAGTATCGGCTCTTTTTCCAGTAGTAATTCCATTTTCCATTCTCATTAACGATTTATTTGTATTATTAGCAGTAGCCAAACACCCATAAGGCAAATCACAAATGAAACAATCTACAGACTTGTCGGGCAGACCCGCCATCACCTCCAGGCAGTCTCCATAAAACATTGACGCTGACATCTACTGTGGCTCATCAAAAAATTCCACAACGCCGACGGTGTTCAGCGCTCACCTTAGCGTCCTTTAACTTTTCCATTTTTTGTCTCTCCTCCAAGTGCCATGCTTTCTCCATGAGCCTAGCCACCTGCCTATCAATAGCGGACGAAACAGCCAATACTTTATTGTATTGTTCCAGCGCTGATACTATGGCGGGGTGGTCTGGAGTACGATATGTTTTAATTGACGAGTACAATTGGCGTTGTCTCACCCACAGAGCATTCTCCATCTACTTTATAGTCATTGAAAATGTTTCTGTCAAACAAATAAAACTGAGAGCGACCGCCATCACCGCCTCTCATTTCACGGCTGTAGCGCTTTTCCATTATCATCTGGAGGATAAAAAGTGTCGGTATGTTGTAGGTGTCGTAGTCCCCTCCAGGGCGTACCACAAAATATCCATAGTGCGTAGCCTGTGTGACGCTTATACCTGACGGCCTTCCATTACAACCGAATTCAATACAAAAATTTCCAGTCTTGTAAGTCTGCCTATCGGCTTTAATTTCATACCGCTCGTTTCCTATTGCGAAATCGTAGCCGGAGAATTTGCCGGAGGGGCGCTCTAACCCTACAGGATTGTTTAGAATTTTCTCTATAAAGATATTTTCGTATTTGTGACCAAACTCTAAGTCCTCCCTAAAACTCATATAATAAGCCCCAATATAATATTATGCCCTGTACAACCATAATACCCTGCCTAATGTTTTTGCCCCTGTTCCCCCCCACTCTGTTCTGAGATATTTTCTGCCGTCAAATTTTGTTTGGGGACTCGGACGGCAATCTCCCTCTTTTTGTGAAAGTAGATAATTGGCTCATCACTGTTCGCTGTGAATCTACAGGTCAGCAAGGGAGCATCTATGAAAGCCTTCTCCACTTTCCAGCCACCCTCTACAATGGGAAATTGCTGAATAACCGTTCTGATTAGTTGGCATTGTGTCCAGCCCCAGCGACGAATGGGAAACCGCATTTGGAAAGTTTTAATAACAGAGTGACACTCAAAGTATTCTGTAACCTGATACAATGGCATTTTGGATTTGTGGTGGTCGCCGAGGGTCGTCAATTTTTACGGATTGGCACACCATTTATAGGCTGATGCGAGTTTTATGTTACAGGAATTGAATTTCGCTTCTTTCTGCTGACTGTAAAGTCCCTCAAGGTCGTCTTGTCCCGATTTTATAAATTGGGCGACTACTTTAATGTTCTTTTCCAGATGCTCTATTCTGTTTCCACGGCTTTCAAAATTGACTTTGAGTTCCTTCAGTTCCGCCTCTAGTTCCTCATTTCGTGTCGTCAGAGTGTCGTTCTCCTTTGCTTTTAACAGAATGTAAGTATCATACTGTCCGTGTTCCTCATGGCACTCTTTCTGCTTGAGTTTCAACTCACGCCTGACTTTCTCCAAGTCCCGCTGTAGTTTCTCAGTAGCGGTAATGCTGGTATTGATGTACTTGACTCCAGTCTTTTTGGCAATCATTTTCTCGGCCAGTTCCACATGCTCGGCCTTGTGTGTCGGATTTTTTCCAAAGTGGTTTCTGTCAGTCGTTCGGACTGATAGACAGGACAGGCAGTGTAAAAATTTTGTATCGCACTCTTGATATTGTATGGTAAAACCAACAAGTGCTTTGTTCTCTATGGAGGATGTCAAAAAGGGGACTGTAAAGAGCGCCTCGTACTCTGTAAGGTGTGCCTTCTTGAAATGCGCTCCAAGACGCTCCGTTTTGAATAACTTATTACAGCAAGGACACTTTCTATCTTTTACTCCATTAGTAGTGGATGCCGTCAATTGGTAATCAGTCTCCTCATGCCCAGTCACTTCAAGGTCAGCCATTGTACTTATATTATAGTAGTGAAGTTTCTTTAGGTAAAAAATGGGGTTTTCAGTTTTTCAACACAACCGGGAAACCCCAGATTCAGGCTGGGGGCAAAATCCTTCACCCCACAATTACCCCAATTGCTTAATGACGGAGAATTTAATAACTGCTTAAAATTACATCACATTACCGTCATATTACTATAAGTTTTTTTTACAAATTATTTTTTTAAGAAATTTTAATTTTGGGAAAGGTCTGTAGAAAAATTTTTCTGGCTAGAAAGTTTTGGAAATTAAAAATTTATAAATTATATTCCTACAATTTTAAACTATAGATTATGATACTGTAGCGTCGTCATAACTTGTAAGAATTTGTAGTTTCCCGTCATGTAGAGATTGGGGTAAATGTGGGGTGAAGGATTTTGCCCCCAGTCTGATTTTGGGGGTTTGGGTTTTCAAATTCACTGAAAGGAAATTTCTGTTTCTACCTGTTGAATTACAATGGCCGGTTCAGAGTAACCCTTGGCCTCTGGTGTAGCAGAGTAGTTCAGAATAATATACCCATCTTTAACAGTACAGTCTTTTAATTCTCCCATGTACTTCTTGTCGTCATAAAGAGGTATGCGATACTGTAAAGTCACAGCAGTCATGGTCACATCTATAGGCCGAGTACAAGTCCAAAGGATTTTTGCTCGTCCCATACTACTACTGTAGTGTCTCATTTCTTTCTCTGTTTCAAAGTACCATGTTCAATTCCATACAGTAGGCGCAATTGCGCTCTGGCTTTTTCAGGAGTTGTGTGCTTACTATGTACTTTGCCAGTCTCGGTATTCACCACAGACACTGTACCACTATGGGGGTGCTTGATGATACTGTAGGGCATTATCTGGGCATACTGTAGGTTTTCACGCCTGGTACAATTTCATTTTCTATCCGTTCCTCCTCTTCCTCCTCGCCCACTATCTCATTGACCGGAGGAGGCAGACGGCCTAAAGAGGCGATGGCCTTGGTACGAGCCCCTAATTTGCCTTTCAGTTCAGCCATTTTCTCTTCCTTGCGCTTGATAGTCTTTTCCCTCATGTCCAGGGGTTTCTTGTAGGAGTCTATAATCGTGTTTATCTCCTGTAACTCGTAGGCGTGTCTCTGGAGCATCTCGCTCTTGAGAATTTCAAAATGCGCCAATTTCATCTGTAGCCGTTTCGCTGACTTGGCAGACAGAGCCTCATACTGTAGTTCTGCTTTGACAAGTTCATCAACGATGCTTTCCAGCGGGTAGGTTGCCTCTACTGCCTCCATTCTATCATGGCTAGATAAATTAGCCGACTGCGAGTTTGCGACGCAGAGCATTAAAAGAGAAAGGAGCCCGTGCCTCAATTGCCTTAGGGTCGTCCGTCTTGAGGTTGCTGACCGTCTCTGTCGGAGGGTGGGCATCTACAGGGGCGAGTTTGGGGAGTTTCTTTTTCAACTGTTTCTTAATTTCTTCCTTCTGACCCGGGAGTTGATTAGAGATGGCAATGTTCCCTGTGTTCTCTGTGGCGAGAAAGTCCTGCGCCTCCATTTTCTTTGTCTCTCCTGATGACTGTACGCCCTTCTTAACGGCCTCGGGCTTGGACTCGGGGTTCTCTAGTACCGTCTTTTCCACCGTGGCGGGATTGGCGGGAAGATTCGCCACCTGATTCGGAATGATGGTGGTCTTGGGCTTTTCCTTACGGAGGGCTGACGCTTTCTTGCGACCCTCGGCCATCTTGGCTTTCTGCTCGGCTGTGAGGGCGACTCCTTTCTTGGGCATTATACTCAGCCATGAGAAATTTATTATATGAGGTTTGTTGTCAGTGTTATTGTTCCCTGTAGAGTGGAGTAATTGCCCGGTGTCGCATTGTTGTTCTTGATATAGACGGACACTTGGTTTGTTGAGGACGCTACTCCAGTGGCTGTAAAGGTAGAGGCGAGTGTTAGGGGTATTTGCTGTATGTGCTGAGCGCCTGTGTTTGTTTTGACTGTGGAGAGTCCCATAGCCACGCCATTCACATAAAATAGAGCGGTGATTTCATTGTTTGCTGTTATTCCTGTGCCACTTACATAAGTGATATTAGCAGTTGCTACAAACCCAGCGCCAGGTATAGAAGATATGAGGGGTGAGTTGAGATAAGGAGTAAGTGTTCCAGTCTGCGGGGTTATGGTATTTACATTACTCATAAACCACTTAGGCATACCATAACCGGCAAAGGTATTGTTGAGGGTACTGACCGTCATAGCCGATATAGATGCCTTGACCGTGCTGATAGACCCAGGGACTAAAGCAGACCCGAGGGCATTAATGTACGATGTGGCTATTGTAGAAATGGTTGTTGCCGACGCTATACTGGAAATACTCATTGTAGAGAAACTGCCGAAAGTTCCCAGAATACTACTGGTCGTTATTGATGACGCTACTAATGACGAGGTAAAGAGTTGAGAATACACTCTGCCGTCACTGTAACTTATCTCGTAGGTAGTGGGGTTGTAGGACAGCGTGGAAACGCCTCCAGCCTGGCGTACAGGATTTACAATGAAAGCGCCGATATTGCCAGACCCTACAGGGAGTCCAGAGGCATTGAGGACGATATTGGAGGCGCTCACACTTGAGCCACTCGCACCAATGTTGTTGCCGATACAGATTGTGTTGCTTCCTATTGTTGCTCCAGAAGGATACACGCCCACATCAAAGTAGCCTACATTGATGGAATTGTTGGATGCGATATTGATGCCGTGTCCTATCGCTATGGCGTTTGAGCCGACACCAGGGCGGACATCCGCTCCGTAGCCGATTGCTATATTGAAAGTTCCAGACTCAATTATAGCATTAGAGCCGACTGTTGTGTTCGTCGTGTTAAACTGGATGTTGTTGGTGTAAATGGTGGAGGCAGTCAATAGAGATGACACATTGAGTGTAGAAAATGATGATATACCGGCGTTGCCGTCGCCGACAATGGTGGAGTATGTAATCTCTTTTGTAGCCGTGTTGTAGTAAAGGACATTTGATGTTGCGGTGTCCCTGCGTATCGGATTTATGTAAAGTGAGCCAGTCTGCGCTGGTAGTGGCTCAAACCCTGTTGTGGCGTTTAGTATGATACTGTTTGCCGAGGTGCCTACGGTGTTTGCGATATTAGTACCGATGGCGATAGTATAGGCCGAGGCGTTAGATGTGGCGACACCAATTGCGATTGCGTCAGTGGCGTTGGCGTACGCTCCGTTGCCGATAGACACGCCACCACCGAAAGAGTAGGCGTTGAGGCCGAGGACGGCGTTATTGTCGGTCGTCTGGAAACGGTAGGCAGAGACGGTGCTGGTATTGATAAAGGGCGTGGAGACCCAGGAGTCAGTAGCACCCTGTAGAGTGGAGAAAGTCGCTGTGGAAATTCCGAGGGCTGAAGGCACGGAAGCGCTCCCCCATACCACCTGTCCGCCTGTACCGGCCGTCAGCACCTGCCCTGATGTGCCTGTGTTTGAAGTATTATCCACAATGTATGATGTGGCTCCCTTGAAATTCAGAGGGGAATTACTCAATACCACCACACCAGTATTAAATATTGCGTATCCTGTATCAAGATTAAACCTCATTTCTTGGTTGCTCCCAATGTGCGTCATATTGAAAGTCATATCACCGAATGCGTCGCTCAATTGGATATAATTACCTCCACCTCCAGCAGGGTAGGTAGAGCCAAGGTATGAGCCTGTAGCATAGTAAATATCTGTCCCTGCTAATGAGCCTGTGCTGTTCCACTGTAGGGTATTGGAAAGGCCACCTGCTCCGCCAAAGATTGTAGAGACATTGAGCGATGAGATGGAGGCAGAGGTGGTGGAGAGTGAATTCACAAAGCCATAAGAGTCGTCTGCTCCTGTAAAGGTGCTGAATTGTATTGTGGAGGTAAAAATAGTTGAAAAATAATTCGTACCACCGCCACCACCGCCACCGCCCCATGGCACACCATTCACTGTAGAGAGTCCTGTGATTTCCAATTCATTAAACGGGTTGCTGATGGAGGAGATGGTTGAAAGCACTACAGGGTGGAGGTGCGGGTAAATGATAGGAGTCTTGACTGCTTTGTAAGCGTCCAGAGTACCGCCACCACCCGCAAGGCCAGTATGGATATTGATGTCATTACCGAATGTCGCAATTCCTGCGCCGTCATACAGTCCAGCAGAGCCGACTGTTATTCCTCCTGTAAGCAGTCCAATTCCGCCAGAGGCCATCGCAATTCCACCAGCCTCTATCGCAATTCCACCACCTGTAATATTGAGGCCACCTGCTGTAATTTGAATTCCGAGTCCGCCAATATCCATGAGACCGGCATTCATCGCCAGACCACCGGCAGTAATAGAAATCCCCCCCGCTGCAATTACCAGTCCTCCTGCTCCAATTTCTATCCCCCCCGCATTGACTGTAATTCCACCCCCTATCACATTTATACCAGTTGCTACAGTAATATCAAGCGTTCCTGCTGTAACAATTCGCATTCCTACTCCGTCCAGAGCAGAGGTACATTCTATCAGCAGTGAATCTGCTGTAATTTCCGCTCCTGTTCCGCCATTGATGACTACGCCGTCGTAGGCAATTGTTCCAGAGCCATTGATATTAATCTGTCCTCCTGCGTTCAAATTGATATTGTTGTGTGAATTCACGACTATATCACCGAGTCCCCGAGGGTGCGAGGTTGTCTCCATAGTAATTCCTCCAGCATGTACTACAAAACTCGGGTTCTCTGAAACTGGGAAACCAGTATTGCCAAAGCGCAAGTCTGTCGTCAATTGCGACACGGAGTAGGAGTCCTCTGTAAATGTTCCACCCTTGACGAAATTATCTATGTTGAGAGTGTGTCCGTTCAGCACACCCGTCGTATTTATATTACCTGACGCATTGATGGTATTCACATTGAGTACATTCGCTACGGTGTTCCCTGTAGTGGCAGAATTTACAGTGTTGAGCGTAGCAGTAGTTATAATCGGCGTTGATACATAACTCGTCGCTGTCATTGTCTGACTGGAGACGAATGAATTCACATAGAGGTAGTTGATGATGTTATTGACAAACCCTGTAGCACCTGTTGCGCCTGTGGCCGAGAAAGAGCCTGGAGAGCCAGTGTAGCCTGTAAAGCCAGTAGCACCTGTAGCACCTGTAGCGCCCGTGGCTGAGAAAGAGCCAGGAGAGCCAGTGAAGCCAGTAAAGCCAGTAGCGCCTGTGAAACCCGTAGCGCCATAGCCTGGAGTGCCTGTGTAGCCTGTAAAGCCTGTAAAGCCGGTAAAGCCGGTAAAGCCAGTAGCACCAGTAGCGCCTGTGGCCGAGAAAGAGCCTGGTACGCCCTGCGCTCCAGTGTAGCCCGTGCTCCCTGTAGCACCTGTAGCGCCCGTGGCTGAGAAAGAGCCTGGTGCGCCCGTGTAGCCTGTAAAGCCAGTAGCACCTGTAGAGCCTGTAGTGTCGCCAGGTACGCCCTGCGCTCCCGTGTCGCCTGTCCTTCCAGTAAAGCCAGTAGCGCCAGTCCAGCCAGTAGCACCTGTAAAGCCTGTAAAGCCCGTGTCGCCTGTTAGTCCCTGTACGCCTGTGATATTTACAGTCCAAGCCTGAGAGGTTGTGAAACCACCACCGACAATTCCGTAAATTCCTCCGACGGTAATTACAATTGTACCAGGGTCGTAAGCCGTGACAATTCCGTAGAAGTAGGAGGAGGCATCAAAATTCGCCACGACCACCGGCTGTCCAGCACTGTAGGCGTAGCCAGGAAAATTCAGCACGATATTTTGAATTCCGCCTGGCGAGGGGTTGAGACTCTGGACGATTGTAGTAGCAAGGTAGATTGAGCCAGTGTCGCCCGTATCACCTGTAGAGCCTGTCCAGCCCGTCGTCCCTGAATATCCTGTAGCACCTGTCCAGCCAGTGTAGCCCGTCCAGCCAATCGCTCCAGTGTAGCCTGTAGAGCCAGTCCAGCCTGTAGTACCAGTGTAGCCTGTATCCACGCCAGGAGCGCCAGTGTAGCCAGTAGCACCGTCTGCTCCAGTGTAGCCCGTGTCGCCGAGGCCAGTGTAGCCAGTATATCCAGTGTTGCCAATGCCACCGGTGTAGCCAGTGTTGCCAATGCCACCGGTGTAGCCAGTATAACCTGTAGCACCGTCTGCTCCTGTGTAGCCCGTGTCTCCCATGGCACCAGTAGCGCCAGTGTCCGAATTGTGACCAGGAGCGCCCGTGTAGCCAGTGTCACCCTGCGTTCCAGTGTAACCAGTGTAGCCCGTCCAGCCAGTGGCTCCAGTATATCCTGTAGAGCCTGTACCGCCCTGCGCTCCGACGATATTGACTCCGAATTGCTGAGGTACAGTGAAATTACCTGTAATATTATAAATATTGGATACTGTAATTAACGCCACGGCAGGGTCATAAACTCCCACAGTACCAAAAAAGAAAGTGAGGCCGTCAGCAGAAGCGACGATGACGGGCTGTCCGACGCTGAAAGCATATCCTAGGTTCAATAATTCCACAATTACAATTCCGTCCGGCATAGGGTCTAAACTCTGAGAAGTGCCTGGAGCATTATACACTGACCCAGTATCACCTGTAAAGCCCGTGAAACCTGTATAGCCAGTAGCCCCCGTATAACCAGTATCGCCAAAGCCAGTAGCGCCTGTGTAGCCCGTATAGCCAGTAGCGCCAGTCCAGCCCGTATCTCCATGGCCAGTAGCACCAGTATAGCCAGTGTCGCCGAAATCACCGGTGTAGCCCGTGTAGCCAGTTGCGCCAGTTGCCGACACAGCGCCAGGAGCGCCCGTGTAGCCAGTTGCGCCAGTATATCCAGTGTATCCAGTGTAGCCAGTAAAACCTGTATAGCCAGTGTCGCCAAAGCCTCTAGCACCGACGATATTGACATAATAAACTTGGGTGGTAGTGAAAGTACCAGTAATGCCATAGATGCCACTAATAGTAATGGAGGGGGTTTCTGGAGTGTAAATATACACATAGCCGTAAAATGACGAGGAGGCATCTGCGTTCGCTACAAAGATGGGCTGACCGACACTGTAAGCGTATCCAGCCTGTGTAAGAGTAAAGGCGACAAATCCGCCTGGTGTAGGGCTGACATTGGCTGACTGTGTGGTGGCCAGATAGACAGAGCCAGTATCACCTGTTGCGCCAGTATTACCTGCTACTGTTGTGTCTCGTGGTAAGTACAGGTAGTAACCTGGTGCTACATAAGTATCGGGGACTAATGCCATTGGTTCTACTATGAGTTATACATTTGCTCGGGACGCAATTTAGTACGGAAGAATTGGCAATCCACCTGGTTTATGACTAGGAAGTAGTGGTCATTAGTAAGTGCCCGATAGTAGGTAATTTTTTCTGGTATGGTCATGTTCTTTGGAAAGTAAGAGAGGCAATACTCTTTCACTACCTTCTCCACCTCGGCATCGGAATTCAAGCGACCTAGAATTACAAAGTTGATGTTGCCTCTGCTCGTCTTGTTAAACATGCCTATACCCTGCGAGGAGGTGATACAGGAAATTCTGGAGTTACGGTAAATTGTCAGCAGACGCAGATACTCCTTGTCATTCTTGATGTGAGTCAAATCGTCAAGTATCACACAAAATTCATAGTGATTATCTGTGGAGTGGTTAATCTGGTACATCTCTTTCAGCATTTCAGGGTGATACAAGTCCGACAGCACACAGTGCTTTTTGATGTGGTCGTAGGCATCGGAGTTGAGTGAATTGGACATTACAATCGTAGCGTGTTTCTTGAAATACTTTTCGTACAGGTAATTCATCATTGTAGTCTTGCCACTGCGGGTAGAGCCACAGAGTAGAAACGACTTGCCGAATTTTCCGTCCGGTACAGTCAGTTCATCAATATTCATCAGCGGTATAGAAGTAGTGAGGAGACTACTGGCTTTTTCAGCATGTCGGCTGTTTGTATCCATTCTACTACAATTAGATATTTTCTTTATCAAGATTAGAATGCCCGAGATAAATTCATTCCTCAAAGAGTTTATCAAAATGCGGAAAGAGATAAATCCGTTGCCCCATGGTAAGCCCGGGGTGGCCTCTGTGACACCGGCCAGGAAAGACAAGCCGTCAAAGAAAGTACAGGTGAGAGACTCCGGACTGGCACATTTGATAGAGCATAAGCCCCATAAGCGAGTGGTGTTAGAGCATTTCCAAAAGAGAGCAAATGATTTAACAACAGAGAAAATGGCTTAGTACATGCCCTTCATGCCCTTCCGCATACTCATTTTTTCCTCCCGAGAGGGTTTCATGGAGGACGAGCCTTTGCCGTCGCCCTTGCCCTCAATAGTACGCCCTGCTCCAAACACGCCCGGTGAAAACTGGGTGGCGGAGGGCTTTACCGTGTGGAGTGATTCCTTTACGGACGCATCATGCTTGGAGTATGAGAGGCCAGAAACAATACCGTCAATCATCGGCTTTTTCATGCCACGAGGAATCCCGGTTACTATGCCTTCCATTAGTTTATGACGACCGTCCATTATATATTCTGACACAATATTTTTCTTAAAAAAATAATATACCGGGGTTGAGTATAGCACAATGAATGAGTCGCTTGTAGAGAATGTCCAGACCTCTCTGAGACCGGGCGACATCTGCGATACATTTTACTACGGCGACAGCAACTCCAGCAAGTCTGCGTACCCCTGCGTCGTGAATACTCGTTTCGTTCAGGCGTTTCCTAACCCTGGCCAGGGTACATCTCAATTCACCATCTCGCCTAGATTTTGGGCTTGTCATTTTTAACAAGAAATGGCTCATCTCCGATATGCGGGAAGTTCCTAAAGTCAAACCTACCATCTCACCTCTGAAAAGATTTGAGAGACCTCCGGTAATGTCGGATAAGTGGTAATAACGGTTTGAATGTAACAATGGATAATCCGCAGACCTCACCTCACTACCGCTATGCTAGGTAATGGTGATTGTCCCACAGACTACCAGGAGAGCGCATGATAGACTTAGCAAGTCTAGATGATTGCGGAAGGTATAGTCGGGCTTCTTGTGAAAGCAAGGAGGACACCCACGAATCAGGGTGTATCTGATATTGTACTCCAGTTCCAGTTTGGAGGCACTGGCCAGACGCCGACGGCCAATCTGCCTCAGGGCTGGGGCTACTCGCTGATTAACCAGGTGTCAGTGCGTTATGGCTCTTCAGCGCAGTATTTCTTCACGGGTCAGCAGATTTTCCTCCAGAATCTGTTTGACTGCGACAACTCCGTAAAGCGTGACAAGATGGCCTCGCTCGGCGGTAATGCGCTCGTAGGCACGGCGTGTATCGGTGCGACTGCGTCCGTGTATCTCAATCTCCCCCACAACTCTCCTCGTGCCGATGGCAAACCTCTTCCCTTCCCGTCAGACCTGCTGGTACAGCCTATCATCATCACGGTACAGTTAAACAACCAGGCTGCACTGGTGTCTGCTGGTGGTATTTGGGTGCCTGGTGCGTCCAGTGGCACGACGCCTATCACGGGCAACCTGGCGGTGGCGAGTATGATTGTGAAGCAGGAGATTATGGCCGACAGCGCTGACCTCCTGGCTCGTCGTGTGGATATGAATAGCCATGCTTACACCTTTCCTCTGAAGTACTTCCCTCAGCAGATGGTGACTATCAACCTGGCTGCATCCTCTACGGCGCAGACGGTAAATCTAACTGGATTCAGGGCAGGCGAGGTACAGCGTATCCTAATCTTCCTGACTCGCACGACCGATGTGAATAACAACGGCAACCTGTACTGGGAGCCTATCACGGATGTAGTGCTGACCTATAACGGCGAGGTGTTCTATCGTGCCGACGGTAGTACTAACCAGTTGCTGTCTCTGATGTGCGACACCAAGACGGCGTCTTACGCCACGGTGACAAACACGAGCGGTGCCTGGACTCCTGCGTACGAGAGTACTTGGGTGGATATGCCGTTTGCCCAGGTGTCCGTGCCTTATGACAAGGAAATCAAACTTGTCCATGGAAAACCAATCCTGAACGCAGTTGTCAATTTGACTTTCTCAGTCCCTTCTGCGCAGTCTGACTGGGTGCTGAATTGCGTATATTTATATAATTCGTCATTACTAATGTCTCGTGGCGGGTCTGAATATATCTTTTAGAGTCGCTACTAATTAGTAGTCTGGGGGAGGGCTGTGGCGTCTCTGTACGCCGTGCCAGTTTTGATATACTTTGGTTTGAAATATTTAGCGACGACTTGAATGACAGTGGCCGTGTCAAAATTTTTACAGGAAAAGACATCAATGTAAGCCGAGCCATTAGCGGAGACGAAATGCCCAGTAATATTGCTAGTTTCTATTAATTGGACGAAACTATAGCCAGACTTGTCGGCATCGTGTAAAGCGAATTTCTCAATGAGAGGTTGGCCGTAGGCTTTCATGTCAATTGAAATTACTAACTCTTTGATGAATTCAAGAATATTATCTCTTGAATCAATCAGCGGAATTTCACAGGCGGTTACATCAAGGAGGAGGTGTGTTCCCCAAGGCATGGTATAATTTGCCACAAGAAAAAATTTGGTGGCTCTGGCCGGTTAGGTTTTGTGAATTGTGAATTGCGAATTACTCGGTGTCGCTCTTGGGCGCATACTCAGGCTCGGCCTCCTCCATGTGTTTTCCAAAGAATTCATCTGCGCCCTCCTCCTCCCACCAGTCACGGACTGTGTCAGCAACATAATCCTTGCTTAACTTACAACTGTATTTCATCCACTCAAAGCAAGACTCGGCGACCCTGTCAATGTCGTCATCGTGAAAGTACCTTTTACACACTTTGGAAACCTCCTTGCGTACCTCGGGCATGTCAGCAATATACATTGTTACGACAGAATCGTCGGCCTTGATGCGACGCTGAATGTCGTCCTTGAGCGTCTTGATGGTGCGCTCGTGGCTCTCTACACAGGCCTTGAGCGCCTTGTTCTCGGCAATCATTTTGGTCATATAGTCTAACGGATTCTCCAGCACCATTACAGGGTCATTGGTCAAAGGCATTTTGTCAGTGTCAAATACCTCCATTCTCTCGTTTTGACCTGGAGCAACAGTAAAAATTTTTGTCAATTTTTATTTTTTCCCGTCGTGTTCATGTCGCCTACTTGACCCACAGATAAGACTTGCCATCTGCGATTTTTCTGATGGTACTACCCTCTGCTCCATAGTCCTCAGCCAGTTTCACCATTGACGGACGCTGAGAGGCTGGCAATGCCCACAGACGCCTAATCTCACGCACCTCGGCGTTTGTGAAATTTATATTGGCCTTTAACTTGGGGCGAGTTTTCACAGGCTCGTTGATGTGAGGGTTTATGTGGAGTCTCTTTGCTCCTGCCTTTACCTTTTTGATAATGGTGTTCTCAGCAGGAGCAGGAGCAGGAGCAGAAGCAGGAGCAGGAGCAGGATTGGCATACTTGGCAATCATTGCCTCCATTCTCGTAAAAGCCTCAAGTTTCTCCTTGAGTTTGTTGTTCTCCTCCTTGAGTTTGGCGTTCTCCATGCTGTACTTGATATTACCCGCTTTGTACGCCTTAATATCCTCATTAGCCTTGGTGACCTCGCCATTGGCGTCATCAAACCCTGTCTTGAGTGAGGCAATCTCAGCCTTGAGCGTCCTATTCTCCTCAGCCATGTTGAAATGCTTGGCCTTGATTTGGAAAGCCTCCTCCTTGGTTGCCGTGAGCATCACTTGAATCGCCTTGGTTTTCTCCTCAATCTCGGCCTTGATGGCAGACTCCATGCGCATCTTAACTTGTTGCTCAATCTCCTTAACCATTTGCTCCATTTTGACTTTTGATGTGGAGCGAGAGGCGTTGTCGCCGTCAATTTTTATTTGCGTGGTAGGTCATGGTGTGCGTTGTCATGAAAAAAGAGAGTCGCCCCTCTTTTTTCTTTTGTTTTGTTTGTTGTTTGTCAAATATACTCACTCGCTCACAGAGGACTTTGCGCCCGTAATCTTGCTCTCCTGCGTCTTCCAGTTCTGCTTGGCCAGGTTGAGAGTGCCGAGATATACAGGCGGGTCGCCACGCCTGAGTACAATGTCGGCCTCCTCCACAATGAATTTGCCACTGTGAATCATCTTGCCGTAGAAATGGATTGGCACAAAGTACGCCGGAGTCAGCGTCCAGCGCACAGTCACCTTTTGAGGAGCGTCTGAGTGAGGCGAGTCAAAGTTGGCATGAGGAGTGCCATAGACTGAGAAGCGATGAGGCGAGGATTGGTAGGCTAGTTTGATTATTGTCCATAGGTCAGTCTCGCCATTAAAGACGAAAGCGATTTTCATAAATTGCTCGGCGTTGAAGAGGCCAGGAGCGGAGTTGCTAGGAAAGTAGTCTGCGGGATTCTTGACCTCGGCCTCCATGCGAGTCTTGACCTCGGCCTCCACACGGCTCTTGACCTCTGCCTCCATGCGGGTCTTGACCTGCTCGGTCACCATCTTTGAAATCATGTCGCTCAGAGAGTCCATTTGATGCTTGAGGCTATTAGGCTTGTCTCGGTCTGACATGGGGCGAGAGGCGCTCCGGCCGTCAATTTTTATTTCGGGTCGTCGGCCATGGTGCGCTCTCCGTCATGGAGCGCCATGAAAAAAGAGGGTCGCCCCTCTTTTTTCTTTTGTTTTTGTTTTTGTTTTCTCTGTACGCTCTACTCGGCCTTGGGCTTGAACTCCTCCTCGGCCTCGTGCCACCACTCCTCCATGACCGTCTCAAAGATTTCGTCCGTGTCAATGAGGCTCTGGATGTTGTCCATGGCGAAGTCATGAGCGCTCTCCACCATCTCGGCAATCTGCTCCTCAGTCTTGCCCTTTGTCCAGCCCTCGCCGTCCATGTGAATACGGAGGCCGTCCTTGTCGGTGATGGTGAGGTCAATGAAAGTCTCACGGAATGCCTGACGGCTATTAGTGTCAGCAATGATGAAGTTGTACTTAGCCTTGATGCGCTCATTCTCGGCCTTGAGGCTCTCATTCTCGGCCTTGAGCATGTCAATCTCGGTCTGCTGTGCCATTTGATGCT